>Ga0116227_10017058_pt1 | contig 10235 bp, 10 predicted proteins | sample S1TSphgellanicum_FD_89693 | JGI IMG/M metagenome (GOLD analysis project Ga0116227, IMG submission 89693) | Host-associated microbial communities from peat moss isolated from Minnesota, USA - S1T2_Fb - Sphagnum magellanicum MG | ecosystem: Host-associated > Plants > Peat moss > Unclassified...
AAGCCAAAATAAAAACTAAAAAAAAATTAAAAAAAATTTCCCCCCCCCAAAAAAAAAAAAAAAAGAAAAAGAAAAGAAAAAAGAAAAAAACTCCTAAAGTTGGAGAATTTTTACTTTAAAAAAAAGAGAATATGCGACAGAATATTCCAATTTATCCCTTTAAAAAAAATAAAAATCATCAGGATGTAAAAATAAAATAAATAAAATTACCACAAAAAAAAAAAACCACAAGTTCTCAAGGGGTTCCCACTTGGGGTTTTTGAAAGGGCCTTTTGAGATTTGATGATTTGGAAATTGACTTTCACTAAATAAAACATTTTAAGTGTTCGGCAGCGGAATACGATTTAGAATTGACCTTCAAAACTTCCAGAATGTCAAATTATTCGATTTCTCTCTCGTTTGACACAATTTGACTATGGACTTACAAAAAACATGACATGGGGGTCGCTCGTCAAATAATTTGTGTTTTCATTGACATCCCGTGTACGACATACGAACATGGGTCAACATACCCCCCAAGCCCCTACTCGACCCCCCCTCCTCGCCCCTCCTTGGACGCCAGTCGACAAGAAACCCTGGCACTCACAAATGGCTGCCGGACACACTATGGTGTAGTCCGACACCCCCGGATGACAGCTTTGCTATTGGTAAATCTGGACACCACTCTTGCCGGAGAAACTATGTATGGGTCCCAAAGTAGTTATGTGTTGAAGGGGGGTGGGGTTGGGGGTGAGGGGGGTGTGGGGGGCAAATATTGGTTTAATACGGAATTCGCTTGACCTGGGGCCGGTGTCGTCAATGAGGCTAGTATTCTTTCATATCGCACAAGTCAGTGCAAGCGAAGCATTTGCACATGGGCTTCATAAAAAAAAAATGTTCGGCTTTGCATCCTAGCCATTAGGCTCCGGAAAGAAAATCACAAATTTTTTTTAAAAAAAAATTGGTTTTGGCAACTACCTACCTAATCTTAAGTAAATAATAAATGTGAGTTATTTTTTCAGGGTTTTATTGCAAATAAACAATCACCCCTAGTCGCCCACATGTGTTGATTATTCTAAAAAAAATTATAAAGTAATAATAATAAAATAATAAAATAATAAAATAATGCTAAATCCTTTTGGAGATGCTAGGCAATTATACAACATTAGAAAATTTGAAAAAAATAAAAAAGAAAAAAAAAGAAAGAAGAAGAAACACTACTAATAACAATCAATGTTGTTGTGTGTGTGGTTATTGGAATTTATAAAGGAATCATCATTTATATTTATATTATATTTCATTTAAATTTTTTTTTACATTATTTCAGAATTTTGAGAATGGTTGGTTTTTTGTTCTTTGGAAAAAAATCAAAAATCAATTGGTTACTTTAATTTTTTTAATAATTATTTTGGACAATTTTTTTAATCCATTAAAATAGAAGCATAAAAGTCATCATGCCTTGTTTGACCCTTGGTTTGACACCTTTGTTTATTGTTGTAGGTTTAATTAGTGACTTAAACTCACCCAAATTGAGGACCAAAATTGAAGCCTTACAAAGGAATTCAAAATGAAACAAAGTAAGGAAAGACCTACAATTATGATATAGTAGCGCACTTTCTCATGTCATTGCATTGCAAGCTTCTCATGTGAAGCTTGAAAGTGCAAAACCTTTCTTTACACCCAAAATTTTTTTTATCTCTTTTTTTCTATGATAATAATATCATATATATTACTTATATGTCGAAAACTCTAAAAAATCTAATACCCAAACTCAAAAATCCTCAAAAATATATGAATTATTATTCAATGGTTTTATACCTTGCCAAAACTCAATCAAAGACGAACAATTCTACAACATGTTGCCAAGCTCAATCAAGGTAATGAATACCAAGTCCAAAGTAAAAGAAAAGCAATTGGGTATCAATCAATGTAAAGGGCCTCTAATATTAGCAATCCCTCCCCTTCAATGCTCAAGACCCAAAAATAGATTGCTCAATGATCAATGGGTTTAGAGACAAATGAAGAAGAGGGCCAAATGAGCTCACAAGGGGACAAAGAAAATAATGTATCCCCCACCCCACCTTCCCTTCCCTTCCCTTCCCTTCCCTTCCCTTCTAGGCCAAAATTAAAATCAAAGTCTCAAGAGCCGTTGGGGAGAGAGAGAGAGAAAGAGAGGCCTCTAAAATAATGAGTTGTTGATTGATTGCCCCTAATAACCCCCTCCCCCTTCTCACTAACCAAACCCCTACACCCTTAAACCCTAAAGAAAAAAAAACAAGATTTTGAACTTTGGATGTACTTATCACCACTAATTCATGAAAATCACATCAAAACCCTAAACCTGTCCTCATGAATTCCACCCTCAAACCTTAAACCCTAAACCTATCCTCATGAATTCCACCCTCAAACCTTAAATCCTAAACCTATCCTCATAAATTCCACCCTCAAACCTTAAACCCTAAACCTATCCTCATGATTTTCACCCTAAAACCTTAAACCCTAAACCTATTCTCATATATTCCACCCTAGAACCTTAAACCCTAAACCTATCCTCATAAATTCCACTCTAAAACCTTAAACCCTAAATTTTGTGATCCTCATCATCCCAATTCCACTTCACAATTCCCAAATTTTATGCACCTGCAAATTTTCAAACAATAAAAATTATTTATTTATTTTTTGCATTGAGAATTTGGAGTTTTTTTATTAAAAACAAGAAAAAAAAGGTAAATTTAACACACGAATTTTTTTTTCAAGATTTTCTTAATTTAAAAAGAGGAGAAAATTCATTGAAAAATAAACATTGCTCCCCAACCATAATCCTTTGTTTCTTTTTCCTTCTTAGAAAACAAACAAAAAATAATAATTGTGGGAAACCTTTGTTTCTTTGGGTTGTTAAAGTAGGGCTCTTTTTTTTTTCTTTTTTAGCATGCTATTTTCTTTGTGACAAAAATAGTGCCGGAAAGTTTTAAAAAGTTGGGACGGAATTGCAAGGGTTCAAAAAGATTAAGAACGTGCACAACATGCGTGCATGCATTGTGTTTTATGTATGTAAAAAAGAGAGAGCTCTAGCCTAGTATGTATTCCGGTATATCATGACGGAATGGATAAAATGGGCTAAACTTGCGAGCCGACCAACGGACTATGTTCACTATTATCTATTTGCTACCAAACACTTTGTACGATGTCATAATAAATTATCACACCTGAAATCATACATACATAATCTATTTATCTATCCCGAACAGCAACATTCAGATGTTCCGGCAATTGCCAAATAATTAGAAAATGATGTCGAGGATGATGGCGGCACCTTACAATGTGTGCCCGGGCCATGTGTTTCCTTCATTAAAAAAAATAAAATTTGTTCTTATAAAAAAACAATTTATGAAAATTTCAGCATTTCTGAAAAAAATTTAAAAAAAATTTGTGCCGAAAGAAGCCACTAAGGTACCACGGATAACTCGTTCTATGTTCTGTTAAATGGCCTTGTTTCCTCATCCATTTATATATATTTCATCCATCTATTTAATTTTACTTCATTCCATTTCTATTCATATATATATATTTCTCAGCCATTAATTTTCATCCATGTATATTTGCATGTTTTTCATCCATCAATTTATATAGTATTTCACCCGTCTCTTTTGCTTGTTTCTCATCCGGTCTATTTCTTTCTCATCGTTCGTTCCTGCGGGAGGAGCGGAGTGTGGCCCAGATTTCTAGTTGGCCGAGAGGCCGTGATCTCGGCATCTCATCATCGGCGGTGCGGTCCCACGAACGCTGGCGGGCTGGTGATGGGCCCGCCCGTCTGAACGCGGGCGGACCCCTCGACGTGCTCAGGCTCGGCTCGGCGCTACCACCACACCTCTTCCTCGTGTGTGTATAGAGCCGTCTGCGCGCCTTCTTCTCTCCGTGCGCAAGTAAGATCTTGCGCTTCTCTTCTTTCTTTCTCTGTTCTCTCGCTCTCTCGCACTCGCGCTGTGTTTTTCTCGCTTTGGTTCGTTGATGCGGGTGTCTGTTTGTCTGCTTTCTTCTCGTTCACGGTCGAGTTCTTGTTTTGCCTTTTTGTCTCGTGTTTTTTTGGTCCAGCAGGCAGGCAGTAACCATGGTGGGACTCTCAGTGGAGAAAACTGTCTCTGGCCGTGAGTACAAGGTCAAGGACTTGTCGCAGGCGGATTTCGGGCGCTTGGAGTTAGATCTGGCGGAAGTGGAGATGCCCGGACTGATGTCGTGTCGGAAAGAGTTCGGCCCGTCTCAGCCGTTCAAGGGCGCGCGTATCACCGGTTCTCTGCATATGACTATCCAGACCGCCGTGTTGATCGAGACTCTGACGGCGCTCGGTGCAGAGGTGAGATGGTGCTCTTGCAACATCTTCTCCACGCAAGATCATGCCGCCGCTGCCATTGCCCGCGACAGCGCCGCCGTCTTCGCCTGGAAGGGAGAGACTCTCCAGGAGTACTGGTGGTGCACGGAGCGTGCCTTGGACTGGGGTCCTGATGGCGGACCCGACCTCATTGTCGACGACGGTGGTGATGCCACTCTCTTGATTCACGAAGGCGTGAAAGCCGAGATTGCATACGCCAAGGACGGCACCTTACCGGATCCGAGCTCTACGACAAACGCTGAGTTCCAGCTCGTGCTAACGATTCTCAGGTGAGAGCTTTTCCTGCACAACTCCGCCAGAATCTGTGTCTATGCTGTCTTTGTTCCTTTGATGCGTGCTTTGCACAGCCAGATCTGGTAGCAGACTTTTCCAGCACACATGTAGGAGAACAGATATGTCGTTCCTTGATGCGTCGTGATCTGGTAGCAGACCTTCTCCTGCACACATCTAGGAGCAAAGATATGCTCTTCCTTGATGTGCTGTGCTTTGCATAGCCAGATCTGGTTGCAGTTCTTCTCCAGCACACATCCAGAAGCTCAGATATGATGGTGATCATTCCTGTTAATGACTGTTGTTGTTCGAGGACTGCCTTTGTTCTTTCTTTCTTTCTGCACTTATACCGCTGCTGCTTCTTGCTTTGCGCATATCTATGAACTCTGTAGTAGATCTGCTTGCCTTCATACACATTGGCCACGAACTCTGTATTATATCTGCTTGCCTTCGTACACATTGTACATGAACTCTGTAGTAGATCTGCTTCACTCGTGCACATTGTCCATGAACTCTGTAGTAGATATGCTTACCTTTGTGCACATTGTCCATGAACCTGTAGTAGATCTCCTTATCTTCTTGTGCATTGTACATGTACTTGGTAGTATATCTGCTTGCCTTCTTGCGACCTGTCTGAACTCTGTAGTAGATCTGCATACCTTCTTGCACGTTTTCCATGAAATCTGTACCAGATCTGCTTATCTTCTTTGCAGTAGCAGCAGGGGTGACACTACATCTGCCATTGCTGTAATTGTATTATTATGCTTCTCTCTCTGTAAAGAAGGGGACGTTTTCAGCTTGAAGCAGCAGTGTACGAGAAACGGACTGCTACTACAATGAAGAAGTCTTCTCTCATCACTGCATCCTTTGTTGTTGGCCCTTTCTTTCTTTGAACTGTTTCGTTGTTGTTGTGTGTATGTATGTGAAGGGATGGGATCAAGGAGAATCCCAAGAAGTACCATAAGATGGTGGAGAGATTGGTTGGAGTTTCTGAGGAGACTACCACTGGTGTGAAGCGCTTGTACCAAATGCAGGACAGTGGATCGCTTCTGTTCCCTGCCATCAATGTCAACGACTCTGTGACCAAGAGCAAGGTATTGTATAGGTCTGGTTGTGATGAGTGCTGCCAGCACTATTGTCTGTATCAGTTTTTCATCTGCTTTTTCTTTTTGGGGGAACGTTTGACTGTGAGATCTTTGTTTTTTGTTTGCTTTTTTTGGGTTTCCATTCCCTGAGTTTGGTGGTCTGTGCTGATAATACATAACTGTGGTCTCTCTTGAACTAATGGTACACACCTGGCTGGCAATCGTATTAATAGTAACACCACTGTTCATTACCTTGGTTGTGTTGGGTTTGTGCTGGGTTCCATTTGTGTGTACCAAGGTTTTGACTCCTCATCTGAAGATCATTTGGAAGTAAATTTTGTCATTTTATTATTTTTCTTCAGGATCTAGTAGCAGAATGATTGTGGTGCTTGCATACATGTCCTCTGGTGCATCCCATTGTGTCAGCAAGGCTTTCTCTATGTATCATGTTGCATGCTGATTTGGTTGGATTGTATTGTTGATTTTTCTGTTTGGGTATGTAATCTCAGTTTTTGGATTATTGGTGTTCTGTAGATGTCATTGTCTTGTTCTGTTGTTTTCTGTGCCAGAAGCTGATTGAATAGTGTGTTTCAACCCTGTACCTACACCTTGCCAACTATCCTTTTTTTTGTGATTCATAAGTTTCTGTAGGTTGGAGATTTTTTGTGGGTTGTCTTTATATGTGATGAGTTGGAGACAATATGGTGTCTGATTCTGGAGGTTGAAATTGCTTCTCATTCTCTCTGTTGGTTGTGGTTATCTGCTGCTGGAATGGAGCATCTTGTTTGTTGCATGGGATGCAATTTGCTAAAAATGTTTTGGTGGTCTTTTCCAGTTTGACAATTTGTACGGGTGCCGCCATTCCCTACCTGATGGGCTCATGAGGGCCACAGATGTGATGATTGCTGGAAAGGTGGCTGTGATCTTTGGATATGGTGATGTTGGAAAGGGATGCGCAAGTGCCATGAAGGCAGCTGGTGCCCGTGTCATTGTCACTGAAATTGATCCCATCTGTGCACTTCAAGCTTTGATGGAAGGCTATCAGGTCTTGAGGCTTGAAGACTGTGTTGCTGATGCCGATATCTTCTGCACCACCACTGGAAACAAGGACATCATCATGGTTAGTGACATGAGGAAGATGAAAAACAATGCCATTGTCTGCAACATTGGTCACTTCGACAATGAGATTGACATGGCAGGCCTTGAGAACTATCCTGGTGTGAAGCGCATCACCATCAAGCCTCAGACAGATCGTTGGGTCTTCCCAGAAACTGGAAAGGGTGTAATCATCCTCGCTGAAGGACGTCTCATGAACTTGGGTTGTGCCACAGGCCACCCCAGCTTTGTGATGTCTTGCTCATTCACAAACCAGGTGAGCAGGTCACCTTGGAATCAAAACAGTTTGTTGCATGTTTCTTCTTCTGTATTGGATCTCTGCTGGTTTTCTTGTGACTGGTTCTTATTGAAATCTGACAACAACAATTCTTCTGGCATTAAAAGGGGGAGAGGGTGTGCGGGGCACTGTTGTTTGGCTTTCTGTTCCAGGTCATAGCTCAGCTGGAGCTTTGGAACGAGCGCAAGTCAGGCAAATACGACAAGAAGGTGTATGTTTTGCCCAAGCACTTGGATGAGAAGGTGGCGCTGCTACATCTTGAAAAGCTGGGTGCCAGACTGACCAAGCTTTCAAATGATCAGGCAGCGTACATCAATGTGCCGATTGAGGGACCCTACAAACCAGCCCATTACCGTTATTGAGAAGCTTGGTAAGCAATTCTCTTATCAGAGGAGGAGGCTTTTGTCTTTGAGAGCTGCAATCCTCCTGCAGTCAGTCAGTGTGCATGTGTGTGTGTGTGTGTGTGCGGGTGGCCTGCAGCATATCTCTTTCTTGTAGGCCCTTTGCCCCATGCCACCTACTACCCCCTTATGTTTTTTGGTGTCTAGCTAGGCATGCGGACTCATCTAAGTGAATTTTTCTGAGAGCATCCGGTCGGGTGTTACTGACCACCTCTGTCTGTCCTTCCTTAAAGGAGGGTTTGGGGTGTCATTGCTCCAAAGGATGACATTTTTTTTTCCTTCCCCTTCTTATATTTTCAATGTTTTGTGCTAAAAAAAATTCTCTTGAAAGTCTTTGCTTATTATTGCAGGTTGTCAATTTGACTATGTGACTAGTTTCTCTAGCCAATTTATGCTGCTTTTCTTCTCTCTCTCTCTCTCTCTCTCTCTCTCTCTCCTCGACAATTACAATCCTCTTTGCTAAGCTCCTAAGCTTCCATTTCCCCACACCTTTTGTGATTTTGCAGCTTTTCCCAATCACTCATTTATCTTTTTTCTTCTTCCCAAAAATAAAAAAAATGAAAGAAACAAAAGGAACCTGAAGAATGCAATAATGATCTTGGCATACAAAATTCCGATTCTCTTCCCTTTTCTCTATTGAAACATCCACCTCAGCACACACTAAACCGCCTCTCTCCACTTGTACCTCCAAAGTCGTGATGCAGACAGAGATCGTTTTGATAGTAAAATCACACCAAAAAACTGCTGTACATGATGTATAACAATCACACCGAGCACCTTCTCAAATAGACATGCCACCGCTTATCCATCTTAAATACATCGGCGTCAGCAACAAATGTTACAAAGTACCCTTTTCCATCTTTTCCAACAAAATATACTAGTGTGCTTTCATCAAAACTCTTTTGCAGTGCGAAAACAAAATGAGAGATAGTAGTAGAGTAATAGCAGTAGTAGCAGTAATAGTAGTTAGACCCGTTCTTTATTCTTTCCGCCAACTCTTGTAGATCAAAAAGTTTTGCTATTTTCTTCCCAACATTAGTCGAATTTAAACTAGAAAAATAGAAAATTTCCCAAATTTTTTTGGGTACAAGAAACAACAAAATTATGTCCCCCAAAGAAAACTGGTACCATTCGAGTGGGGGAATCTTTGAACCCTCCTCTTGAGAAGCAATCAATGGATGTGAGGTCAGTTGTAGGAACATACATACACAACATCAGAGTGGTGAAGATGAAGAAATGCCAAGAACCAATGGTTTTTTTTTGCTGGCAAGTTTTTAGCACATCCTGGCTACAGAAAAGGAAAGAAATAAACAAAAAGTTATATAAGAATAGTCTCTTCTGATAACGTTTCTGCCAGAACTACCTTATCTGGTTATATAGTTGATTAAATTGTTTGGGGAAGAGACTACAAGTTGGTGTCAGATTCCGGAATGCAATTTTACCCAATGTGTGAGTGACATGTGGAGTAATATGTGTAGTGTAAAGCTACAGGATCAAGGCTTTACTGAAATAAGGGACCCCAAGGCACTCAGGATGCTCCTGAATTCAAGTAGAGCTCCAGTCTGTGAGCATGAAGATCACTGCAGAAAACAGAATATCTTGCTCAAAAATGGAAGATCAAACTCAAAAAAAGAATTTGTTGAATTCAGGAAGTTGTTAGCTTGGAGCTTGAACTTGCAATGAAGGGCAAAGTCATTACATAATGAGTTTCTTGTCACTGGTTTGCAACCAGTCTAAAATTTGTAGTATCAAATTTTGCTTGAATTGGGAACTAATCCATGAGTTGGAAGACCTAGTAGTATTCTCTAGACTGATTTCTTTGGTCAAAATGAAATTTCTTTTTCAATCAAATTGTTTAATCATGTTACACAAGTTCTATCATCTTTCATGCTCATTTTGTGTCAATGTGCTACTAATTCATTGGTGCAGAGATTGGTGAGACTTTCATTACTACTACGTAAACTGCTTAGAATATTTCCTTAAAAATGCTTTGAATGCCCTCCTTTCAACAGGCTCACACCTACAAAGCATCCCGCCCTGGTTCTTCTTTAGGTACGTGCTAGGTACCTAGGCAAAACACCTAGTGACTACTAGCTAGGTAGGTAGATAGTATATACATGTTGATGGTTGGTACGTAGCTTATGAGCATTAGTAGCTATGGCTCAGGAGTATAATGAAAACTTGTTTTCAGTCCGCACACATCATTCATCATGTGTGCATTGGAAGGTAGCACACCTTTTTTTTTTAAAGGTTCTTAAAATTTTTGAGTGGGTAGATTTTACAAATTTAATTTTAGTGCATATTTGATAATATTATAAATGTTGTATTGTGAAACTTCTAGCTAAACAAAGCTTGAATAAATAAATAAACTAGATATATGCACAAGAAAAAAATATTTTTACAAGTTGACGAGATATGTAATAAATTTACACTTCCAAAAACTGGCAATATTTACAACGGATAATTTTAAATATGGCTATGGAGACCATGTATTACATGGCTCTATGACAATGCACTATGGCTATCTATGTGTTTAAAAAATTTCAAGCATACATGAAAAGAGGCCTCGTTCATCGTTGGGTGATTGTTTCACAAACGGAGTGACACACAAGCTCAAACACAATGGAATTTAGACTCCAAACATACATATGACACACAAGTTCAAACACAATGGAGTTTAAACTTTAGACATATATAAGACACATGAGCTCAACTTATTC
>Ga0116227_10017059_pt1 | contig 10235 bp, 4 predicted proteins | sample S1TSphgellanicum_FD_89693 | JGI IMG/M metagenome (GOLD analysis project Ga0116227, IMG submission 89693) | Host-associated microbial communities from peat moss isolated from Minnesota, USA - S1T2_Fb - Sphagnum magellanicum MG | ecosystem: Host-associated > Plants > Peat moss > Unclassified...
GACCCGGTCCTCATAGTTAGCGATCCAGCTTTCGGTATCCCAAACGCGGACCGGGCCGTTCGCACTCTTCCTGTCGATCCATTCCGGGATCTCCGAAGGGGCGGCGAGAGCCTGGTAGTGGATGCTCGCAAAATCCAGCCACTTCAGAAAGTAGTCTGAGCCGTCGGGAAACAATTTGTCTAACGTATTGGAAGACGAACACGTGCCGCCGGTCAGCACCTTCACGCCTGCCTTTTGCCTCGCCGCCTCGATGCCTTCCGCCATGTGGGTAAAGATCTCGCGGTAACGGGGAATGTCCGCACCCCACCCCGAGATGGACACCGCCTCCCATGGTTCATTCCATAGCTCGACCGCGTTAAGGTTGCCCTTTGGCCAGCCGTAGCGTATCGCGATGTCCTCCGTCCATTTCTGGAAGTCATCGTCATAGGCGGGCAACCACGCGCGATCGTCTTTCGTATCCAACATCTTGCCTGCAGGTGAAAGCCAGGGCCGGGGCCGGCCGAGCGGCTGGTCGCCCATGTCGTCACCGGCGCCCAGCGTCAGCATCACGGTCACTTCATGCCGCTGCGACCATTGCATATATTGGTCGAGACGAGCCATGCTGCTCTGATAGTGGGACTCGCTTCGGAGCTCGTAGGGGGCGCCCATGCGTATCCCTTTAATCCCGAGCCTCTCGAACAGAGTAAAGACGCCCTCGTTCATGAACTCGTCCCACGTCGTATCCAGCGCATAAGTAGGAAACTGCACTCGGCCGCCATCGGGTTTCACGGTGCGAACAAAGCTGGCGGCAAAGGCAGCTCCGTGCCCCGGAAAGCGGACGACGAGTCCGTAGCCACCGAACAGAGTGCCAATGGGCGGATTGACGGTCACATCTTGCGACCCCATGGGCGGCATGTCGATGGCAATGGGCGTGGAGCTCTCGTCAGCAATCCTGAATACGCGGGGGGCCCAGACGTCGCCTCCTGGAACGCTCGTCCCGTAACGCACTACTTGGGCTACTCCCGATAGTGAGAGCCGTGTAGCGGTCTTGTTGGTGAAATGAAGTGTCACTTCGGCATCTTCACCGGGCCAAAGCACATTGACCATAGTGGCGCTGGAGTCGCCGCCTATGGTTTTCACCGCAATCTCCTGCACGCTGAAATCCGCAGGCCGATCGGACTTTGAGAGATCAAATGCCTCGACGAATCCCGGCATCGAGGAGCCGGTCACCATCTGCGAAAAGCCTGAACCCCTCGAGAACAAGAGGAGGAACAAAACTCGAACGCTTCGAAGTTTCAGAGTCATCTATCCAACAGGCTAAGCCATGTCAGTAGGGTAAGATGTGAGGATCAGCCACAACAGTCTTACAAAATCATCTCGCTTAACAACCGAAATAACGCTCCCTCTTTAGTGGTCAGCTTCCTCGCGTACGATGAGCACCTGATCGGCAAAGACGTTTGTGAGAGTTTGATGGACGCCGCTTGGCCAGCCGATCTCGATTTGCCGCGCGACGCCATCATTACCGAGGCCAAAATGTACGCGCTTGTCGCTCGCTGAGCCGTACCCCACGCTGGTCGTCGCATGATTGAATTGAACACCGCTGGCAGACGTGACTTTGATCTTCGCCCCAATGCCATCGCGGTTGCTCTTGGTCCCCACCAATTGCAGCAGCAGCCAGTGATTTCCGGACCGCGACCGATTCATCCATATCTCCGGCGGTCCGTTGAGACAATTTGTCACGACGTCGATCAAGCCGTCGTTGTTCAGGTCGCCAAAGGCGGCCCCGCGATGTGCAGCCGGTATCTGAAAGGATTTTCCAGCTGCCAATGAAACATCCGAAAAAGTCCCGTTCCCGTTGTTTCTCAACATTTTGTTTGGCAATTTGTATGGCAAGTGATCGATGACCTCGGAGTTGTCGAGGATCGCCGTATTCGCAATAAATATGTCCTTCCATCCATCGTTGTCAAAGTCATAGATGCCGGCTCCCCACCCAGTGAGCTTGCTGGTTGCTGCGCCAAGCTTCGAAGACATCGTCCGATCTTCAAAGAAGCTCTTACCGGAGTTATGAAACAGGGGAAACGTGTCGCCACGCATAGCGGTGACAAAGGCATCGGGAAGACCGTCGTTGTCGACATCGCGAAAGTCCACTCCCATACTTGCAATGCTCTTGCCGTCTTCATTGTAGGCAACGCCACCCAGAATACCCACCTCGGAGAACGTCCCGTTGCCATTGTTATGGAACAGGAAGTTGCGGAATGTATCGTTAGTGACAAACACATCCATGAAACCGTCGCCATCGTAGTCGGCAAAGGCCACGCCCATCCCTTTACCGACGAACTGGGCAATCCCGGAAGCTTCCGATACGTCGGTGAATGTGCCATCGCCGTTGTTGTGAAAGAGCAAATTCGGCATGCCGGCATAGCTGTTGGGGGAACAATACGCGCGGACCCCTTTGGTAGTGCAAGCCACATCCGTCGCCACTGACCACTTCAAATAATTAATCACGATCAGATCCAGATGACCGTCATTGTCGTAGTCGAACCAACCGGCTGCAACGGAGAATCCATGCGCCAACTCGGGGCGAGTTTTTAGCAGGCCCGCTTTTTCGGTGACATCGGCGAACGTCCCATCGCCGTTGTTGTGGAAGAGTTGATAGCCGTTGGCGCCAGTGACGAAGAGATCTTGATGCCCGTCGTTGTCATAGTCTCCAACAGCGATACCCATCCCGTAGTACCTGCCCTGCACTCCGGCGGACATGGTCACATCGCTGAACTTCCCGTTTCCGTGATTGCGATACAGACGGTTGAAATATTTCGGGTCCGACTTATCCATGCCAGGAAGGCCGGCTCCGTTGGCAAAGTAGATGTCCAGCAAACCGTCGTTGTTGTAGTCGAACAGTGCGACCCCGCCAGTCATGGTTTCGATTTGGAATTTTGCCGGCGAGGCAGAGTTGTTTTCTCGGAATTCAATGGCGGAAGTCTCGACTGTGTTTTCAAACTCGATCGGTGACAGCGGGTGCGCGGGAGACGCCGCTGCCCCCCGCAGACTACCCGGGAAACAGGCCATTGTCGCGAGCTTCGCGGTCTCACGTAGAAAGCGGCGGCGGGAGACGCAATCCCACATCAAAGGCACTCCTGGAATCGGCTCATTGCGGACGCGCCTTCTCTTGCGGCACCGGTTCCGTCACCTTCATGATTTGGTCCACGGTCAAAGGTCCGAGTTGTTGCACAATTCCGCTCGGCCAGCGGATCTCCACAGCGGAGACAGTGGTTTCCTTACCAAGCCCGAAATGCACTCTCCGATCGCTTGAAGACATGAAGCCGACACTAGTCGTCGCGTGGTTGTAAAGAACCCTTCCAGAGCCAGTGGTCACTTTCAATTGCGCGCCGATGCCGTCCCGATTACTCTTGGTTCCCTTCAGCTCGAAGAGGAGCCAGTGGTTGCCGCTCAGATCACGGTTTAATAAAATACGAGGCTTTTCTCCGAGCGATGCAGCCACAATGTCCTGATAGCCGTCATTGTTGAGGTCTCCAAAGGCAGCGCCACGCTGGTAGCCCAGGAAGGAAAAATCCTGGCCCATGTCGGGTGTGGCATCGGTAAATCTCTGCCCGTCAACGTTCTTGAACATCGAATCATGCTGCCTTGAATTTGGAAGCAGGTTGTCCACGTCTCCGTTGGCCGAATAGATGTCCTTCCATCCGTCGTTGTCGTAGTCGATGAAACCTATGCTCCATCCAGCAAAGGGCCGGCTCAAGTTCTCAATATTGGACCTTCGCGACACATCGTCGAAATAGTGGCCCTGGTTGTTTTTGAAGAGCCCGAATATCTGACCAGCCAGATCGTTATAGACGATATCAGGCAGCCCGTCATTGTCGTAGTCCTTTGCGTCGCTTCCCATTCCGGAGACCGGAGCGCCCGCTTCGTTGTAGGCCACCCCGTAAAGAAGTGCCTCTTCTTTGAACTTGCCTCCGCCTAAATTGATAAAGAGGAAGTTCCGCTCCGTATCGTTTGCCATGAAGATGTCCATCAAGCCATCGCCGTTGAAATCGGCAATCGAAATCCCCATGCCTTTCCCGCTCACGCTCCCTATTCCAGATGACTCGGTGACATTCTGGAAATGGCCATTGCCGAGGTTGCGATAGAGACTGGGAGAAACACTGACCACATCCCGAGGGCTGCAGTAGGACTCGATGGTCTTGCTGCCCGCTTTGGGGTCGGCGGCTGCGCCGGACGCCACGCGAAAGCAGGGCCTGTCCGCATGCGGGTCCCAGAGTGTGTAATTGGAAACGAGCAGATCGAGTAGGCCATCATTATCGAAGTCGAACCATGCCGCGCCGACGCTGAGCAGACCTGCCTTCTTATCGTCCAGCCCGGAGTTCGCAGTCACATCCGAAAACGTCCCGTCGCCGTTGTTGTGGTAGAGCGTATTGCGCCCGGCGCTGGCGACAAACAGGTCTTCCCTGCCGTCATTATCGTAATCCCCGGCCGCAACGCCGAAGCTGTATCCGGTTTCGCTGCCTTTCAGTCCTGCTTTAGCTGTCACGTCTTCAAAGGTGCCATCGCCCTTGTTACGCAAGAGAGCGTTGTCATAGGCGGTTCCAGGCTTGTCAAGTTCGGGAAGCTTGGCGCCATTCGTAAGAAAGATGTCCATTCTGCCGTCATTGTCATAATCGAGGATCGCCACGCCCCCGCACATCGGCTGCGGGAAATATTTCCGGCCCGTGTAGTCATTGTTGGTCCTGTAGGAAAAATTCGAACGCGGAGCAACGTCGACGAACCAAGCACTCCCAGCAGACTGCTGTCCGGCCACAACCGCGGTGGCCGACAGGCTAATCCAACACCAGAGAGACGCCCATAGGGGCAGCCTTGTACTGCAACCACCTGATTCCATCTCTCGTCGACGAGACAATCGTGACGGTCTCATCTCGGGCTTCATCGTGGAACCTTTTTCAGAGCTGGAACCCGACCAAGCGGAGATTCAGCTCCGTTCTTGTTCGCTCGGCCCGCAAAAGACTGAAGCGTCACTTCATAGCGGCCTTCTTCGATCAAATAGAACTCGTCCGCAGCCAGGTTATGAAACTCCTGATGGGCACCGCTCGGCCAGCTCACCTGAACAGCGGGCACTTCACGCTCAGCTCCGAGGCCAAAGTGAACGCGGAGATCACTTTGGGATAGATAGCTCCCGCCTCCTTCTACCTCCTGAATGAGGGACACGCCGCCCAGCTCAATTCGCACCCGCGCACCGATCGCATCACGGTTGCTCCTGGTGCCGACCAGCTTGATATTGATGAAATGATTTCCGCTTCCACCCTGGTTCCGCCAGAGCGAAGGCGCGGCTCCTCCATTGCCCACGAGAATGTCGAGATTCCCGCCGTTGCCAAAGTCCGCGAATGCCGCCCCTCTGCCAGAGTTGGGCACCTGCCAGTCCTTTCCCTGAAGACTACTCATGTCGATGAAGCCCGCTTTGCCTTCGTTGTGGAGCAAAGTATTGGTTTGCTTATAGTGGATCTTCGGAAAGGAGCGCTCAATACCGGGAAATACGTGACCATTGGCAATGAACAAATCGAGAAGACCGTCATTGTCATAGTCAAAGAATCCTCCGCCGAAACTCAGATGGTCCAGAGTAGCGCGAGTGATTCCCGTTTCGCGGCTCACCTCATCGAATCCGCCCTTGCCATCATTTTTCCAGAGGTGATCTGAACTTCCCTGCCAGTCAGAGATGTAAAGGTCGAGCGACCCGTCGTTGTCGTAGTCACCCAGCGAAATACACATTCCGGCCATGGTTGCGCCCTGCCCGCCAACCGCCATTCCCGCGAGCAATCCAATGTCCTTGAAGCTGCCGTTGTGTTCGTTGTGGTAAAGATTCGCAGACTGCCCGTCATTCGCTACAAACAAGTCGGGCCAGCCATCATTGTCGTAATCGGCGGCGCCAACCGAGAGATTCTTGCCATTGCTGGTGAATAGGCCCGACTCTTTGGTCACATTCGTGAAGGTACCGTTCCCATTATTGTGATAAAGCGCATTCGCGCTTCCATTGTAGGCACTGGGTGCGCAGCTAGTTGTAATTCCATAGATGACGCAAGACTGTGGGCTATCCGGACCGAAGGCGACATATCCACCCACGTAAAGATCAAGCAAGCCGTCTCGATCGTAGTCGAAGAAGGTCGCTCCCGAGTGAAACAAGGTGCCTAGCTCCGTTGCTCCCACTCCCGCTTTGACTGTAACGTCCGAGAAGGTGCCGTCGCCATTGTTGTGGTAAAGAATATCTTCACCGTATTGGGATACGTAAAGATCCGGATGACCGTCATTATCGTAATCTCCCCAAACGCATCCCAGCCCGTATGACTTGCCCGGCACGCCGGCTTTGGTGGTCACGTCGGTAAAGGTCCCGTCCCCATTGTTGTGGTAGAGGGCGTTGCGATCGTGCGATCCGCGAACACCCAGGTCCCCTCCATTGACGATATAAAAATCGGGCCAGCCGTCCCCATCGAAGTCGGCAACACACACACCTGGGGCCATTTCCGCAAGAATCATCGGCGCCCCCGGCTTTCCTTTCGTATGGACAAAGGTAATGCCGGCCGATCTGGTCACGTTGAGGAACTGCGGTCTCCCGGTTCCCTTCTCTTGGCACCGTGTGGTCACAGCCGCCAGCAGCAGCCCCACCGCTACGACCGCTGCTCGAAGCAGAGGGAAGCCGCTTGCTAACCAATTCCTCGCGATACCGGGTTCGTTGAGGTATATTCGCTTGAAAGAACGCATTGCCGCCTAGTGCTGCCGCGCGCCGGCGCTCTCGCTAAGCAACTCTTGTTTCAACTGTTGAACCTGCGCGCTCGCAGGATCGATCGCAAGGGCACGATTCACCGCCACCAGCGCGGAGGGAAAGTCTCCTGTCTTTTCTAAAGCGATCGCGAGCATTGTTTCGGCTTCGGCGTCGGGGACGTTCCTGGCGGAAAGCAGCACTCCAACCGCTGCCTTGGGATCTCCTCGTTGCAGGTACTCATTTGCGAGCGCCTTGCGTGCCTCTACCAGCGTCGGGTCTATCTGGATCGCCTGAGATAATTCCGTGATCGCCTCTTCATTCTTTTTCTGCTCCGCCAGCACAAGGCCCAGGGCCGCGTAGCCATCAGCCGAAACAGGCTGGAACGATAGGTATTTTCGAAGTGCGGCTTCCGCATCGCCCTCTCGCCCCGTTTGTGCATAGCAGGTGCCGAGATCGAAGTACGCCTCATAAAACGTCGGCAAGTGCTGCACGATTGACTCGTACAGCGGGATCGCCTCGGCATACTTCCCCTGCCGCAGCAACGGCTCCGCCTTGTCCAGGGTGTCTCGCAACTGATGCCCGAGGGTCTGTTGCGCCTGCTCCGCGTCGGTGATCTTCTGCGCCAGATCGGCGTACTTCTGGGCCTTCTCCATATCGCCCGCCTTACGATATTGCGCGATCAGGAAGAGCGCGGCTTCTTTGCTCCCCGGCGAAACTTCCAGGGCTTTCAGCGCGTCGGCAACGGCCCGCCCGTGGTCGTTCAGCTTTTCATAGGCGCGGGCGCGCCAGTAGTAGGCGTCGGTCGACCGCGGATTAAACGCAATGGCCTTCGTCAGCACGGTGACCGCTTCGGCGCTGGACCCATGCTCCACAAGGAATTGGCCCTGGAGAAAGTCGACCGTGGCCATTGCCGCGACCGGCTCGTTTGGATTCGCCGCGAGAGCACGAGCGCGCTTGAACTCGGCCACGGCTTTCTCTTCGTCCCCGCCGCGCGCGTAAGCGTTAGCCAGTGAGGCGGCTACGGCGGCATCCTTAGGACGCAATGCGTTCGCATGCTGGTAAGCGCGAATTGCCTCGTCGGTTTTGACCTCATCGAGGTAAGCTTCCCCCAGGGACTCCCACGCCTGGAAATCTCGAGGCGCGAGCCGCACGACGGTGTTGAGTTCATCGATGGTCAGATTGGGGTCGTGGAGAGGGCCGGCGGCGATCACCGCGTAAAGCTCGTGCACCCGCACCGCGTCGGGATGGGCCTCGAGGAATCTCCGCAGATCGATGGCCGCGTCGAAGGGCTGACTGATCTTCATCAGCGCCTCGCCGTGCAAAACGACTGCCTCGGTCGAATCCGGATTGGCAAGTTCATAGGCGCGCAACTCGGATTCTGCCTCCTTCCACTTGCCTTCAGCGCCCAATTGTCGGCCCATCGCCAGATGAGCTTTCCCGGCGCCGCGACTCATAGCGGCACTCGCCGGCGCGGAGTGTTGAGCGAATCCCATCAATTCAGCTGCCAGAAAGAGGAGAAGAAAGCGCACAGCGTCGTTCCATAATTGGTCAAAGGCGAGAAAGAGACGCATAATCACGGCTTAAGTATAGCCACCCAAAATCGCCCATGAGCAAATGACAGATGGAGCCTGTTGAAAGAACGTCTTCCCCTTTTCTCCGGTTATGCGAGCCTTTCCGACCCAGCTCTTGTAACAGACTCTGCTGGGCCCTCGGGGCATCTCAGAAAACAAACCGTCCTCCAACCTGAATAGTCCGCGATGAGTTGTTATTCCCGTTGATGTTCCCGAACAACCCGGTCGGAATGTCGGTAAGGTTCGTATCGTAAGGCCCAAGTCCGGGATGGTTGAAGATGTTGTAGCTCTCCAGCCGCAGCTGGAAATACCTTCTGCTGTCGGCATTGACGGCGAAGCTCTTCATAATGGAGAGATTGGAATCCCAGTTGCCAGGGTTGCGAATCTGACTGATTTCAATCGGGACATTGCCGTAGACGAAATTCGGGTGGGGAAGCACCGCCGCAGGATTCAATGCCGGTGAACTGTTGGGCTTCAGAATGCCGCCCGGCAGAATCTGGTCGTTGTGCGCGGTGTGAGTTTTGATCTGGTCGACCGAATAACCAGGCGCAAAGACTGGAAACGCGGTAGTGATGAAGATGCTGCCGTCGTTGTTCGCCTGGCTGTCGTTGTAGGATATGGGACGACCGGAACGGTAAATCGTCGTGCCCGAGAGCTCCCAGCCGCCAACGGCATAGTCCAAGGCCTTGAGGCCGAGGTTCGACGTGTCGTAGAGGAATCGGCGTCCCCGTCCAAACGGCAACTGATAGTTGTAAAAGGCCGAGACGCGATGAGTCTCGTCGAAGGAGCTTATGTTATAGGTGCTCTTCGGAGAGGCGTCCACCGACTGGAAAGCCTTCCCGCCAGTTCCGTTGGATCCTCCGTTGCTCAGCGTGGCGTCCGAGCCGCCTACATCGTCCAGAGCTTTTCCGAACGTGTAATTGAAGAGCAACTGAAAGCCATTGGCAAACCGCCGCTGCACCCGGACATTGAGGCTGTTGTAATTGGAAGTACCCGCGTTGTTTCCCTCGACAAACACCCTGCCGAAGTATGGATACGCATATTCCAGCACGCCCAGATACTGTTGAGGGCCTGTTTGGTTTCCCCCCGCGATCTGACCCGCAGTCGGCGATGGAACGAGCTTGTTGGAGTTCTCATAAAGTTGGAAATTCTGACCGGTCGATCCCCCGCTGTAGAAGTTCTTGGGGAAATGGCTGGGGTTTTCCAGACTGAGCAGCGTGTCGCTCCAGTTGGCGGAATAGGTTAGCTCGAGCAGCCACTGATTTGGCAGTTGACGCTGGATACCTAAACTCCAGTCCAACTCACGCGGCATATGCTTGTAGATCGATACTCCGCCAGCCCCCGCGGAGTTTGCGGCAGCCTGCGAGTTGAGCGTGACGTAGTCTCTGGTGAACCCATAAAATTGCGTTGAATCGAAGGGATTGGCCACGGTGCGGGGAATAAAAGTCGGATACTCGCCGGTGTTCGGTCCCGGACCCGATCCGGGATGGGTGCTGAGATTGCTCGCCCCGTTGGCATAGAACACTCCCGGAGCATCGGTGTAGTCGGTAAGGTTGCCGGAAGTAGGGAGATAGACCACGGCGAAAGAGCCGCGCACCACAGTCTTATTGTCGACCTGATAGGCGAAACCCAGCCGGGGAGCGAAGTTCCACGGATGATACTGGCTGGCGTAGCGTGAGGGGTGCTGGGGCGATCTCACGGCCGCAATGCCGCCGCGGGGGAATCCATTGGTGACCCAATCCGGCGTGGCGACTTCGCTCGGGTCGTATCCGGCCGACGACAATGCTCCAGCCCACGTAAATCCGGGGCTTACCTGGAATGGTGGCGGAGCATCGGGGTCCCACACGGTGAGCACATTGTGGCGTTCGGTCACGGGCGATTCCATCTCCCAGCGGAGCCCCACATTCAGGGTCAGGTTGGGAGTA
>Ga0116227_10017060_pt1 | contig 10235 bp, 10 predicted proteins | sample S1TSphgellanicum_FD_89693 | JGI IMG/M metagenome (GOLD analysis project Ga0116227, IMG submission 89693) | Host-associated microbial communities from peat moss isolated from Minnesota, USA - S1T2_Fb - Sphagnum magellanicum MG | ecosystem: Host-associated > Plants > Peat moss > Unclassified...
ATGACATAATCCAACCAGGACAGCGAGGTCGCGGGATTGAAAACCAATCCTGCTTTGCAGCCGCTGTCGTGAATATGCTGGATGGTGCGATCGACATGCTGGGTGGCCTCGGGATGGAAGCTGATGTTGCTCGCGCCCGCAGCGGCGAAGTCCGTCACCAACGCATCCACCGGCGTGACCATCAGATGTACGTCGATGGGCGCGCGGATGCCCGCCTTGCGCAGCGCCGCGCATACCATCGGTCCTACGGTGAGATTCGGCACGTAATGGTTGTCCATGACGTCGAAGTGGATCCAGTCGGCGCCCGCCGCCAGCACCGCATTCACTTCCTCACCCAGCCGCGCGAAGTCCGCAGACAGTATCGAAGGCGAGATGATGATGCTCAATTCAGCGCATCCCGCGTGCGGCACGGATGCCTTCGTAGGCTTCCTGGATTCGTTGCGTTTTCTCTTTCGCCATTTGCGCCATTGACTCCGGCAGACCGTTTGCGACGAGTTTATCAGGATGATGGCGGCTCATGAGGCGCCGGTAGGCCTTGGTAACTTCAGCGTCGCTGCTGCTAGCGTCAACCTCGAGTTCCGCATAGCACTCGGCCAAAGTGTTGGTGCGCGCAGCAGCCGCTTGATTCTGTCCGCCCCGTGCTTGACGGGCCCGCACCGCAGCCTCCATGAGGGCGAATTCCACACCCGAAAATCCCAGCCGTTCGGCCAGCCGCATCAGGGTGCCGCGCGCCGGCGGCGAAATGCCGTTGCCCGCCAGGGCCGCTCGCAATTGCAGCTCCACGAAGGCGCGCAGGATGTCGAAGCGAGGGCCGCACACCGCACGCAGCCGCTCCACGCGCGCCGCTGCATCGAAATTGGCCGCCTTGCCCGCGCGGAAGCAATCCATGGCGGCCGCTGTGTCGCTCGGCCCCAGCGCGAATTCCTGCATCATGCGGCGCGCCGCGTCGATCTCTGCCTCCGTCACGCGGCCATCCGCCTTCGCCACATGGCCCATGACTTCGAAGGTCGCGCGGAAGAACTCGGCGCGCACCGAATCGGAACTGGCGGAGGACGCCCGAGCTGTGCGCGCCCCCTGATCGACCATGTAGCCGATGAGGGCGCCGAGCACGGCGCCCCAGGAGCTGCGCGTGAGCATCAAGCCCACCAAAGCCCCAAAAAACACGCCTGTCCATGCCATTCGCGTTGACCTATCTGCCCCGTGCCGCCACAATCGCCGACCTTCAATGGTAGCAGTCGGCAGGCCGCCCACACATGGAACCGCTCAGCTCCTCGGCACCGCTGTTCGAGACCCACATCAGCGGTTTGCGACGCATACATCAAGGCAAGGTGCGCGACATCTACGACGTCGACGCGGAGCACTTATTGATCGTCGCGACCGACCGGCTGTCCGCTTTCGACGTCGTTCTGCCCGACCCCATTCCGTTCAAGGGCGAGGTTCTCACCCGGATCTCACAGTTCTGGTTCGAAAAAACCAGCCATATGGCGCCGAACCATCTCACCGGCCTGCGCATCGAGGACGTGATCAGCGACGGCGCCGCACGTGCGCAGCTTGCCGGTCGCGCAATGGTCGTGCAAAAACTCTCACCCCTTCCGGTCGAGGCGGTCGCGCGCGGCTACCTGATCGGATCCGGCTTCCGCGACTATCAACGCGATGGCGCCGTGTGCGGCATCGAACTGCCGCCCGGTTTGCGAATGGCGGAGCGCCTGCCGACGCCGGTGTTCACGCCCGCTTACAAGGCGCCGGCGGGCCAGCACGACCAGAACATCGATTTCGACGCCGTCGTGAAACTGGTCGGCCGCGATTTTGCCAACCGCATAAAGCGCATCACGCTGGAGATTTACCAATACGCGGCGGAGCACGCGCGCCGGCGCGACATCATCATCGCCGACACCAAATTCGAGTTTGGCGTCGATCGCGCAGGGCGGCTCACACTCATGGACGAGGCGCTGACGCCGGATTCGTCGCGATTCTGGCCGGTCGCGTCCTACAAACCGGGCATCAGCCCGCCGAGTTTCGACAAGCAATTCGTCCGCGACTATCTCGAATCCCTGCATTGGGACAAGAAGCCGCCGGCGCCGCACCTGCCGCAGGATATCCTGTCCCGCACCAGCGAGAACTACCGCGAAGCGTTGCGGCTGCTGACCGCATGATCTGCGTCGCTGCTGATTGCATCGCCGGCGGCGCTGCCGACCGCATCGCCCGCGTGTGCCCATGCAGCGATGATTTCATGCAGGCGCCGCACACCCTCGGTCAGGGCGGCGGGTCCCGGTTGCAGGATGATGGATGACTTGATCTCGTGGAGCGCCCCGCTGCGCACCGCCGGTACCTCGCTCCAGCCCGCGCGCGCAGCCACGGCGGAAGCCCTGAACTTCTTGCCGCACCAAGAACCAAAAATGATGTCGGGCGCGCGGCGCACCACCTCCAGGGGATCGGCGATGATGCGATTCTTGCCCAAAGATTCTTGCGCAAGTTCCGCGAAGCAGTCGATGCCGCCCGCCAGCTCCAGCAACTCCGACACCCACTTGATGCCGCTGATCTGCGGGACGTCCCATTCCTCGAAGTAGACGCGCGGGCGCCGCGGCAGCGCCATCGCCGCGGCATGGATCTGCGCCAGCCCCGCGCGCAGCTGCCGCGTCAGCGCCGCCGCCTTTGCCTCGCACCCGACCATGCCGCCGACCACGCCGATCATCTGCAGGATCTCCTCGACGCTGCGCTGATTGAAGACGTGCACGGGCAACCCAAGTCCGATCAGCTGCGCCGCGATGCCGGCTTGCAAGTCGGAAAATCCCAATACCAGATCCGGGCGCAATGCGAGGATCTTTTCTATGTTCGCGCTGGTGAACGCGGACACGCGCGGCTTCTCGCGGCGCGCCTGCGGCGGGCGCACCGTGAAGCCGGAAATGCCGACGATGCGCCATTGTTCGCCGAGCAAATACAGCGTCTCGGTGGTCTCCTCGGTGAGGCACACGATGCGATGCGGATGCATGAGCTTGATCTTGCCATACAACATGCGCCATGTAAGGCTCGCCGCATGATCAAGTGGTTGACCTGGGTGGAGGACGGACTGTTCATCAGGTCGCGCTCCATGGGGCCGCCGTGGGGCGCTCCGCTGCGCATCGTTCGCTACCCGGCGGCACTGCTGCGAGATTGGCTGCGTGGCGCCATCAGCGTGCAGGCCATGAGCCTCGCCTACACCACGCTGCTGTCCCTGGTGCCGCTGATGGTGTTCAGTTTCGCGATCTTGAAAGGCCTCGGCGCGCGCGGCGATCTGCGCTTCATGCTGCATGAGTTCTTCCTGCCGCTGGGAAATGCCTCGCAGCAACTCACTGATTCCGTCATGCAATTCGTCACCAACATGCGCGGCGATCTGCTCGGATCCATCGGACTGGCGTTTCTCATCTACACCGTCGTCACGACCATTCAAAAGGTGGAAGCGAGCTTCAATTTCCTCTGGCACGTCAATCGCCCGCGCAGCTTTGCGCGGCGCTTCATCGAGTATTTGAGCGTGATGATATTGGGCCCGATCCTGCTCGCGGTGGCGTTGGGACTGCTCGGCAGCGCCGAACACAGTCCATTCGGCAAATGGGTCGCCGCCATCACACCGCTGGCGTGGATCTTGGCCGCCGCGATTCGAGTGCTGCCCTATGTCATCGTCACCATCGTGTTCACCTTCATGTATGCATTCATCCCAAACACCAAGGTGCAATTCCGCGCTGCGCTCATCGGGGGCGTAACCTCGGGCGTCATCTGGGCTTTGATGGGCCGGGTCTTCACGACCTTCTTCGTTTATTCCTCGTCGCTGGTGGCCATCTACACCGGTTTCGCGGTGGTGCTGATCACGCTGGTGTGGGTTTACTTGTCCTGGCTGATTTTGCTGATCGGCGCGCAGCTGGCTTTCTACGTGCAGTTTCCCCAGTACCTGCGCCACGGCCAGGAGGCCGTGGAGTTGACCGGCAAGGACCGCGAGCAGGTCGGTTTGTCCATCATGTATCTGGTCGGCTGCGACTATTCCGCCGGCAATGTACCCTGGACCGCGGCGCGGCTCGCAGCGGAGCTCGACATTCCCAGCATCGCCATCGCGCCGGTGCTGAACTCCTTGGAACAGGGCGGATTTCTGCTCGCAACCGAGCGCGAATCATTCGTCCCCGGCCGTAATCTTGACGGCATTCAATTATCCGACGTGCTGCAGAACGTGCGCTCTTGCGCGGGTGGACGGCTGGCCGTGGCGATACGATCCATCGGTCCCGCGGACGCGGCCATGCGTGCGGTGGACTCGGCCATCGTCGAATGCCTGCGCGGACGCTCTCTCAAGGACTTGGCCGACCTGAAGTAGTGGATCGATCAGAATCAGGTGTCGAAAGCGGCCGGCGTCGATCATTCGCCGGCGATGGTCAGTTCCTCCAGCAATATCGACCCGACGCGCGTGCCGCCGCGCACGTCCACGTCGTCGCCAACCGCGGCGATCCCCTTGAACATATCGCGCAAATTGCCGGCAATGGTGATTTCCGCCACGGGATATTGAATCGCGCCGTTCTCGACCCAGAAACCCGCCGCGCCGCGCGAGTAATCACCGGTAACGGTATTGACGCCCTGGCCCATGAGTTCGGTCACCATCAGTCCCGTGCCGAGTCGCGCCAGCATGGCCGCGGCGCCGCCCGTCGTGTTGGGCGCAACCAGCAGGTTGTGCGACCCTCCGGCGTTGCCCGTGGTTTGCAAGCCGAGCTTGCGCGCCGAATAGCTGGAGAGGACGTAGCCGGTCAGTACGCCTCCGGCGATGAGTTCGCGGTCGCGCGTCGCCACGCCTTCGTCGTCGAAAGGCGCGCTGCCCATGGCCTTGAGCAGATGCGGCCGCTCCGAAATCGAGAACTGCGCGGGAAAGATCTGTTGTCCGACGGAATCGAGCAGAAATGAGGATTGCCGATACTGGCTGCTGCCGCGAATCGCGGCCACGAAATGTCCGATCAAGCCGCGCGCCAATTCGGGCACGAACAGCACGGGTGCGCGCCGCGTCGCCAGCTTGCGCGGGTCCAGCCTGGCGATCGTGCGCCGCGCGCTTTCCCGGCCGATGATTTCGGGTTCCTGCAGCTCGCGCCAATCGCGGGAACTGCTGTACCAGTAATCACGCTGCATATCCTCGCCGGTTCCGGCCAGCACCACGCAGCTCACGGTGTGCGAGGTCGTGGGATAGCCGCCGACGAATCCGTGCGTATTGCCGTACACATGCAAGCCTCGATGGCTCGCCACCGAAGCACCCTCGGAGTTGTTGATGCGCGGATCGAAGGCCATCGCAGCCGCCTCGCACGCCTTCGCGAGGTCGATGGCTCGATCGGCGGTGATGCTCCAGGGATGGGAAAGATCCAAATCCGGCGGCGCCTTGGCCATCAGCTCGCTGTCAGCCAAACCTGCGCAAGCATCCTCCGCCGTGAAGCGCGCAATGCTGCAGGCCTTGGCCACCGTGGCGCGCACCGCGGGCGGCGAGAAGTCGGAGGTCCCCGCCGATCCCTTGCGCTTGCCGAAATACACCGTGATTCCCATGCTGCGGTCGCGTTGATGTTCGAGGGTCTCCACCTCCCCAAGCCGCACGCCCACCGATAGCCCGGTGTCCTGGCTGACCGCCGCCTCGGCCTGCGTGGCGCCGCGGGTGCGCGCCTCTTCGAGCGCCTGCTCGATGATGACTTCGAGGTCTGCTTGCGTCAGACGAGCCGGGCTGGTGGCGATTGCGGTCATGGCGTCTCCGATACTGAACGGGCGTAGTTAACCGCTAATTCTACCGGTCTAAGGTGTAGCATGGGAAAATGACGGGCGGCGATCAAAACGGCGATCTGGGTCAAAGCGAGGATCCTGCGGAGACTTGGGAGCAGCGTGCCAGCAAGAGCGCACGCAAGCGCGAGGCTGCATCTTTGCAGGAACTCGGCGTGCAGCTGTCGGCCCTGCCCGATCGCGAAATCGATGAACTGGATCTGCCGGACAACCTATGTGCTGCACTGCGTGACCTGCGTCGCCTGCCGACGCACGGTGCACAGGTGAGGCAGCGCCAATACATCGGCAAACTGATGCGTAGTATCGACGCGGAACCCCTGTTGGCAAAGCTCAAGGAGCGCAAACAGCGGCACGACGTCGAGATTCGTCATTTTCAGAAAATCGAGGGCTGGCGCGACCGGCTGCTGTCCGAGCCTCGAGCGGTCGACGAACTGCTCGAGGAGCATCCGCACGCCGATCGCGCGGAACTCACCAAGTTGCTGGAAAAGGCCTCCAAAGAGCGCGCCGAGCAACGTTCGCCGAGCGCGGCGCGCGAGCTTTTCGCCTTTCTGCGCCGGCTGCTGGGTTGAATGCTTTATCCCCGCCACGGCTGCTAGACTGGTCGCCATGAAAGTTTTGGTCGGAGTCATTATGGGATCGTCTTCCGACTGGGAAACGATGCAGGCTGCCGCCGAAACGCTCGAGTCGCTCAACATAGCCCATGAAGTCCGCGTGATCTCGGCGCACCGCACTCCCGATCTATTGTTCGAATACGCCGCCGCGGCGCGCGATCGCGGCTTGAAAGCCATCATTGCGGGAGCCGGCGGCGCCGCGCACCTGCCGGGCATGACGGCCGCGAAGACCTCGGTGCCCGTGCTGGGAGTGCCGATCCAGTCGAAGGCCTTGCACGGCATCGATTCACTGTTGTCGATCGCCCAGATGCCGGGCGGCATTCCGGTGGCGACCTTCGCCATCGGCATCCCGGGCGCGAAGAACGCGGCGCTTTTCGCCGCCGCGATCATTGCAAACGAGGCGGCGGCCACCCGCGCGGCGCTGGATGCCTTTCGCGACAGCCAGACAGCCGCCGTACTCGCCAAGCCGGATCCCCGCGGCTCTTGAGTCGGACGCGTATCGGTATCGTCGGCGCCGGGCAGCTGGGACGCATGCTGGCTCTGGCCGGCTATCCGTTGGGCATCAGCTGTGTGTTTCTCGACCGCAGCGCCGATACGCCCGGCGCGCAGGTCGCGCCGATCATCGTCGGCGATTTGGAGGATCCAGAAAAGCTCCAAGAGCTCGCGCGGCGCAGCGATGTCGTCACATTCGACTGGGAGAATATCGCGGGCAGCGCCTTGGCTCCATTGCGCCATATCAGCGCGGTTCGGCCGCCGCGCGCGGCACTGGAGGTCTCGCAGGATCGTATCCGCGAGAAAGCCCTGTTCGTGAAATTGAAGATTCCCGTGGCACCGCATGCGGCGGTGGACAGCGCCGGACAGCTGTCGCGGGCCGTGCTCGAGCTGGGTGCGCCCGGGGTGCTCAAGACGCGCCGCCTGGGTTACGATGGCAAGGGCCAGTTCGTGCTGCGAACCGCCCGCGATATCGATGCTGCTTGGGCTGCGCTCGGCGGCGTCGGTTTGATTTACGAGAGGTTCCAGGCGTTTTCGCGCGAGGTGTCCATGGTTGGAGCACGCTCGGCGCGCGGTGACATGGTGTTCTATCCGCTATCGAGCAATACGCACGGCAACGGCATCCTGCACTACGGCATTGCTCCTTTTGCGAGCGCCCGCCTCGAGCGCGATGCGCAAAGGTACATGCGGCGCGTGATGCAGGAGCTATCCTACGTGGGCATCCTCGCCATCGAGTTCTTCGTCGTGGCGGGGCGGTTGATTGCCAACGAAATGGCACCGCGCGTCCACAACTCCGGGCATTGGACCATTGAGGGTTGCACCACCAGCCAGTTCCAGAACCACCTGCGCGCGATCTGCGACCTGCCCTTGGGCAGCACCAGCGCCTTGGGACACACGGCAATGATCAATTTCCTGGGTACAATGCCCGATAAAGATGCGTTATTGGCGATCGACGGACTGGCCTATCACGACTACGGAAAGCAACCGCGGCCTGGGCGCAAGGTGGGACATTGCACCATTCTCAAGAAGCATGCTCGAGATCGCGATCTGGCGCTGCAACGTGCGTTAAAATTGATCCGATGGACGTGAATTTCGCGTCATTTCAGGCGGACAGGCGAATCCGTAGGCTTTTGCGAATATGTACCTAGAACTCTTCAAATTGCAGGAATTGCCCTTCCGCTTGAGCCCGGACCCGCAATTTCTTTACCTCAGCAAACAGCACGCCCGCGCCAAGGCGTACATGGAATCGACGATCTGGTTCACCGACGGCTTCGTCGTGATCACCGGCGAAATTGGCGCGGGCAAAACCACGTTGATCGAGACCTTCCTGCGCGAATTGCAGACCGATGTCGTGATAGCGCAGATCAACCAGACGCAACTTTCCCCCACGGCGTTCTTGCAGACGGTCCTGGTGCAGTTCGGCTTCTCGCCCTTCAACATGAAGAAGGCGGAGGTGCTCGCCACCCTCAACCAATTCCTGATCGAACAATACAGCAGCGGACGCAAAGTTCTGCTGATCATCGATGAGGCGCAAAATTTGAGCAATCGCGTGCTCGAGGAGGTGCGGTTGCTGTCCGGTTTGGAGACCACCAAGGACAAGGTGCTGCGCATCATCCTCGCCGGCCAGCCGGAGCTGAACGACAAGCTCAACTCCCAGGACTTGATCCAGCTGACGCAGCGTGTGCGGCTGCGCTTTCACCTCACCGCACTCACGAAGAACGAAACGATGGCTTACATCGACCACCGCTTGGAAGTGGCCGGGTCGCAGGGCCGGCGGATTTTCGCCGAAGATACTTACGCCACCATCTACAAATACACCGGCGGCGTGCCGCGCCTCATCAACACGCTGTGCGATACATGCATGATGGCCGCGTTCACTCAGAACGTCGATCACGTCAGCGCCGAATCTCTCCAGGCCGCCATCCGCGAATTGCAATGGACCGAACACACCCACGCCGCGGGCGCGGCTGCAGGCGGCGGCGCGGCGGTGGCCGCCCTACCGGGAGCGTCGCTCACGAATGGCGCTATGGGCTTGGGTGCGGCGCACGGCCGGATCGGCACCACCGTGCAGGCGCCGCCGCTGGAAGCCGACCACACGTCGACGTCGAGTTTGTCGCACGCCGCCATGAGCTCGGCAGCCGTCGTGGGACGCGTGCTGCTGGCCTGCGAAGGCAAGACCGTCATGGAGCGCGAGTTGCGGCCCGGCCGGCTGGTCATTGGACGGACACCCGACAACGACATACAGATCGACAGCAAATTCATCAGCCGCCATCACTGCCAGATAGTGACTCAGCCCGATGCCTGCGTCATAGAGGATCTCAATAGCACCAACGGCATCTACGTCAAGTCGAAGCGGGTGCGGCGGCATAATCTCAACGATGGCGACGTGGTGCAGGTGGGTCAGCACGAAGTGATGTATATCGACGAGCGCGCGTCGCGCAGCAGGGTGTCGGCCGATCACACCGACACGGAAGTCATCGAAAAAGCTTAAAGCTCGATAGTTTCGCCCGAATATTCACGGCTCAGGGCGCGATAGTCCTGGCGCCGCAATAACAAGGTCAGACCCGCGACCTCCGCGCACAGGCCGATGATGAAGGCGACATTGCCGCCGACACCGGGGGAATCAAGATAGAACACGGCGATCGCAGCAGCACCGATGGCCATGTAGATCACCGGTAAGCTCTCATAGACTGGACGGGCCAAGCGCATGGATACACCTACATGTCGCCATATTGATACAGCGCGGCCATGTTAATGCGGCAGCCGCCACGGCATTCCTTTATTTAACTTAATGCCGAAATTTTCCCCAGAAGCGGACTTTAGTCCTTGCCGCGCGCCGCCTCGAACTCATCGCCCGGCTTCCAATACACACTCTGTGCGGCTGTCAGCGCCTGCCACCCCAGAGCGAATCCGAACTTCGCGAGGGCCGCATTGCTCGCGAAATCCATTGCCGGCGAATACTCGTCGGCAGGGCGATGATAGCGATGCGCGGTGTAATCCTCCGCCTGCTCCTTGCCCCACTGCAACGGATGATTCGCGAACTTGCTGCCGGTGCCGATGGAGAAGGCGGGCACGCCGGCGCGCGCCAGACTGAAATGATCGGATCGATAATAATGGCCGGCACCGGGTTCGGCGTCGGCCTGAATGTCGAAGCCGAATGCTGCGGCGGTCTTCTCGACGGTCGGATAGAACGAGGTGCGGTCGGCGCCGGTGACCGCGACCGACTCCGGTGTGCCGATGGGAGGCACGGCGTCGAAATTGAGATCCAGCGCAATCTGCGCGGCCGGTATCGGCAGATGCTTGCCCAGATACTCCGATCCCAGCAGACCCTTCTCCTCGGCCGTCACCGAGGCGAACAGCACCGGGTGC
>Ga0116227_10017061_pt1 | contig 10234 bp, 6 predicted proteins | sample S1TSphgellanicum_FD_89693 | JGI IMG/M metagenome (GOLD analysis project Ga0116227, IMG submission 89693) | Host-associated microbial communities from peat moss isolated from Minnesota, USA - S1T2_Fb - Sphagnum magellanicum MG | ecosystem: Host-associated > Plants > Peat moss > Unclassified...
CAGATGCTGTTCCGCACCCTGGCACAAATAAAAGACGGACTGCAGGAGTCGCAGCCCAACGCCGAAAGAGACCTCGACGAACTCATCCAGAAGCTGCGGTCCGCGTTGGCGCGAACCGCGGCGGCCTCAGAGGCATAGGTTCGGTGAATTCACCCACCGCGATCATCGCCGAGGACGAGCCGCTGCTGCGCAAGGAAATCCGGCAGACGTTGACGGAACTATGGCCCGAGCTGACTCTCTGCGCCGAGGTGGCCGACGGCGTGCAGGCGCTCGATGCGCTCGAGAAATTTCAACCTGAAATCCTGTTTCTCGACATCCAGATGCCTGGCAAGAATGGACTGGAGGTGGCACGGCATGCCAGCGGCAAGGCGCATGTCGTGTTCATCACGGCATACGATGCCTACGCGATACGAGCGTTCGAAGAAGGCGCGCTCGACTACGTATTGAAGCCGATCGACACGGAGCGCATGAGGTTGACGGTTCGGCGCCTGCGGGAGCGCATGCGCGAGCCTCCGGCGGACCTGAACAAGCTTGCGGACATCCTCAAGACCTTGGCCAAGCCGGCGCCCGAATACCTCAAATGGTTGACGGTCCCCTATGCCTCCGAGCTGCGCGTGGTGGCGGTGTCGGAGATTCTCTACCTGCAGGCCGATAACAAATACACCACGATCGCCACGCGTGCATCGAATTTCTTGTTGAATTCGTCCTTGAAGGAAATGCAGGCCAAACTCGATCCGGCGGTGTTCTGGCAAATCCATCGCAGCACGGTGGTCAATATCAGCGCAATCGACACCATCTACCGCTCGTTTCGCGGCACCTTGGAAGTCAAGCTCAAGGATCGCAGCGAGCTGTTGCCCGTCAGCGCCACGCACGCGCACTTGTTCAAACACGCCTGACATACCGGGAATCGCGGTTTCGCCAGAAAGACTGACGCCTCCGCTGGACGATAGCCGTCTCATTCGGTCCCGTAAACTCCTCGTTCACGCCAACGAATCACCCTTTTGTCGGAAAACCGCGGCGCCCATCCGTCGCTGTTGAGACAGTGGCCACGTCACGTCACCAACCGACCTCAAAAGGAGATTCGACATGAACACGTTCAACATCCCGAAGAGCGCCATCAAGACCCTGATACTCTCACTGGTTACCGTGAGTGTCTTCGGCGGCGCAGCCGCGATTGCCGACCAGGTAGGCCCCAGCTTCATTGCCAAACCCGTCAGCCTCAAGGATCTGGACCTTTCGACGGTTCAAGGGCAACGAATCGCGCAACAGCGCGTACATCAATTGGCACGCACGCTGTGCGAGCGGGTGGCCGACCCGACCGACATGTCGCATCATGCCAATTACCTCGCGTGCGTCGATGCGACGGTAGCCCGGGCGGGAGCCCGCCTGCAGGCCCTCATCAACAATCCGTCGATCGCCCAATTCGCCAGGGCTGAGAAGTGATGAACGACAACTGGACTCGCGCTCGATGGCGAGTCCAGTTGCCACGGCGTCCCTTCGGCGTGGCGGCGAGCTGGGCGTTGTTTCGATGCTCGGTGTCATCACCCGGTATGGCTGCCCCTATGCTGCTGACTGCAATTGGGCTCTCCGCGATATTATTGGCGATCGCTCTGCTCTATGATGCGCTTCGGCCCGCGGGTGTTGCCGATCTCCTCTGTATCGCGTGGCGGGCAATGTCACCCGACACCAAAACCCTGTTCGAGCCAGGGTTGTTGCCACCGGGTTCGCCCGAACGACTCCATGTTGTCAACCGCAGTGAGAACCGAGATGACCAAGCACGCACAGATCGACCACGGCGTACTGGAGACAATTCGCACGAGAGAGGCACACGCATTCGCCAAGCGAACTCGTGCATCAGACGAACTACGCGAGCGTGCGTCTCGCCATCTCCCTAACGGCGTACCGATGTCTTGGATGGCAGGCCTGTACCGTTTCCCGCCGATCTACATTACCCACGGGGAGGGCGCGACGTTCTTTGATGTCGACGGCAATGCTTACCTCGACTTCAACGTCTGCGACCTCAGTATGACCATGGGGTTCGGCCCCAAACCGATCGTCGAGGCGGTGACGCGCGCGGTCAAGACGGGTGCGCACTTCCTCCTGCCGACCGAAGACTCGATCCTCGTCGCCGAGGAACTCGCCTCGAGAATTGGCTTGCCGTTTTGGCAGTTCACGCTTTCGGCCTCGGGGGCGAACATCGAAGTGATGCGAATTGCACGAGTGGTGACCGGGCGCCGGAAGCTTCTGGTGTTCGAAGGGCAATATCATGGTCATTTTGACGAAGTCTTGGTTGTACGCGATGCGGAGGGAAATACCGCAACGGACCAGATGGGCCTCTCGCCCGCCGCCGCCGCGGAGACCGTGATCCTGCCATTTAACGACCTTGACGCGCTGGAATCCCGGCTTTCCCGCGGAGATATCGCGCTCGTCTTGACGGAACCGGCGTTGACCAACTGCACGCTCGTCAAGCCCAACGAAGGTTTCCTCGAGGGAGTACGCGCATTGACGAAACAATACGGAACCTTGTTGTGCTATGACGAGGCGCATACGTTTCAATTCGCCTACGGCGGACTCGTCGGTGACTGGAAGCTGGAATGCGATGTCGTGGTTTTGGGAAAGGGGCTAGGAACTGGGATCAGCTTCGCGCTCTATGGCATGAGCGCCGACATTGCCCGGACGTTCATTCGACACACCGACGTTGACATCGGGCCGAAGGGAATCGCGACGGGCGGAACCACCTATGCGACGACGATCGCGGTGGCGGCCGCTCGCGCGGCGCTCAGTGAGGTCTTGACTCGCGACGCCTACGCGAACCTGCAGGGCCTTGGAAAGCGGCTCTCCGACGGCCTTACCGATGTGTTCGCCAAACTTCAATTGCCCTGGACCGCCCAACACCTCGGGCCTCGCTCCGGCTATTGCCTGCAACCCGTTCTACCGCAAACGGGCGCGCAAGCGTGGCAGTCCATTGACACGAATTTTATCGATACTCGACGCCTGTACCTTGCCAATAGAGGCATCTGGGATTCCGTCGCATCGGCCGGACCCCAGGTATCGTTCGCGCACACGCCGACCGACGTCGACCACTACGTGTCGGTGGCCGGGGAGTTCCTCGCCGAAGTCATCCGTTGAGCCGACTGAAATGGTGTTGCGCCAAAAAAGATTCGCAACCGCTCCAGCGTCCCGGGCGGCCCAAAACAAGCAGATGTCTGTCGTGAGTCCTGCGAGGATCAGGTTCTTACCACCCAACGCTCGAACCCCCGATTGTGATCATTCTCTCAGCCTGGTTGAGTCAGGGCTCCGAGCGCGAGTCCCAGGCCCAAGGACAAACCCCGAGGACGCCCGGGTCACTGCCCATTCGCGGATATCACGCGGCGAAACGCCGCGACGATCGCGGGCTTCGGCAGTCGGATTTTGGGTACCGACTGATAGTCCTGCCAGCCTCCACCCAGGCTCTTGTAGAGCTCGACAAACTGTTCGCCCTGGCTCACTTGTGCCTCCGCGTATTCCTCCTGCAAATCGTAAAACTGCCGCTCCGCATCCACCACGTTGAGGAAGTCGGTGAGACCTCGGTTATATCGCGCGGTTGCCAGATCAACCGCCCGCTGCCCCGCCACCATGGCATCACTCAATTTCTCCATCCGGTATTGCTGCGCCTCATACGCATCCAGTGATGAGTCCACTTGTTGAACGGCCGTCAAGATCGTCTTTCGGTAATTGGCAAGACTCGCTTGCGCCGAATAGTCGGCAACTTCGACCGCCGCGTCCAACGCGCCAAAGTCCAACAACGGCCAAACGGCGCCCGGTCCGAACGACCAGATGTGCTTGCTGACGCTCGGGCTGGTGCCCCACCCTTGACCCTGACTGCCGATGGCCGCACTGACAGTCACGTCCGGAAATAGATTAGCCGTCGCGACTCCAATCCGCGCCGTTGCGGCCGCCAGTTCTCGCTCCGCCTCCTGAACGTCCGGCCGCCGTTTCAGCAATTCAATCGGCACGCCTGGAGCCGCCGGGGCAGGCATCGTGGGTATCAGCTGCGGTGTAGCAAGCTCTTTCACCATGCTCTCGGGGTAGTCGCCGACCAAGACCGCGAGGGTATATTGTGCCGCCTTGACATCCGCCTCTAGGGTCGGGATCTGCCCCTCCAACGTCGCGAGTTCCCGTGTCGCGAGCGCCACATCGAGTTCATTGGTGATGCCCCGCTCGTAGCGGATATTGACAATTCGCAGCGACTCGCGCAGTACGTTGCTCGCCTGGTGGAGGATCCCAGCTCGCACCTGCAAACCCCGCAGGTCAACATAAGCGCGTACCACATTGCCGATGACCGACGTGAGTACGTCGTATCGTGCCGCGCGCATTGCATCCGTTTCCGCCCGCACCGCCTGGAACTCGCGCCGGAATTTTCCAAAGAGATCGAGTTCCCACACCGCATCGAATCCGACGATCGTATTGATATGCTGGACGCCGGCGCCATTATCCGCCGACGTCAATGCCTGATCGGCTCGTCCTTTGGTCAAATCACTGCCGGTGCCGCGGGCCGCGGCTCCGCTCGCATCGACCTCGGGCACCGCGTACCCCAGCACCACGGCCTCGTAGGCGCGCGCCTGCTGAAGCCGGTCGAGCGCAATTCGTACATCCAGATTGGATTTCACCGCTCGATCGACCAGGGAGTTCAGTTGCTCATCGTTCAGCGCCTTCCACCACGTCGCCAAATCAGGAGTTGTGCCAGGAATGACCGCAACATGCGATTCGATTGGATTGACTTGAGCCGCAAACGAGGCCGGTACATCGGGCGTTGGAGTGCGGTAATGCGGGCCTGCTGCACAGGAAGCCAATGCGGCCAGCGATCCGAGAAAGACCAAAGTACGACCGTTCATGTGGACGCCACCCTCAACGTTTGGCGCCCAAGGGCCGTTTCTCAGGTTCGGGCTCGTCGACCGCAACCGTTTGGCCCGTGGCAATCTGACTGCTGATGTTGAGCACCAGCCGATCGCCCGGCTTAACTCCGGAGGACAGTTCGACCATGCTGCCATCGTCGCGTGCGATGGATACCGTTGCAAAGCTGATCTTGCCGTTGTCATCGACGCGCGCTACCTGTGTTCCCGAGGATCTAAAAATCAGCGCTGCCGCTGGAACCTCCACCTGTCCCCGCGCCGGAAGGCTAAACGCCACATTCACATACATCCCGGGCACGAGCCGGTGGTTCGCGTTGGGCATATCCACCTCCACCCGCATCGTGCGCGCTTGGCTGTTGATGGACTCGGCGGAGCGGGCAATCCTTCCCGAAAATACATCGCCCACTGCGCCGGGCGCGCGAATCTCGGCCGGCACGCCATTGGTCATCAACTCACCGGCCGCGCTCTGCGGGACCTCGACGTAGATACGCAGGGGGTCCGTCTGCGCCATGCGATACAGCGGCGTCGTGGTCGACCCGCTGCCCGCGGTCACCAGGTTGCCGACGTCGATCTTTCGCTCCGTGATGGTGCCGTCGAACGGGGCCTTGACCTGTTTGAACTCCGTCAGTGCCGTGTACTGATCCACCTTGGACTTGTCGAGGCTGACCTGCGCATTGGCACTGGCCAGGCGTGCGAGTGAGCTTTCGTAATCCGCCTTCTTCGACTGCCGCTCCTGTTCCGACACCACTCCCTTGGGAGAATCGCGCCAGCGCTCATTGGTCGTCCTGCTGAACTCCGCTTCCGCCTGCCGCGCCACGACCTGAGACTGCGATGAGTTCAATTGCGCCCGGGCCGCTTCGAGTTCCGCATCGAGTTCCGGCGTCTCGATGACCGCGAGCACCTGGTTCTGATGCACATGATCGCCGATGTCCACGAGCCACTTCGACACGTAGCCGTTGACCCTCGCATAGATTGTCGACTCATACCACGCCGCCGTTTCCCCCGGCAGTACCAGATCCTGTCCCTGACTCGCGGGTCTCGCGACGACGACGTCGACGGGCGGCGGTGTGGAGTACGCCGTCTGCCCCGCGCGCGCGACGGAATGGGAGTGCAGAAGCCGCAGGATGGTGACGACGACGAAGACGACAGTCAGCGCCATGATCGCAATGGCCACACCGCGCTTGGTGCGTTTGCCGGTCTGCGGGGAAAAGCTGATCGACACCCCGTCGCCCTCGTCCCGCGAAACCTGATCCGGATATTCTCCCCGAGATCGATCGGACGGCGTGGGGGATGGTGCTCCATCAGCTGGGTCACGCGATTGCATGGGCACTGCCTTCAGGTTGAGATTGAGTGCCCGGACTGCGTCCACGCCGCAATAAGCGGTACATGGTGGGCACGAAAATCAGTGTGGCGAGTGTCGCGAACAGGAGTCCGCCGATCACCGCCCTGCCTAACGGTGCGTTTTGCTCCCCTCCCTCTCCGATTCCCAACGCCATCGGCACCATGCCCAAAATCATGGCGCTTGCCGTCATCAGCACGGGGCGCAACCGCGTATATCCTGCGGAGATCGCCGCTCGCAGCGGATCATCCCCGGCCGCCATGCGCTGATTGGCGAAACTGACCACCAAGATGCTGTTCGCCGTGGTGAGCCCGATGCACATGAGCGTGCCCATCAGAGCGGGAACGCTCATCGGCGTTTGCGTCAAAAACAGCATCCACATTACGCCGCCCAAGGCGAATGGCACGGCCATCAGGACGATCAGTGGATCGATCCAACTCTGAAAATTCATGACGAGAAACAAATACACGAGGACGATGGCGAGCGCGATGCCGGTGAAAAGTCCGGTAAAGCTCTCGCGCATTGTTTCGACCTGTCCGCTCAACGTAACCTTGAGCGCCTTCGATGCATCTGGACGATTTTCCTTCAGTACCTTGTCAATATCCGCGGCCGCCGAGTACAAGTCGCGACCCTGCACGTCGGCGTGCACATCAAACACCGGACGTATATTGAGCTGAGAAGCCACGAGCGGCAGCGACTCTCGGCCGAACGAAGCGAGGTTCATCAGAAGTTGTCCCTGCGCCGCGCCGACGCTCGAGGTGACGGGCAATGTTTCTAGGTCCTGTGAGGAATCGATGCGATAGGTCGGGACCTGAACCACCAGCGGGTAGCTCACGCTGTTCTTGGGATCAATCCAAAAATTAGGCGACGTCTGCGCACTCGAGTTGGTGGCCACCAGGACGTTGTCGGCCGCTCCCTGCTGCGTCACTCCCATCTCGGCGGCAAGCGTGCGATCCAGATCCACGGTGAGCGCTGGCGCATTGGGCACCTGAAACACATGCGAATCGACAACCCCCGCCACGCCCGTCAGGGATCGCGCGATCTTCGAGGCGAGTTCGAACGCCTCCTCCTGATTCGGCCCCGATATGCGCACGTCAATGGCCGCCGGCTGCCCGAAGTTCAATACCTGATCGACGATATCCGCGGGTTGGAAGAAGAATTGCAGTTCCGCAAACCGCTTCGGGAGTTCCTGCCTCAGCATGGCGATGAGCTTCGCCGTCGGTTCGTGCTTTTCGTCGAGCGATATGAGGATCTCCCCGTCCATCGGACCGACGGTGGCCGAATCGCTCAAAGCGATGTTGATACCGCTGTAGGGCAGGCCGATGTTGTCCAGCATGACGTCGATCTGATCGTTGCCCACGAGTTTGCGGATCTGCGCCTCCACTTCCGAAAAGTATTGCCGTGTCTTCTCCAGCCGCGTGCCGGCCGGCGCGCGGACGTGCAGCCGCATCTGGCCGGCATCCACCTGCGGGAAGAAATCGCGTCCCAGGAACGGAAATAACAGGGCCGATAGGACGATGAGCCCAAGGAAAGCGAGGACCGTGAGGCGGGCCTCGGATACTGCCCACGAGACCGTATCGCGATAGCCTTCCCGGAATCGTTCAAAGCCCCGCTCGAACCCCGCCTGGAAGCGCACCAAGGCGCTCTTTGACCGGGCTTTTGACGGATCAGGTCCGGCAGCGCCCTCCTCCGCAAACTCGTGCACTGCGCCCCGCATCAGGTGGTTGAACAATACAGGGACCATGGTGAACGACAGTGCGAGACTCGCGAGCAAGGCGCCGATCACCGACAACGACAGCGGCGAGAATAGGTATTTGGCGGTGCCCTCGAGCAGAAATACGGGCACGAAAACGATGCATATGCACAAGGTCGACAGGAACGTCGGAATCGCCACTTCATTCGCGCCCGACACAATGGCCTGATGGAGGGGCTCGCGCATCGCCACGTGCCGTTCGATGTTCTCAATCACCACCGTGCCGTTATCCACGAGAATACCGATCGCCAGGGCGAACCCGCCCAGCGTCATGGTGTTGAGCGTCTGCCCGGTGAGCTTGATGAAGAGCACCGCCGTGATGATGGAGAGGGGGATCGCCGCCAGAATGATCAAGGACAAGCGGACATTCCCGAGGAAGAGAATGATGACCATCGCCGTCAATCCGGCGGCCATCGCCGCACTCAGCAACACGCTGTGCAGGGCCGCCCGGACGAAGATCGACTGGTCGAAGAGGGGCTTGATGGAGACACCGGCCGGAAGCACTTTCTTGATGTCGGTCAGCGCCGTGCGAACGCCGTCAATGACTGACAAGGTCGACACACCGCCGGTCTTTCGAATGCTCATCAGAGCGCCCGGGGTACCGTTCACCGATACCGAGTTGGTTTGCACCTGAAATCCATCATGCACGTGCGCGACGTCCCGCATGAACACGGTGCGGCCATCGATCTGCTTGATCGGGAATGCGTTGATATTATCAATGACGTCGGGCGAATTGTTCATCGCCAACGTGTAGTCTTTATCGCCTATCTTGACGTCGCCGGCCGGTAGGATGACATTCTGGCGCTGCAGTGCCGAGCTCACATCCGAGGGAGACAATCCCCGAGCCTGCAACGCCTGCGTGTCGAGGTCCGCCATGATGACGCGGGGTTTACCACCGTACGGATAGGGGACCTCGGCGCCGTGGACGACCGCCAAGGCGGGGCGAATGATGTTCTGGCCCAAGTCGTTGAGCTTGGTATCGGGCAACGACTTGCTCGACAAACTCAGCTGAATGATGGGTACATCCGTAGCGCCGTACCGAAGCACCAGGGGCGGCGTAATATTCGGCGGCATGTACTTGAGCACGACCAAGGCACTGCTCGCGAGTTGCGACACGGCCCGTGTCACATCGGCCCCTTCGTGCAAGTAGATCTTTTCGACCCCGACGCCCTGATAGCTCACCGCTTCGATGCGCGAGATGTCGTCGACAAGCGATGCCAGCTGGCGCTCGTGCAGCGTCAAAATGCGGTTTTGGATATCCGTGGCACTCATGCCGTTGTAGGTCCACACGACCGCGACGACCGGTATGTCTATTTCGGGAAAGATGTCCACCGGCATCCGCAGGGCGGCGCCGATACCCATTAGCGCGACCAAGATGAGCACGGCAACGACGGTATAGGGTCGTTTCAGCGCTGTTTCGACAACGGACATGCGGGGATCCTGACTGGCTCGGCAATGTCCTCAATCTAGAGGAACGCCTCGGCAATTGCAGGGGCCGATGGTCACGACTGATGGTGACCAAAGTCACTCTTTTGGCGTGGCAGGGCTATTTGTGCCGCGCCTGACCTTTGGAGATCAACGCGAGGGCGATTCGCGTATTGGCGTGCAGCTTCTCCATGATCCGGCTCACGTAGTTCTTGATCGTGCCTTCGGCGAGGGACATGGCCTCGGCGATTTGCCGATTGCTCAAGCCCTCCGAGATCAGCTGTAAGACGCGTTGTTCCTTATCGTTGAGTACCTCGGTACCGCCTTCGCCCGGTACGACCGACCCCATCTGCGGCGAGGAAGGCACCGCAGCCTCTTCGCGATTCGGCGCTCGTGCAGGGACCGTCGCGAGGCGGGCAAACTGGTCCATGACTTTGCGGGCGATCTGGGGGGTCAAGCGCGATTCGCCGCGCTTGAGCGCACGGATCGTCTCGAGCAACTCGTCTTCGGCTGCATCCTTGAGCAGGTAGGCATGCGCACCCGCGCGCACGGCTTCAAACACCGTTTCGTCATCGTGAAGCGTCGTGAGCACCAGGATCTGGGTTGCGGGCAGCATTTGTATGATTTCGCGCGTCGCCGCGACGCCGCCTTTGACCGGCATATGCAGGTCCATCAAAATCACATCAGGCTTGAGGACGAATGCCAATTCGACGGCCTCGGCGCCATTGCAGGCCTGACCCACGACCTCCATGTCTTGCTCCAACGAGAGCAAGTGTGCGGCGCCGCGGCGCACGTGCGCTTGGTCCTCCGCGATCACAATGCGGA
>Ga0116227_10017062_pt1 | contig 10233 bp, 8 predicted proteins | sample S1TSphgellanicum_FD_89693 | JGI IMG/M metagenome (GOLD analysis project Ga0116227, IMG submission 89693) | Host-associated microbial communities from peat moss isolated from Minnesota, USA - S1T2_Fb - Sphagnum magellanicum MG | ecosystem: Host-associated > Plants > Peat moss > Unclassified...
GGGGGGGGGGTTACTAAACACTTGATGAATGTATTAAAAAAGTTTAATGCATAGAATTTTATGAAATTTGAAGTGGTAAGTGGGGTTGTTTCAAGAGTGTAGGATGAATGAAGAACAACATTCAAATTTGTATGTGAAGAGCTGTTCATATTGCCTTGTACAAAGTGTGGAATAACCATTTCTCTAACCCCCCCCCTGAACCCTCCCACCACCACATTTATTTCACAAGAAGGTTCTAGAGACCAAAATACCTAGTATATTATTTAATCTCGTATGGTTCTTTTTTATGAAATTTTTAAATCCAAGAAAATACCCATGTGCATTGTGTAGTTTAGGTTTTAAAATAATAATAATACTAATAATAATAATAATAATAATAATAATAATATACTCCAATATTTGCCATTCTTTTCCTTCCTTCTCAAATTCTCCGTACTTTTTGTGAGACCTGATTCTCTCTCCTTTGCAATAAAGTTTGTCAGGTTTACATTAGTCGGCAATGGGCCTCGAATTTGAATTCCTTCCAGGGTGAACCATGCGGCACCCACCCACCCACCCACATTGGTACTCGGTACCTTCACCCTTTCTTTTTTTTTAAAAAAAAATAGCAAGGTGTGTTCGAGGCCATATTAAGCACCAAAAAATGTTAGATTTGAACTTAAAAACTCCAAATTATCATTTAGTCTAAGAATGGGATTTTTTAAATATATATATATTTAAAAATAATTTCAAATGGATTTTGGAATTTTGACCATGGTAATCCGCATGGGTGGCTAGTTCACCCAAGAAGGCCCCACTTCACATTGGTACTCGGTACCTTCACCCTTTCTTTTTTTGTTTTAAATAGCAAAGTGTGTTCAAGGCCATATGAACCACCAAAAAATGTTAGATTTGAACTTACAAAGTCCGAATTATCATTTAGTCTAAGAATGGGATTTTTTATAAGAATATTTAAAAATAATTTCAAATGGATTTCAAATATTTAAAAATGTTAGATTTGAACTTAGAAACTCCGAATTATCATTTAGTCTAAGAATGGGATTTTTTATAAAAATATTTAAAAATCATTTCAAATGGATTTCAAATATTTAAAAATGTTAGATTTGAACTTAGAAACTCCGAATTATCATTTAGTCTAAGAATGGGATTTTTTAAAAATATATTTTAAAATGATTTCAAATGGATTTTGGAATTTTGACCATGGTAACCCACATGGGTGGCTAGTTCACCCAAGAAGGCCCCACTCCACACCAAAGAGAGAGAGAGAGAGAGAGAGAGAGAGAAAATAAAGGGGGGAAAAGAAGAAGGTTCTCTTTATTAAAAAAACACACTTGGTTGAATCTTTCTTTAGTTTTCAGTGGAAAGGCAAAAATGTAGCTGGAAAGAGAGCTGGAGAGAGAGAGAGAGAGAGAAGCACCTGGATTCAAACATAGGCCAACCTTAGCATTTGAGCAGCCCTGGTGCCAGGGACCCTGACTATATAACTGGACAGTCACCTGATGAGTTTTTTTAATGCAAGAATTCCAAAGAGAAGACAAGAGAAGAGAAGAAGAAGAAGAAGAAAACACACATTAAAAAAAAAGGCAATCTGCACTCCATTTTCTTCTCTTTTCTTGAGAGGAAGTCTAAAAAGCAAAGCTTAACCCACCACAGTGCTTTGTGGTGTTCCATGGACATATATATAATATAAAGGAGCAAAGATGGTGTGTGTTTGAAAGCAAAAAAAAAAAAAGAAAAAACAAAAGAAAAGCAAATCAAGCTTCTTAAACTTTAGGAGCTTTTCTCATGATCACTTGATTCTCTTGTAACCAAATCCAAAACCCTAAAAAAAAAATTTTAAAAATAAAAAAAAGAGAGAGAGATGGATAAGTGCAGAATAAAGCCCAAGGAAAAGGACCATGAAGTTGGGTTATGGAAAATGAGGGACCCATCTACCTACCTACCTACCTACCTACCCACCCAACCAACCAACCACACAAAGGAGAAACTGAGGTCGGGTCCATGTTTCGGTGTACCTTGGTCGGGGCTTTACCAAGCATGAAGAAATGGGCCCAAATGTTTCTATAAAACATGTATTAATACAAAACATAATTTTCAGTTTTGTACTAATACATAGGGTGTGTGTGAGGTGGGTATTTGGTACGGATATCTATCTATGAAGCAAGGTATTTTGTTTTGTTTTGTTTTGCCATGCTGAGAGATATCTCTCAAACCATGCTGCTTCATGTTGTGCTCTTGATATCGTTGGAAAGCTCTCAATGAGTAAAGGGTGTAGCCTTGATATCGTTGGAAAGCTCTCAATGAGTAAAGGGTGTAACTTTGATATCTTTGGAAAGCTTTCAATGAGTAAAGGGTGTAGCCTTGATATCGTTGGAAAGCTCTCAATGAGTAAAGGGTGTAGCCTAGTGACTCAATTTGAGATTGTATGCAGCTATGGTGTGGAAGTTATTGATTATTTGTACTACCATGTTCTCAATGAAAATTAAAATTAATATCAAAAATGAAAACTGTATTGGAAGCTGGGGGCATTCTTAGTGTTGTCGGAAAGCCCTAGAAAAAAAGTACCCAAGGTACTCAATACATGTATGTACACATGCATGTAGTATACACATTGTGAATACCATACATAATAAGTGGGCAGGTTCCACACTAAATAATTATGAGCAAAAAGATTCTGAACTTTTTCTTTGTGGAAATTTTATTTAAGCAATATTTTTCAATGGTACTTATTATTAACAAGTATAAAATCAAAAAAAAATTAACTATATATTTTCATGTATTTGTTGAAAATCTTAGGAGAAGATATGTATGAAATATTTGGCAATTAAAGTGTAGTATGGTATGTAATAGCCATTGGGTTGGGATTTTATGAACTCAAAAGATGTGTATTATTATTATTGTTGATGAAAACTTTGGTACTAAAGTGACTACAAAGATTTGTTGCTCATTCCTTCTTGGTGACACACACTCCGAGGGTCAAAACTCAGAACTCAACCCATTAAACAAACCTCAAAATTTAGTCCGTTTGTGCCCAAATTTTTATGTATTTTTAAATTAATAATAAATAATAAATAAAAAATAAAAATTTAGACACCAGGTTGAATGTGTGTGCGTGTGTTTGTTTGTGTGTGTGTGTGTTTTTGGGGGAGAGTGAAGGGGCCAGATTGTAATATTGGGGAAATTGAGTAACAAATAGGTCGTCGGTATGTCAGGTTTGGGGGAAGTTGAATTATTGTAGGGTTTTTAGTGAGCTCGGAATGAGGTTTACTAACTCGATCTTCTTATGAAGGACAAATTGACAACTACCTTTTTTTTTACTTACATTCAACACACACCCCTTCCTATATCTATCCCTCTCCTTTCCTTCCAAGAGTCACAAGGAAAAGGTATGATGATGGGTTTCTCTTTTGGTTGGATGTTTCAATGGCCCCCATTTCTTTCACCTCTCTTAAGCCCTTAGCTTAGCTTAGTTTAGCCCAAAAATTATAATTGAAGAATTGGCAAAAGTAAATGGGATGATGATGGTACGTGTGATGATGCCTTCTTCATCCTTTCTATTGTTTGTAGTGGTTATTGTTGATTAGCTTGTGAGACCATTTTGCTTATTGGGCAATACTTTCTCACATTGAGTCCATGTGGAGGACAAATTTTGTGTTCTAAATAGGCATCTCTACACTCTAGGAAGCAAAGGAGGGGACAACAAATGCCAACATTATTGATGTACATTTTGATAGCTCAGCCAATTTAGCATCTACACTTGTACCTCTAGGAATTGTTCAATTCGGGCTCCAATTTAGGTCCAATAGCCAAATATATATATATATAGCCAAAACTCTATTTTGCCAGCATTTAGAGAATGCATAGTGTTTTCTATCTCCAGCTTCAGACATTTGGTGTTAGGGACTCTAGTCTTACACCCCCACCATTAAACCCCCCAGCACTGACTTGGGCAAAATGACAACCACATTGGGAGATTACATCCCAACTGTGATGGATGAAGGTCTTCATCTAATCTTGTCCTCGGGGTTCCCAACGGTTGTTCCATGTGGATCTAGAGTCCCTCAAGAGCTTTTTTGGTTTTCTACATTCTTAGGAGTCATTCTTCGATTCGGAATGGCCAATGGGAACGCAACGAACCAAAAAAACTCTAATTAAATCCATATATATATATATATATATTTATTTATTTATTTATTTTTATTTTCTATGTTATGCCTAAAGGAGATTGAGGTGGAGATCTATCAAGGTAAGAATTGTTTTTGTAACCCTAAGGTCCTAGGGTAAAACCAAGTACCCATAATTTAACAATAATAACATTTTTGGCCATGGTGAAAGACCTTGGAAATGGGTATTGTAATGCTTGCGATGGTGCAACATAACTAACATAGGTTATGCAAAATTCTTCACCAAAGAAATTTTAAAGCATGGGATCTTAGAATGTTCTTTGAAGCAAGGCGTTTTTCAAAATAAAGTTTGAATGCAATTGATCAAGGCCTCGATTAAAGTCTGAACATCTTATGATCATCCTCAAAGATGATTTTTTGTTTAAGGTTGTAACAATTGAATTCACCTTCACCTTTGCAAAATATTTCTTTAGAAAGGGCTTTTAGGCACAATGGACCATGGACAAACAACAAACTCAAAAAAACATACTTACAAAGGAACCAAAAACATGAAGACACAAAACAACAACTCAAGACTTAGAAAAAAACAACAAAGACCCAAAACACAAATTCAAGATTCAAAAAAATGACAAACACCCAATATAAAGATGAATTAATTTTTAGGCTAACCTAGAATAGACAAAATACATAGATTTGACAATTGACTTGTAGTAGACAAAATTTACAACTAACTTGTAATAGATTTTTTTTAATTCAAATTTATGACTGGCAAAATGGAAGAATTCAAACTTTCAAAAACTTAAACTTGCATGCATACGACAAATAAAAAGTACAAATTGACCAACTAGAAGAAGATAAAATTCTTTTTTTAAAAAAATTGCCAACAATGGAAAAATCAAAAAATTCAACTTATTGCAAATGTGCACATGATATAATCCTCAACCCCAAACATCACACAAAATTACCTTGATCAATGCACAAAGAAAACTGACAACTAACACACACAAAATTACTATCAAATGATTTGCAAGTCACAAAATTAGAAGCAAAAAATTCAACAAATAATTTGAAATGATAAAACATGGACAAGATAATGTAACTAACTTCAAGAGAAAGCACATGGTAGAAAAAAAAACACACACAATTAACCTGGTGTCTAAAGATTGAAGAACATCAAGGTTCTTTCCAATCATGCCCATTTCATCATTGGATTATTGCAAAAATCTTCCAACACAAATACCTTGGGGTTCATTGTTGAATTTGCACCACCAATAATTCATATGCACATCAACCTTAATTACAAAAAAAACCCACCATCAAAACATGTTTACAAAAAAAAATGGATTTGATATAAAAACAAAAAACCAAAATGAATAAAAATACTTGCAAAAAATAAAAAATCTAAATCAAGGCCTTCTTCAAAAAGGCCTTGTTCCTCAATGAATTTATTATTTTCTTCAATCATAAAAGATTCCAAAGTAAGAAAATAAATCATATTTTTAGACTTATATTTCCCATCACAACCAACACAAGCATCATTAGGCCATTTTTTTATCATCAAAATGAGGGGATCAAAATTTTCAATCCCCAATTGTGACCATCAAAGGTTTGTGATGACACCAACTTGACATTAAAGACTCACTCACTCTATCTCAATTTGTGATCCTACAATGTTAAACATTTGATGAACCAAAAAGGAAACATGTGAAAATTGTTGTGCATGTTATGCCCACCAAACCAAGGGGTTATCATTATTTGTTGATTTCATAAGTAATTCATCAAAATAATTAAAATTCATTCTTCATAGTTTAAATTATTACATCGTCAATTGACACAACTTGCCCAAAGAAAATATCATCATTTTTAGTTGTTACCAACTATGTTGGTTCCATAGCAAGGTTTTAATTATTGTACACTATATTCATAGAGGACACACAATCTTAACATTTTATTTTGTGACAATTTTAGTAGTAATTAAATTCCCCTCAAAGTCCCAATACATTTCATGTTTTTGTAAAGAGAGTTAAACATGATTGTTCAAATGTTGTGGGTTTTTAAATGATTATAAGTTATTGAAAAGGTCAAAAATAACATCAATATCCCTACAACTTGCACCACCATCCTTCTTTTAAATTCTTGCAATTCAAAATCAAAATGACCATAAATTAATGTTTGATCAAAGCTTCAATGTTAGCCACACTAACTCCATAATAATGCACAAAATGAAACGTAAATAAAAGCATTTGACAACAACCAATACCTTCAAGTTTGGTTTACAACACATTATTTAACAACATGAAACAATGTATTAGCAATTGTTTCAACCATGCCCAAGTTTATCCCATTTGCACTTTAGAAAACAAATGTAGAGCTTGTTATTGTTCATAACATATGGAGATTATATTTTGGCATTCAAAAATTTCTTGAAACATGATAATTCTTGAAGCAAATCAAGTCTCCATAAGAGTCTTAAACATCCTTGTTACCAACCTTACAATGATACAATAATCTCTCCATTCTTCTTCCATTTCCTTAATTTTGTATTCTAAATAATAATTTTTTGCAACAACCTTTACGTAACTTTCAAACTTACTTTTGAAAAACCTTAACAAACTTTGGCATCATCAATAGCATATTGAACTACTTTTGACTTTGCATAGCTAAAACATAATTTTACAAATGAAGCAAGTAATTGAAGGGGAGAACAATAAACATAAACTATGGATTTCAAGCCTTTATCAATGTGTTCAAATTTAAGCCTTTGCTTTTGACATAAACAATGATTTTGTTAAGTAAATCAAATGAATTAAACAAAAAAATTACTTGGTTTGTCATGGGTACAACAATTATATTTTGCACCTCAAAAATCCCAATAATCAAATGGGTGGGCTCCCAAGAATTATTGATAAAGTTGACAACCATAACTAACATGTCATATCCAACACCTAACATCCAAAGACCAAAATAAATTATGCATGTAATACAAGAAACAATAGTTATGAAAACATATTTCTCATTAGTTTTTGTCACATTATTTGAAAGGATTTCATTCATTACTTGACATTGTCGAGATGGAATTATAACCCTTCCATTGATAAAAAACTTAATGTTTCAACCATGGATTTTCAATGAATGACAAATTAGGATGGTATTTGTCACAAATGGCAATGCCATGGGGTTCATTCATTTGAATGTTCATCCATAGCTCATCATAAACTTGTACCTAACTCCTAGTTTAATTTCAATTCGTTCTTAGTTAGTTTCTAATTAAGTTGTAGTTCATTCCAATTAATTTTCAATTAAGTTTGAGTTAAATTATAATTAAGTCCAAGTTAACTCTCAGTTAAGTCTTAGTTAAGTCCTAATTATTTTCTAGTTAAGTTTTAATTAAATTCTAGTTGAATCCAAGTTAACTCCCAATTATCTCTTAGTCAACTTTTAGTTAAGTCCTAGTTTGTTTTTAGTTAACCCCAATTGACTCCTAATTAAATTCAAGTTAATTTTCAATTAAATCTCAGTTAATAAATAGTTGACTTTTAGTTAGGAAAGTTTTCAAGAAACTTTTTTACTTGATGCACACATAGAAGTTTCCTTGAGCTAAGTCTCTAATAGGAGTAAGACCTTTCATTTCTTTAAATCTGTTCAACATTAGTTTTAAACACAATCTTGCACCATAACCTTGTCATGTTTTTTTCATGTTCATGTTTGCATATGTTAGCATAATAAATATCTACTTTCACGTTGGCTTTACAAATCTCATGTTCTTGTTTTTGAATCACATAATATTGTCTTATTCTTTGTTTGGAAGTTATACTTAAACCTTTTCCTTTAATATTTGTTCTTATGGTTTTTTGTGTCTCTGATAGTATGTTTTTATAATGGACAACATTAAATCCTCCAAAAAATCTTGTTGTATTGGGTGGTTTAGTATAAGGTCTATGGTTTTTTTAAAAGTTGTTATTTGAGAAGGAGGGAAGTCTTTTCTCTTTTTGGTAACTTGTTTTGCATTGACAATTTCCACCATTATTTGTAGCAAAAATAATTCCCACCTCCTATACACCTTAGGATGTTCATTAAAACTGTGTTGAAAAAGGTACCATAATTTTTTATTAATTTGGAGTTGTGAAAAGAGAAATTGCCAAATTGTTTCCATATCAAGATTATATACACCTCTTGTGATTCAATTAAAGGTAATAAAATTGGGGCATTAATTGACGACATACCATCCTACTTATGAGCATCCAATAACAAGTCTATTCGATAACAAATGTTGCACTTTTTGATGTTAGGTTGACAATCACATGCATAAAACACCAAAAAAGACATGAAAATATGAGGTTCACATAGCACAAATCCTCTATAGTGAACATGGGTTTGGGTTCTATGAAGTTGGAAATTGGAAACCTAATGGGCATGGGCTTAGGTTTTGTCAAGTTGGAAATTCGAAAGCTATTGAACATGGGTTTAACATGAGATTAGGTTTTAAGATTTGGTGACGCGCTCCCAAGTCCCTAGTTAGCCCCAAGTTGGGGTTAAGTCACTCAAGTTGCGAAAGTATGGGGGATTCGAGGCACGCTCCTAGCTTCCGGAATTAAAGGGGGTGAGAGGGGCGTGCTGAAAGCTTCGGGATTAGACTAGGAAGAGGGACAAGTTTACTTAGTTAACGGTCTTGCATCCAAATCCAACCAACAAGTTGATTAGAACTTATTCTGCACACTTTCAGTGTTCAGACAAGCCACAGGCGACCTTGGACTCATTTGACTCACCACGGCCTGGACTCGGGGGAAGCCACCACCTTCCCCCATATAGTATTTTCTGCAACTCTCCACTGCACTTGCATCCATCTCCCAAAGTGGAGTCCCAAAATTGTTCCGGTTTGGACTCTTGGGATTTTGAGCGTTCATAACTTCTCACCCCAAGCTCGGATCGGGATGAGGTTTCAACCAAAGTTGTAGCTCTCCTTGAGATCTTTCCAACGGTGTGTTGCACTTCACTCGCACGCACCGGGATCGGGTCGATTCTTGACTTTTAGTGGTAGGGAGTCAAATTGCCAGTTTGACTCCCGGCTCTTCTTTCGACCATAACTTGTGTTGCAAATGTCCAAATGGCTCATGCGAGGCCATTTTGGACATTTACATTTCAAGACCTTTCCAACAGTATAAAAAACATTTCAATGCGAGGTGTTTTGACCCCTGCAATCGCGCTCTGAGTTTTCGGGAGTCCCAGAGGACTCCCAAGTCCCATTTTCGGGAGTGTGAGTGGCGACCTCACACTTCCTTCAAAGTGGGGTTGTGACATTTGGGCTTTATGTTTTATCAAGTTCATTTCATCATGAATTCAAACATGTTAATCAAAACAAGTTTGTGTAATACTTTGCAAGGATGTGCACAATCATAAGAACATAAAGCAAATAACATAGACAAGAAAACAAGGAATACATTTATTTGAAATCTATGAAATGCAGGCACACCCCAAGCATAATGAAATGTAGGTGCAACACAAACATGAGAAATGTAGGCACAACACAAGGATGATGAAATGTGGGCATAGCTTGAGCTCAACAAAATGATGACACAATGAAATAACATCTTGTAGCCAAATTGCAACTCTTACAAGCAAGAAGAAAACTTGCAAAAAAACAAAAACCAAAGCATCCAATGTAGAAACTTTACCTCATTGAAGTTGTGAAGTGCAAGTGTGATGTAACCACACCATAACTAACAACCACAACCATGACAAATGCAAGTTTGAGGACAACCAAATTGTCAACATTCTTGCAAGAACAAAACAAAAACTTACAAATGCAAGCATGATGAAACCATTAATGATTAACACAATAACTAAGTGTTGATTTATTATGTAATCATGAACTTTAGAGTGAAAGGGTTGTTGCAAAGTTTAAACACAAAAGGGTTGCCATGAAGCCTGAACGCAAAAACTTGAAAGTGAAAGACCTATTGTAAAGCATTAACTCAAAGCTATAAGAAAAAAAGGTGCCCAAGATGAAAGCCATGAGAAGATGGGAAAAAAAAAAAAAAAAACCCATAAATCCGAAGGGGGGAAAAGGTAAAAAAAAAAATAATAAATAAATAGAAGTATAGAAAAAATA
>Ga0116227_10017063_pt1 | contig 10233 bp, 10 predicted proteins | sample S1TSphgellanicum_FD_89693 | JGI IMG/M metagenome (GOLD analysis project Ga0116227, IMG submission 89693) | Host-associated microbial communities from peat moss isolated from Minnesota, USA - S1T2_Fb - Sphagnum magellanicum MG | ecosystem: Host-associated > Plants > Peat moss > Unclassified...
CCGCTTTCCGAGTCGGCGAAGACAATCGCCACATCACCAGCATCGACGAAGACGGGGTGGCGCTGGCGGCCGTCAAGGCGCTCCATGCCGAGAACGCGTCGCTGCGGGCGGAATTGAAGCAACTCGAAAGCGAAGTCGCGTCGCTCAAGCGGTAATCACGCCGCGCGCCGCAGCGCCGGCACCGTCTGGAACGGCCCTGCGCCTCAGCGGGCGCGGCCGTCGGGGTCGATACGTTCGAAACCGGCGAACGGGACGAGGGCGCTGGGCACGAGCAGCCCGCCGTCGGCCTGTTGGTAGTTCTCGAGGATCGCGACCAGCGTCCGGCCCACGGCCAAGCCCGAACCGTTGAGCGTGTGCGCGAGTTCGGGTTTGGCCTTGGGCTCGCGCCGGAAACGGATCTGTGCCCGGCGCGCTTGGAAATCCGTGCAGTTGGAACACGAACTGATCTCGCGGTAACGCGCTTGCCCCGGCAGCCAGACCTCGAGGTCGTAGGTCATCGTTGCGTTGAAACCGACGTCCGCGCTGCAGAGCATCAACACGCGGTACGGCAGTTCGAGTTCCTGCAATAACGCTTCGGCATCGGCCGTCAGGCGCTCCAAGGTTTCCATCGAACGCTCGGGCTCGGTCAACCACACGAGTTCGACCTTCTCGAATTGGTGCTGACGGATCAGGCCGCGCGTATCCTTGCCGGCCGCTCCCGCCTCCTTGCGAAAACACGGCGAATACGCGGTGTATTGCAACGGCAGCGTTCCCGGCCCCAGGATCTCGCCGCTGTGTAACGCGACCAGCGGCACCTCGCTCGTCGGAATGAGGAACAAGTCGTCGTCGGAATCGCGATACATCGCGTCGGCGAATTTCGTCAGTTGACCGGTCGACCACATCGTCTGCCGCGAAACCAATAACGGCGGCACGACTTCGGTGTAGCCGCGTTCGTGCGCCCGGGACAGGAAGAAGTCGACGAGCGCGCGCGAAAGGCGCGCGCCCGGTCCGCGCAGGAACGCGAACCGGCTGCCCGATAGCTTGGCCGCGCGCTCGAAATCGAGAATGCCGAGCGCCTCGCCGATCGCCCAGTGTTCCTTTGCCGGGAAGCCGAGTTCGGGCGGCGGTCCGGAGCTGCGCACCTCGACGTTGTCGTCTTCGCCGGCCCCGTCGGGCACGGCTTCGTCGAGCAGGTTCGGCACGTCGGAAAGGATCGCGTCGATCCGCGCTTCCAGCGGTGGGATCTCCGCGTTGCCCGCGACGATGCGCGCGTCGAGCGCCGCGATCTCGGGCCGCAGCCGCGCGGCGGCCGCCGCCCGATCGCTCGCTTTGGAAATCTGCGCCGTCAGCGCGTTCTTCTCGGCTTGCAAGCTTTCGGCGTGGGTGCGCGCCGCCCGCAGCTCCGCGTCGACCGCGAGCACGTCGTCGACGAACCCCGCGCCCGTCGCTCGCCGCGACGCGAGAGCGCGCACGCGTTCGGGATCACGGCGCAAAAGCCCAAGATCTAACATCGGTCCTTGTCTATCTTAAGAAGAAGGCGCTGTCCCTGGGCGAAGTGAGGGCGTCGCGCGACTCTTCGAAAGGAATAGCGGGCGCCGGGGGCCGGGCCTCCGGTTTGCATCAACTTTATGCAGGATTCTTCAGCGGTCCTATCCTCGGCGTTCGTGGCGGGGTCGGCCCAATTCGGATTCGATGAAGCGCGTCTGCTCGCGCCCGAGCAAGCCGTCATCGCCTTTTTCGCGCGCGCCGAGATCGGTCCGAGCGGCGTCGAGCGCGTTCCGCTTGAAGCGGCGGCCGGACGCGTGCTGGCGGAGCCGGCGGTCGCGCGCGAGGATCATCCCATGCACCCGCGCTCGATGATGGACGGGTTCGCCATCGAAACGGCCTCGGGCGACGCTCCGCGCCGGATCGCCGGCGAAGTCTTGATGGGCCACCCCCCGCCGCGTGGACTCGCGCCGGTCGAGGCGATGCGCGTGCCGACCGGCGGCGCCGTGCCGGCCGGCGCCGATGCCGTCGTGCCGCAGGAGGACGTCGAGCTCGCCGGCGACTCGATCGTCCTAAAGGAGCGCGTCGTGCCCGGCGAGTTCATCAGCCAGCCCGCCGAAGACGTGCGGGCCGGCGAAGCCGTGCTGCCGGCGGGCCGGCGCTTGGGCGGCCCCGAGCTCGGCGTGCTCGCGACCTTGGGCATCACGGACGTGCCGGTCTTCCGGCGTCCGCGGATCGGCATCGTCTCGACCGGCGACGAATTGGTCGACGCGCAGTCCCAGCCCGGGGTCGGCCAAGTTCGCGATTCCAACCGCTACGCGGTCGCGGGGTCGCTGGCGGCCTTCGGCGCCGAGCCCATCCACTTTCCGCGAGCCGTCGATACGCTGGAAGCGCTGCGCGCGGTCCTCCGCGCGGCGCTCGACGCGTGCGATGCCGTGATTACGACCGGCGGCTCGTCGGTCGGCGCGCGCGACCTCATTCCGCTGGTCGTCGCGGAACTCGGGGCGCCGGGCGCGATCGTGCATGGCCTGCGGGTGAAGCCGGGCAAGCCCACCCTACTGGCCGCCGCCGGCCACAAACCCGTGATCGGCCTGCCGGGAAATCCGACCTCGTCGTTGATGATCCTCGAGGCGATCGTGCGCCCGATCATCGCGGCGCTGACCGGCGAACGGGCGGCCCGCCCCGCCGTGGTGCAGGCCGTGGCCCGCGCGCCGTTCACGGGCCGGCCCGGCTGGACGTGGTTCGTGCCTACGGTGTTGCGCGCGCGCGGCGGGCGGCTCGAGGCGGAGCCGCTGCGCATTCGCTCGGCGCAGACGAGCTTGCTGGCGCGGGCGAGTGGGTATGCGACTATCGGCGAGGACCCGTCGTCCGTCGCGGCCGGCGACCTCGTGAACGTGACGCTCTTTTCAGCGGGCGGCGCGCCCGTGGAGGTCCTGTGAAACACGCCCTGCTCGCCGCCGCGCTCCTGCTACTCGGCGGCTGCACCGAAGCGCAGATCGATCACGCCGGCGCTTCGCTCGCCAGCGCCGCGCCGCAACTCGCAAACGACGGTCTGGTGGTCGCCAAGGTCGAGAGCCGCCTCGTGCAGATCGATCCCACCTCTGCACTGCACGTTGCGGTCACGTCGCACGACGGTGCGGTGAAGCTGAGCGGCAAAGTCCGCAGCGGCGCCATTTCGCAAAAGTACGTGGCGGCGGCCAAGGAGGTCGCGGGCGTCAAGAGCGTCGAGCCGGCGCTGACCGTCGATGCGTCGATTCCGAACGCCGGGAAGCAGGTCGGAGATTTTTCGCTCATGGCTGCGGTACGGGCCAACCTCGCGGGCCAGGCCGGGCTCAACGCGTTCGAGGTCGGCGTCAAGGCGCACGACGGCGTCGTCACGCTTTCGGGCCACGTGAAGACGGCCGCGGTCAAGACCACCCTGGCGGCGACCGCGAAGGCCACTTCCGGCGTCAAGAGCGTCGTCGACCACCTGACCGTCGCCGAGTGAGCGACGTCCCCCGCGCGAACGGCGCGCCCCAGCCGGCACCCGCGATCGCGGCGCTTCCGCCGAGCCGTCCGTTCGTCGGCCCCGAGGAACTTGCGCGCCGCGTCGAGGGCGCCGAATTGACGCGCCTCGGCGCCAACGAAAGCGCGTTCGGTCCTCCGCCGGCGGCGCTGGCGGCCATGCGCGCGGAGCTCGAACGAACGTCGTGGTACGGCGATCCCGAGTCCTTCGAATTGCGCACGGCGCTGGCCGCGCGGCACGGCTGTAGCCTCGAGAACGTCTCGGTCGGCGCGGGAATCGACGATCTGCTCGGGTTGGCCGTCCGCGGGTACCTGGCGCCCGGCGACGTCTCGGTCGCGACCGCGGGCTCGTATCCGACCTATGCCTATCACGTGCGCGGTTACGGCGCGCGCGAAGAAAACGAACCGTACGCGCCCGACGGCTCGGTCCGGCTGGAAGCGCTGCTCGACCGCGCGCGCCGCACGCGCGCCAAGATCGTCTATCTGGCGAATCCCGATAACCCGAGCGGCGCGTTCGCCGGCCCACAGGACGTGGCGCGGCTCGTCGCGGCGTTGCCCGACGCGTGCCTCTTGCTGCTCGACGAAGCCTATGGCGATTTCGTCGCGCCGAGCGAACTCCTCACCGCCGCCATCGATCCGCGCGTCGTGCGCATGCGGACGTTCTCGAAAGCGTTCGGATTGGCCGGCGCGCGCATCGCCTACGCGATCTCGTCGCCCGAGGTCAAGGCGACCTTCGATAAGATCCGTCTCCAGTACGGCGTCAACCGGACGGCGCAGATCGGCGCGCTCGCGGCCCTGCGCGAAGCGGAATTCGTGGCCGGCGTCGTCGCGGAGGTCGAGCGCGGCCGGACCGAATACGTCGCGCTAGCCGAACGCGTGGGGTTGGGCACGCTGCCCTCGCGCACCAATTTCGTCTGCATCGACCTGGGCTCGCGCTCGCGCGCGGAGGCGATGGTCGACGCGCTCTTGCGCCGCGGCATCTTCGTGCGCAAACCCGGGGCGCCGCCGCTCGACGGACACATTCGCGTCACCGTCGGAACGGCGCCGCAGCGTGCGCGGTTCGCCGCGGCCTTCGAGGATGCGCTGAGCGATGCGGCGCTGCCGGCATGAGGTGCGCGATCGTCTCGGACATCCATGCGAACCTCGAAGCGCTCTCGGGCGTGCTCGAACGCATCGACGCCGCGGACGCGTTATTGTGCTTGGGCGACACGGTCGGCTATGGGCCCAATCCCAACGAGTGCGTCGCGTTGATCCGCGAGCGCGCGACGGCCGCCGTGCTCGGCAATCACGACGTCGGCGCGATCGACAACCACGGACTCGCCTACTTCAATCCGGCCGCGCGCCGCGCGATCGAGTGGACGCAAACGGTGCTCTCGGCCGAGAACGTCGCGTGGCTCGACTCGCTCGCGTATGAATTTCGAACGCCCGAATACTTGCTCGTGCACGGCGCGCCCGTCGATTACTTCACGTACATCCTCGATATGTCCGCGGCGCGCGAAGCCTTCGCGGCGACCGACGCGCCGCTGATCTTCGTCGGCCACACGCACATCGCCGATTACTACGCGCTGGTTCCGGGCGAAGGCTTGCAGCATCAGTTCATGCAGCACGGCGGTTCGCTCGACCTAGCCGACGGCGTGCGCTACCTGATCAACGTCGGCAGCGTCGGACAGCCGCGCGATCTCAACCCGGAGGCGTCGTTCGCCTTCTTCGATTCCACGGCCCGGCGGGTCGAGTGGGTGCGCGTGCCCTATCCGTTCGCGCGCACGCAAGCGAAGATCGAAGCCGCCGGCTTACCCGAGGCCTTGGCGCGGCGGCTGGCTGCGGGCCGTTGACGGCGCGCCGCGCCGGCTCGCTCGCCGTCTTCGCCGCGAGTCTCGCACTCGTGGCGTTCGCGCCGGCGCCGCCGGGCCGCAACGATTACGCGACGCGCGCCTTTTCCGAGCCGCTCGGGGCCGGGCTCAAGCATTTCTACGCGCGCGATTTCAAAGCGGCGCAAGCGGATTTCGAGCGCGCGCTAGCCGTCGTGCCCGACAACACGCTGGCGCTGTCGTTCCTCGACGCCGCCGCCGCCCAGCAGACGGGCGAGCTCGACGTTTTGACGAACGTGGAAGAAGATGCGATCTCCGGTGCGCCCAAAGTCTACCTCAACCACGTGCGGCTGGCGTTTTCGTACATGTTCGAGTCGGTCGAGGGTCGCGATCGCGATCAGGACGCGCGCGACGAACTCAACGCGGCCGTCAACCTCGATCCCGACGCGCCGGCCGCGCACGTGGGCCTCGGCATCCTGCGCTTTCAAGAACGCTCGGCGAACCGGGCCAAGATCGAGATGCTCGCCGCACTGCGCACCGACCCGAACAACGTGCTCGCGCGGGAGTACCTCGGCCAGCTCTACCAAACGGATCTGCGCGATCCGCAGCGGGGGCTTTCCTACGTGATCGACGTGCCCAATCTGGTGCCCGGGTATGCCGACATCGCGTTTCACATCGGGTCGCTGCTGGCCGACCTCCATCAGGACGACGCGGCCCTGACGTACCTCGAACGCGGGATCGCGCTCGATACCGGTCACGTCGGCGAAGCGGGGCAGCACGGCTATACGCTGATCGCGCGCATCCTCATCGAGCAGCACCGGCTCAAGGATGCGACCGCGGTGCTGACGACCGCCATCGCGGACGACGTCGACACGATCTACGCGCGCACGTTGCTCGAGAAGATCAAGAGCGGCGATTACGATCCATCGCCCGAGCCCAAGCCATGACGGCGCTCGAGCGCCCCGCTCCGATCGACGACGGCCGTTGCATCGGCTGCGGTCCCGATGCGGCGCACGGTTTGCACATGCGCTTCACGATCGAGGCCGACAAGTCGGTCGAGAGCACCGTCACCGTGCCGCCGGGCTTTCAGGGCTGGCGCGACGTCGTGCACGGCGGCGTCGTCGCCCTGTTGCTGGACGAAGCGATGGCCTATGCCGCCGGCGCCGCCGGCGAGCTCGGCATGACCGCCGACCTCAAGCTGCGGTTCCGCAAATCGGTCCCCATCGGCCGGCCGGTCACGGTCCGGGCGCGCGTCGTCTGGCGCCGGCGCAACGTGCTGGGCATCGCGGCCGGGATCCACGATGCGGCCGGCACGCTGCTGGCGTCGGCCGAAGGCAGCTTCGTCTCGAGCGGCACGCTCGCACCCGGCAGCACCTTCGGGTACGGCACGACGGTGCGGGCGGGGCTGCCCGCGGCGGGACCCGATCCGCATGGCTAAGGCCAAGCCGACGGCGGTTGGCGTCGTGGCGCCCAAGCGCGCCCCGGCCCCGACGCCGACGATCGAAAACCGCCGGGCGCGCTACGAATACGAATGGCTCGAGCAGCTCGAGGCCGGCATCGTCTTGACCGGTACCGAGATCAAGAGCATCCGCACCGGGCAGATCAGCTTGAACGAAGCCTACGCGCGCATCCGCGACGGCGAACTGTGGCTGCTCTCGATGCACGTTCCGCCCTACAAGCAGGGCAGTTTCTCCAACGTGGACCCGAACCGGCCGCGCAAGCTGCTGATCCATCGCGCCGACATCGACCGCCTCTCCGGGCGCACCTCGGAGAAGGGGCTGACGCTGATTCCCGTGCGCCTCTACTTCAAGCGCGGCCGGGTGAAGATCTCGCTGGCCCTGGCGCGCGGCAAGAAGCTCTGGGACAAGCGTCGCGACGAGCGCGACCGCGACGTCGAGCGCGAAATGGCGCGCGCCGTCCGCCGGTGAGGGGCGCGCGGCCGCTGGCGGCACTCGAGGCGGGGTTCGCCGCGGGCGCCGCGCTCGGTGCCGGCGAGACGGTCGTGGCCGGCGCCTCCGGCGGACCGGATAGCACGGCGCTCTCCGCGCTGCTCACGAAGGCAGCGCGCTCGGCGGGTGCGACCGTCGTGCTGGCCCACGTCGCGCACGGCGTCCGCCCCGGCGCGGCCCAGGACGAAGCCGTCGTGCTGGCGACCGGCGCGGCGCTTGGAGCGCGGGTCGTCACCGCGCTGCTGCCGCCGGGACCGGCCGACGAAGCCCGGCTGCGAACCGAACGCTACGCCGCGCTGGCCCGCGTAGCCCGGGAGTGCGGGGCCGCGCGCGTCTTCACCGCGCATCACGCTGAGGACCAGACCGAAACCGTGCTGCTCGCGCTCTTTCGCGGCACCGGTCCCGACGGCCTCACGGGAATGGCGCCCGCGCGGGAACTCGAGCCGGGCGTGACCCTGGTCCGGCCGCTGCTCGACGTGGAACCCGGCGAGCTGCGCCGGTATTGCGAGGCGCGCGGCCTGGCCTACGCGCTCGATCCGACGAACCTCGATCCCGGCTACCGGCGCAACGCCGTCCGGGCGGCGCTGGCCGGACTTCGGGAGAGCTTCCCGCGCCTGGACGCGGCGGTGGCCCGCTGCGCCGCGATCCTTCGCGAGGAACGCGCCGCCACGCCGCTCGCCGCGCTGCGCGCCGAGCTGCGCACGGAGGTCGCGGCGGCCGGCGGCTCTTTGCGCGACCTGACCTTCGAGCGGCTCGACACGGTCGCCCGCGCGCTCGAGGCGGGCGGCCAGGGACGCCATTTCCTGCGCCGCGGCGTCGAAGTGGTCGTCGATGGTAAACGCCCTTCGACGGGCTCAGGGTGACGGTGCTAATCCTCCCGAGGTCGTCCTGAGCTTGTCGAAGGATGTCACATCGCAGGGGCCTCCGGCGATCCTGTTCGATGCGTCCGCCATCGCGGCGGCCGTCGCGCGACTGGCGGCCGCGATCGCCGAAGATCTGGCGGGTGAACCCGTCACTTTGATCGGCGTGTTGAAGGGAGCGTTGTTTCTGACCGCAGATATTGCCCGGGCCCTCCCCGCCGAAGCCGACGTCCGGATCGACTTCGTGGCCGTTTCCAGCTACGGGAACGCCGCTCGTTCGAGCGGCGAGGTTCGGTTGCTAAAAGACACGGCCGAGAGTGTCGAGGGCAAGAATGTGGTGATCGTCGAGGACATCGTGGACAACGGGCTGACCCTGGCTTACTTGCAGGGCCTGCTCGGGGCGCGCCGCCCGGCAACGCTACGGTCCTGCGTGCTGCTCGACAAACCGTACCGCCGGCTCACCCCGGTAGCGGTCGATTACACAGGATTGACGGCCCCGGACGCCTTCATCGTAGGTTACGGTCTCGATTACCAAGAAAAATACCGGCATCTCCCCTATCTCGCGCGACTCGAGGACCGGGTCTCAAATGGATAGGGGAATCGTATCTCCGGAGGTCACCCCGCCCCCCTCACCCCGGCGGCCTTCGAAGGGAATAGGATAAAGCACACGTTGGGCAAGCACGTCAGATCGATCGTCATCGTCGTCCTCATCTTCATCGCGGTCATCTTCATCGTCGATAAGCTGGTTCTCAATCAGCAGCCGGCCCTGAAGCTGTCCTACTCGGATTTCTACCGCCAAGTCGACGAAGGCAACGTTTCGAAGGTCACGATCTCCAGCCAGCACGACGTCGCGGGCGAACTGAAGCGGCCGATCGCGGGCAGCACGGACTCGCACTTCACCACGACGATCCTGGACGATCCCAATCTCAACGCCGACATGCGGCGCCACGGCGTCGACGTCACGGTCGACAACCCCCAGACGACGCCGTTCATCGGCATGCTCGTGCAGGTCGTGCCGTTCGCGCTGATGGCGCTGCTGCTGCTGTTCATCCTGCGCCAGGCGCAGAGCGGCGGCAGCCAGGCCTTGTCCTTCGGGCGTTCGCGGGCCAAGCTGCTTTCGGAGAACCGGCCGAAGGTCACGTTCAACGACGTCGCCGGCATCGAGGAAGCCAAGGAAGAGCTGGGCGAGGTCGTCGAGTTCCTGAAGTTCCCCAAGAAGTTCCAGGCGCTGGGCGCGCGGATTCCCAAGGGCGTGCTGCTGCTGGGGCCGCCGGGCTCGGGCAAGACCCTGCTGGCGCGGGCGATCGCGGGTGAGGCCGGCGTTCCGTTCTTCTCGATCTCGGGTTCGGACTTCGTCGAAATGTTCGTCGGCGTCGGCGCCAGCCGGGTCCGCGACCTCTTCGAACAGGCCAAAAAGAGCGCGCCGTGCATCGTCTTCATCGACGAAATCGACGCGGTCGGGCGCCAGCGCGGCGCGGGTCTGGGCGGCGGGCACGACGAGCGCGAGCAGACCCTCAACCAGCTGCTCGTCGAAATGGACGGGTTCGATCAGAACACCGGCGTCATCTTGATCGCCGCGACCAACCGGCCCGACGTGCTCGATCCGGCGCTGCTGCGCCCCGGCCGCTTCGACCGCCAGATCGTCGTCGACCGTGCCGACGTCAAGGGCCGTCAGGCGATTCTCGCGGTTCACGCCAAGAACAAGCCGCTCTCCAAGGAGATCTCGCTCGAGACCCTAGCCCGGCGCACCCCCGGATTCTCCGGCGCCGATCTCGAGAATCTGCTCAACGAGGCCGCGCTACTCGCCGCCCGCAAGAACAAGTCGATCATCGAGATGAGCGACTGCGAAGAGGCGATCGACCGCGTCGTCGCGGGTCCCGAGCGCAAGTCGCTCGTGATGTCGCAAAAAGAGAAAGAGAACACCGCCTACCACGAGTCGGGCCACGCGATCGTCGGCGGCCTGCTGCCCAACGCGGATCCGGTCCACAAGGTCACGATCATCCCGCGCGGCATGGCGCTGGGCATCACGTGGTCGCTGCCCGATGAAGACCGGCACTCGATCACCAAGAACGAGCTGCTGGCCCAGATCACGATGGCGCTCTCGGGCCGGATCTCCGAGGAGATCAAGTTCGGCGACGTCACGACCGG
>Ga0116227_10017064_pt1 | contig 10233 bp, 9 predicted proteins | sample S1TSphgellanicum_FD_89693 | JGI IMG/M metagenome (GOLD analysis project Ga0116227, IMG submission 89693) | Host-associated microbial communities from peat moss isolated from Minnesota, USA - S1T2_Fb - Sphagnum magellanicum MG | ecosystem: Host-associated > Plants > Peat moss > Unclassified...
GTCATCAGCGCCATATCGTCGTCGGTCCAGTCGCGGGGATCGGTCTGTTGAGCGTAGAGGGCGGCGGAAAAGCGTCCGTTCTTGATCAGGGGCGTCGCCATGGCGGCGCGCATTCCACCGATAGCCACATAAGCGTCGTGGGCCGTCCGGGTGCGCTGATCGCTCTGAAAGTCGTTCAAACGCATGGTGCGACCGGCCCGCAGTTCGACGATCAGATCGGGGCCGAAGTCATCCAGCCGGTAGCTACCGACAAGGCTCGGCAAGGTCCCATCCGTCCAATCTCGATATACGGTCAGGGTCTCGTCCGATGGATCGATCTCGATATAGCCGCATCGCCCGACCTCTAGACGACGTCCAAGCTGTTCGGCCGTGACGGCCATGATCTCGACGGGATCGGAAAGATCGCGCAGCGCCTCCTCAAGGCCCAGCAGAAACGCCTGGCGTCTGTTCGCCAACACGGCCTCAGTCGTCTCGGTCACCAGGACGAGAACGCCGCCTACGCCATGGGCGTCTTCATCATCGGCGATTGGACTATAGCTGTAGGTCCAATAGAGATCTTGGCGGCGCCCCTGGCGGGTGATCGGAACCCGTTGATTCTCATGCCAGGTCGCCCCGCGCCCCTGCATCACCTGGTCGATTTGCGAGCCAATGATGTCCCACGCCTCGGGCCAGAGCTCACGCGCCGGCCGGCCTAATCCCGCCGGATGGCGTTCGGGACCGAGCGAGGGCACATAAGCGTCATTATAGAGGACAGCGGCGGTCGGCCCCCAGAAAATACAGACCGCATGGCGCGTGCTCAGCATAAGGCGCGTCGCCATGCGCAAAGGCTCGCGCCAGCCCTGCGGCGGTCCGAGCGGCGATGTGGACCAGTCTTGACTGCGGAGCAGCGCCCCCACTTCGCCGCCGCCGCTCAAGAAATCCAGACCACCCGCGCTGTCGGCCTGCTTCAACGTCGTGTCTTGGCGCCGCACGCCCCCAGGCATTAGGCCTCACCCCCGCGTCGGATCGTCAGCAAGTGAGGCTAACGGCAAAACATTTCAGCATAAAGTCCGAACCGCTTTGGCGTTCCGCGACCCTGGGCAACCTGGCGCTCCCCCCTTGATCGCAAACGCCATCAACTACGGCGCCAAGAAGGGTGGGACGGCGCCGGCGAAGAAGCTTTGAAGATTGACGCGCAGCATTGAGACCATGTTGGCCACGCCCACCAGCCGTCCATCTTTCAAGGCCGCGATCAGAGCCTCCTCATCCACCAACGCGCCCCGGGCGACGTTGACGAGGAGGCCGTCGGGTCCAAGCGCCTCGATAATCTCGGCGGAAATCAAGCCATGGTGGCGACCGGCTCCAGATGGGGGTGCATCACCATCACGCAGGGCTTGAGGGCGGCCTCAAGGGACTGAGGGGCAGAAAACATGGCGAGCCGCTCCGGTTCCCATCCACCTTGCCTGCCGCGGCTCGGAAAGAGAAGGCGCGCCCGGCGCCGACCTGGTGAAGTTTGAGGTCGTTTCGCGCTCGAATCCTGGCTATCTACCGACTCAACATGATCGACACCCTGACTGACCGCCGCCTGATCTGCGCCCTCGACACACCCAGTTGCGGGGAAGCCCGCGCCATCGTGGAGCAGCTTGGGGACCGGGTCGGCGTCTACAAGATCGGGCTGGAGCTGCTGGCGGTCGGCGGCATGGCCCTGGCGGCCGAATTGAAACAGAGCGGGCGCCAGGTCTTTCTCGATTGGAAGCTGCACGACATCGGCGAGACGGTGCGCCGCGCCAGCGCGGCGATCGCGGCGACGGGGTCTTGCGACTTCCTGACGGTTCACGCCGAGCCCCAGGTGATGATGGCGGCGGTGCGCGGTCGCACCAATCGGCGGGAGATGAAAATCCTCGGCGTCACGGTCATGACCAGCCTGGACGACGCGAGCCTGCGGGAGATGGGCTATGGCCTGGACGTCCGCGCCCTGGTGGCTCAGCGCATCCGCCAGGCCATCGAATGCGAAATCGACGGCGTGGTCGCCAGCCCGCACGAGGCGGCCCTCGCCCGCCAGATCGCCGAGAATGAGGGTCGCCCAGACTTTCTGATCGTGACGCCGGGCGTGCGCCCCGCAGGCGCCGACCGAAACGACCAGGCCCGCGCCGCCACGCCCGCTGAGGCGCTTGAGGCCGGCGCCACCCATCTGGTCTGCGGCCGACCCATCACCGCCGCCGCCGACCCCCGGACCGCAGCCGAGGCGATCCTGGCGGAAATGGCTCGCGTCTAAACCCGTTCGACCCGCCAGGCGTGGTTCAACGGCCCGTGGCCGGCGCCAAAGCCTGGCGCGTGAAGGATGGCGCCACGCAGATAATCTCGCGCCCGAGCGACCGCCGCCTCCAGTCCAAACCCCTGCGCCAAGCCGGTCGCGCAGGCCGACGCCAGGGTGCAGCCGGTGCCATGGGTGTGGCGGCTGTCGATCCGCCCACTGTCGAAGCGGGTCTCAGAAACGGGCGTCATCAGAATATCGATTACGCGGGAGCCTTCGATATGGCCGCCCTTCATCAGGACGGCCCGCGCGCCCAAGGCCAGCAAAGCCTCGCCTGCGCGACACAGATCATCGGTCGTCTCGACCGGCAAGCCCGTGAGCGCAGACGCTTCGGGTGCATTGGGGGTGAAGAGACTGGCGCGCACCAGGAGCCGAGACGTCAGCGTCCCTAAAGCGCCCTCGTCGCTCAGCGCCGCCCCGCCCTTGGCCACCATCACCGGATCGACCACCGCCGCAATATCGGGATAGGCGTCCAGAAGGTCGGCCGCGGCCTCCGCCATGGCGTGGTCGCCCAGCATTCCCAGTTTGAAACAGTCCGCGCCGATATCGTCCAGCACGGCCCGCGCCTGGGCGGTCATCAGGGCGGGCGACAGGGCCTGCACTTGTCTGACGCCGAGCGTATCTTGCACGGTGATCGCCGTAATGGCGGTGGCGCCATAGCCGCCAAGCGCGGTCACCGTCTTGAGATCGGCCTGGATGCCCGCGCCGCCCGAAGAATCGGAGCCCGCGATGATCAGCACGCGGCCGCGATGCTCGTGGGTCAAGAGAGCGGCGCTTTCATTGCGCTCACCCGGTGAACGCGGCCCGCAAGCGGTCGAGCTGGGCGACGACGGGATTGACGCCATCCTCCTCAATCTCTTCGCAATACATGCGCCGATCCAGATGCACGACCCGCTCATAAAGGCGGCTGGCGCGCTCCACCAAGCTCATGAGCCCCGCGGGCAACAGCTCAATCTCGTAAGCGGCCTCCTCGCCGCCCACAGTCCGACGACCGGTGGGATCGATGCGATAGCGCGCCTCGCACGCCTCGGTCGGCGCCATATCGCCTTCGCGAACCGCCCGCTGGACCAGAAGCCAAGAGGCGACCTGCATGAGTTGGGTGGTTAGGCGCATGCTTTCGCTGGCGTAGGCGAGCGCGCTGGACTTGGACAAGGCGCGGGATTCCTGACGGCCTAGCCCATCCAGATAGGCGGCGGTGTCCTCCACCAAGGACATGCCGTCCTTGAAGGTCCGGTCAAATAGAGCCGATTTGGCGAAATCGCGGACCACGTCCGCGCGCTCTCGCAACGCCCCCGCCAAAGCCACGCCGTTCGCGCCCAGATCGGTCATCTACAACCCTCGATCAAAATTGCGAGACGTTGAGACGAATGTGTCTCAGCCCCACCCAACAATTGCAATAACGGCGCCAAAGCGGCCGCGGCGGCGCGCGGACGGCGGCGTTTAAAATCTCAAGCTTTACCGAAGCTGAATAAGGATTCCGCGGCGCTGCGCACGCCCTGCTTTTTTTCAATCGCGCGACGCACACGGACGATCTCAGCCTCCAAACGCGCGATGCGCCCCTGCAGCTCATCGACGGCGTAGAGGTCGAGATCGTCTCGTTCCAGCTCAGCCAGGGCGGCGTCCCGTATCGCCCGAGGAAGCGCGGCCTCTTCCATCGCCATCTTCTGACACCCCCCAAATGGCGCCGAACCCAAGCCTTTGGATCGTTGCCGCATTTGAGCGTTAAGCCTATCAGATCAGCCCCGGCTTTGGGAGCCTGAGGAATGCGCCATGACGTCCATCCCGAAAACCATGACCGCCATCGCCGTGCAGGGCGGCAAGGGGCCGGCGCAGGCGCTCTACGCCATCGAAGCGCCGACGCCAGAGCCAAAAGCCGGCGAGATTCTGATCCGGATCCAGGCCGCCGGGATCAATCGGCCTGACATCTTGCAGCGCAAGGGGCAGTATCCCCCGCCACCGGGCGCTTCGGAGATCATGGGCCTGGAAGTGGCGGGCGAAGTGGTGGCCTTGGGCGACGGCGCCCGACGCTGGCAGGTCGGCGATACGGTCTGCGCACTGCTTGCGGGCGGCGGCTACGCTCAATACGCCGTTGTAGACGCCCGCCACGCTCTCCCCATCCCTAAGGGCCTGACGGTTCTGGAGGCCGCGGCCCTGCCGGAGACCGTGTTTACGGTCTTCACCAACGTCTACGAGCGAGGACGCCTGACGGCCGGCGAGACCTTCCTGGTCCATGGCGCGACGAGCGGCATCGGCGTCGCGGCCATCGGCCTGGCCAAGGCCACAGGCGCGCGAGTAATCGCCACCAGCCGCGGGGCCGACAAGGCGGCCAAGGCCCTTGAGCTCGGCGCCGACCTTTCCATCGACACCTCGACCCAGGACTTCGAGGCCATCGCACGCGCCGACGGCGGCGTGGATGTGATCTTGGACATGGTCGGCGGCGACTTTATCGCCAAGGGTCTGGGCGCCCTGAAACCGGACGGCCGTCTGGTGATGATCGCGGTTCAGGGCGGCGCAAAGGCGGAGATCAACCTGGCCCAACTCCTGGTGAACCGGCTGACCCTGACCGCCTCGACGCTGCGGGCGCGCAAACCCGACGAAAAGGCTCGGCTGGCGCGCGCCATAGAGGAGCAGATCTGGCCCCTGATCGAGGCCGGCCGCTTCAAACCCCTGATCGACCGCAGCTTCCCCCTAACGGAAGCCGCCGCCGCCCACGCCTATCTGGAAGGCGGGACCCATGTGGGTAAGGTGATGCTGGAGGGGTGAAGGTCTTTCATCTGGCCTTCGCCGAGGGCGCGCCCACGTGCGCTGACAGAGGCCACCGTCAGCTATACGCCCCTATCTCCCCCTACCCGTCTCGCCCGGACTTGTTCCGGGCAAGACAGAAGAGAGAGGGGTCCTCGCTAGAGGCCGCCCCTCTAAAATGTTAACCCCTATCGCGGACCTTGACCTCGGTCTCGCTCGGTTTTTGAAGGCGTCTTGCGTATGGCTATCGGCGTGTTTGATTCCGGCATTGGCGGCTTAAGCATCCACCGGACTTTGGCGGCGCGGTTTCCTCGGGCCGACCTGATCTATTTCGCCGACCAGGCCAACTGCCCCATCGGCGGCCTTTCGGGCGAGCAGATCGTGGAGCTGACGCGCCAGGGCTGTATCCGCCTGTTTGAGGCGGGCGCCAATCTGGTGATCCTTGGGTGCAACACCGCCTGCGCCATCGCGCTGCGCCGACTGCAACAGACGTGGCTACCCGCCTATGCGCGTGAACTCGGGCGCCCCGTCAACGTCATCGGCATCATCGTGCCCACCATCGAGGCCGCCACAGGCCTGCCGTGGGAGCATGAGGCCGAACGGCGGGGCGAGAAGGTGGAGCAGCTGGATGTGATCGGGGTGTTCGCCACCGCGGCGACCGCGGCGTCGCGCGTCTATGAGATCGAGATCGATAAGCGCCGCCAAGACGTCGCGGTCTTCTGCGAGCCTTGCGTCGACCTCGCCCGCCTGATCGAAGCCGGCGCCTCGCGAGAGACCCTGGCGCCGCGAATCATCTCCCATGTTCAGGCCCTGACGACCCGTATCGGCCGGGCGCCGGATCGCGCCATCCTCGGCTGCACCCATTATGAGATCGTGGCGGACCTGTTCGAAGCCGCCCTCAAGCCTGGCACCCCGGTGATCCACCAGCCCGAGGCGGTGGCCGACGCGATGGAGCGCTATCTCGCCCGTCATCCTGAGTATTCGCCCGGCGAGCGGGGGCTGCGCCGCTTCCTGACCACAGGCGAAGCGCGCGACCAGAATCGGCTGGCCGCCAACTTTTGGGGCGGGCCGCTGCGATTTGAGGCCGCCGCGTGACGCCTTGATGGCAATTTTACGGTGCAGCAATGTTTGACGGGGATTGCCGCAACCGCGGCGCCGCATTAATCCCCATCTTGGAGCGGCGAGCTTGCTCCCAATCCCCTAATCCCAGGAGCGTGAGCATGTTTCGTGCGGCGGTTTCAGCGGCGGCCCTCATATTTGGTTTTGCATTGGGGGCGCCGGCGTTCGCCGACGACATCTTCCTCGGCGGCTTCGCCCACGACTCAAGCTTTGGCGTCTCGGGCACGCCCCATGAAGGGGGCACCTACGATGCCGAGCTTGGCTACCGAACCGCGCCCTTCCACGTCTGGTGGCTGCTCAACCCGATGGCCTACGCCAAGGGCGAAATCAACACGGCCGGCAAGACCAGCTTTTTTACCCTCGGCGCCGAATGGCATAAGCATTTGTTTAACAGCAAGTTTTACGGCGGCTTTGGAGTCGGCGCGGCCTATGTCGACGGCTACAACACCTATCCGAACGACTTCAATGCGAGCAGCACGCCCGTGCCGTCGCCCACGTCTCCGGCCGCGGTGCAGCAACAATATCTGAAGGACCTGGCGATCTTCCGCTCCCGCAAGGCGTTCGGATCGGACTTCCTGTTCAACCCGAACTTCACCCTGGGCTATGACTTCACGCCGAAGTTCGGCCTGGAGGGCGCTTGGGAGCACTACAGCAACGCAGGCCTGGGCAAGCGCAACCCCGGCATCGATAACTGGGGCGCGCGCCTCGTGTATCACTTCGGCAGGCAGAACTAGTGGGAAACGTTGCAGTTGTCGGCGCACAGTGGGGCGACGAAGGTAAGGGTAAGATCGTCGATTGGCTCTCCAATCGCGCCGACTTGGTGGTGCGGTTCCAGGGCGGTCACAACGCCGGTCACACCCTGGTGGTGGGGGATGTCACCTATAAGCTCTCGCTGTTGCCGTCGGGCTTGGTGCAGGGCAAGCCGTCGGTCATCGGCAATGGCGTCGTCGTCGATCCCACGGCCTTGCTGGCGGAAATCGAAAAGCTCAGCGCCCAGGGCGTGGCGATCACGCCGGATTTGCTGATTCTGGCCGACAACGCCTGTCTGATCCTGCCGCTGCACCGCGATCTCGACCTGGCGCGAGAGCAGGAGGCCGGGGCGGCCAAGATCGGCACCACTGGGCGCGGCATCGGGCCGGCCTATGAAGACAAGGTAGGTCGGCGCGCCATCCGCGTCGCCGATCTGGCCGACCCCGCGGCGCTCGATCTGAAGATCCCCCGCCTCTTGGCGCACCACCAGGCGCTGCGCCGAGGCCTGCATCTGGATGAGATCGATCCCGCGGCGCTAAAGGCCGAACTCCTGGCCATCGCGCCCAAGATTTTGCCCTACGCCCAACCGGCGTGGCGACTGCTGGACGAGGCCGTGCGCCAGGGCCGGCGCATCCTGTTCGAGGGCGCGCAAGGGGCGCTGCTGGACGTGGATCACGGCACCTATCCGTTCGTGACCTCCTCCAATACCGCGGCCGGACAGGCGGCGGCGGGCGCGGGTGTGGGCCCATCGGCGGTCGGCTATGTGCTCGGAATCGTCAAAGCCTACACCACCCGCGTCGGCTCCGGTCCCTTCCCTACCGAGCTGGAGGATGAGGTCGGCCAGCACCTGGGCGTCGTCGGCAAGGAGTTCGGCGTGGTGACCGGGCGTAAGCGCCGCTGCGGCTGGTTCGATGCGGTGTTGGTGCGCCAGACCATCGCCATCAACGGCATCCACGGCATGGCCCTGACCAAGCTCGACGTTCTGGACGGCCTGCCCGAGCTGAAAATCTGCATCGGCTATCGAATCGGCGACCGGGAGGTGGATCACCTGCCCGCCGGCATGACCGATCAGGCCGCCGCCACGCCCATCTATGAAACGCTCGAAGGCTGGTCGAACAGCACCCAAGGCGCCCGCTCCTGGCGCGACCTGCCGGCCGCCGCGATCAAATACGTCCGCCGCATCGAAGAACTGGTCGGCGCCCCCGTCGCCCTGCTCTCCACCAGCCCAGAGCGCGACGACACCATCCTGATGCGCGATCCGTTTCAGGGGTAGCTCGAGCGAGATGAGGCGGGCGCTGGGACGGCCTCCGGCTGAGCGTGTGGCTTTACCTCGGGGGCGGCGGCCAGCACGGCGTTGAGTAGGTCTATAAGCGCCTCGGCGGCCACGGGCTTGGTGAGATAATGGTCTGCGCCCGCCTGCATCGCGAGCTCCAGATGTTCCGGCTGCGCATTGGCTGTGAGCATGACGATGGGCGTCCTCGGCTGCCGCGACAGGGCTTCCAGGCGCCGGATGGCGCGCGTGGCGCTGACGCCGTCCATGACCGGCATCTGCATATCCATCAAAATGAGATCGTAGGACTTTTGTCCAAAGGCTTCGACGCCTTGCGCGCCATCGGCCGCCATATCCAAGGCCACAAAATCGCTCAGGATCATCTGGATGATCTGGCAGTTGACCGGGTGGTCTTCTACAAGAAGCACACGGGCGTTATCCTTCGCCGTCTGCACCGTCGTGTTGTCTTCGCAACTTCGGAAAAGAACCGGCTGAGACGCGTCGCCGTCCAAGGTCGATGTCTTGGTTTCATGCGGGCGCGCCTGTGGGAGGGCGCCATTTCGACGCGCCGCCGCTTCGTCAACCCTTGGCAAGTCGAGCCGCAGCGAAAAGGTCGAGCCGACGCCTTCGGTGGAGGAGACAGATAGGTCGCCCCCCATCAGTTCGGCGAGCTGTTTGGAAATGGCGAGCCCAAGACCAGTTCCGCCGAAACGGCGCGTGATTGAGCCTTCGGCCTGAGCAAAGCGCTCAAAGATAAGGGCCTGGGCCTCCGGCGATATGCCAATTCCGGAGTCCGTCACGTCAAACCGAATGGCGCAGCGGTCGTTATTCGGCACGGCGCTGACGCGCAGGCTGACCTCGCCCGCCTGGGTGAATTTTACGGCGTTGCTGCAAAGATTTGTAAGAATTTGCGACAGTCGCACGCCGTCGCCGAGCACAGCGCAGTCGGATGCGGCGCCGGCTTCGATCATGAAGTCCAGTCCTTTTTCGGCGGCGGGCGCCTGGAATAGCGCGCCGACGTGGCGAACGAGGTCCGCCGGCAAGAGAACCTCGCTTTGAAGATCTATCTTTCCCGCCTCCACCTTGGCCAGGTCGAGCACATCGGAAAGCAACACCTGAAGGGTCGCCGCCGCGTCGCGTATGATCTTCACCATGCCTTGTTGGGCCGTTGTCATCTGGGTCCGCTGCAACAGACTGGACATGGCGACTACACCGTTCAGGGGCGTGCGCAGTTCATGGCTCATATTGGCCAGAAAGTCGGTCTTAGCCGCCGTCGCGGCCTCGGCGCTGGCCTGCGCCCGCGCCGCCTGGTCTAAAGAACTGATATAAGCCCTCCAGACGACGAGGCAGAAACCCGCGCCAATCGATACGGCGATTGTGAGGGGAAGGAGTCGATCAAGGGGCACCTTTGCGTAGAAGGCGCGAATCTGCACCACAAACAGCATCGTCAGGATCGGCCCCACCCCCGTCCAAAAAAGCGACACAGCGCGGCGGCAGGTGACGATCATGTTCAGCAGAGCTGCAAACAAAATAAAGCAATCGACCTCTGGAAATCTTGTGTCGACGATGGCGATCCACCCAAACGCTGCGTTGCTAATTAAAAGAAAGCTCATGGCGGTGCGATGACTTATATCGGAGCGCCCCCTCAAAAATAAAAACTCTATAAACTGATAAGATAAATAAATAATTAGCCAAATTAGACTCGTATAATAAATATGATCTAAGCAACATTCAAAATATATCAGAAATGGAAAAAAGACCCGCATCAAAGCGCCGGACTTTCTTGCGACGACAAATTCTTTTATTACGGCTGCCGGCGGGGAGGCAGGAAATTTAAAGAAGGCGGTCATGGATTAACGTCACAGGTCGCGACGGGGGAGAATCGCCTGGGCGCACGCTGGAGGCGCCGACTTGAACGCTTGTATCGACGCCTTGGGATATCGCGAACCGCGCTCAAGCTATCGAGCGTCCTTTCCATCACATCCTCATTATGCCGTTCACATCAAGGGCGAGATGGGCAGGTTCGTCGTCGGTAAGAATTGAAGTGAATACCGACCCA
>Ga0116227_10017065_pt1 | contig 10231 bp, 7 predicted proteins | sample S1TSphgellanicum_FD_89693 | JGI IMG/M metagenome (GOLD analysis project Ga0116227, IMG submission 89693) | Host-associated microbial communities from peat moss isolated from Minnesota, USA - S1T2_Fb - Sphagnum magellanicum MG | ecosystem: Host-associated > Plants > Peat moss > Unclassified...
AAATTTTATATATGAATAAAGTCAATGCCAATCGACAAATTTTCCTTTCACCAATTTTACTTGTTATAGCAAAATGAATCCCAAATGTAAGAGTTTGTTTTGATATCACTTCATTTCATATTGGTTGATTGAAATGATGCAACAAAAAAGCAAGCAAAACTATTGGTATTTAGCTCATAAACTAATATCAAATTTCGACATGTAGCTTCAGAAAACCCAAGAAAAAGAGTTGTGCAAAACAAGTTCGATCATAAAATCAAGAGGACGCACCACATGGGTGCCTTGTCTAGAGCTTGAAGGAGCATTTTCACCCAAGACCGGAGGTGTGTTGATCACATCATGGATCTGCATAACATCTCCTTCTTTTTTTTTGTGGCCCTTGTGAAACATCAACACCTTTTCTCTTATAGTGAGAGAAAGAATTTCCCATACCTTCCACTACTCAAATTCCATGCATTAACTCTCTCCTATATGTTTTCTTTTCCCTTTCTGCTTTCCTAAAACCTGCAAGAAGCCCTTTGCCCTCTCAAAAGCATACATGTTGTAAAGTTCTCCATCACCAACACACATTTTGCAGAACCTGATCTTTCTGCTAGCTCTCTGGACATATCGATGCCTTTCCTCTTCATGATCTCCCTGAAATTTTCACACTCTTCTCTTACTCCTTTCCTCCCGTCTCATCATAAACTCTTCTTTTCACAGAGCTTTCTCATTTGTTTTGTCCTCCCCTAGAACTTCCTGGAAGGATTGTGCCACCATTGACAGTAGCTACACGTTTATTGATTCTGTGTGCACCCAACCATTCATTCATCTCTGTCTTAGACACAAGTAGTTGATTTCCATCTCATAATTGAGGATAGAGTTGGCAATGTAGGGTTGATCGGTGAGCATGTTTTATCAGTTCCGTCTAGTCTCCATTATTGTCACAATTCTTGTTTTGCATCCAGATGTTTCCTGTTTGCTAATTTCACCCATTGTGTGTGTTTAGCGCTATGGCAGAGATCATGTTGGGCAAGTCATCTTTACTTGGTGACATGGGTGACTGATTACAGTAGCTTGAGCCTTTGAGGGAGAAGGAAGCTACATGGATGGTCATAGCAATAAATCCAGAGTGGAAAAAGTATATTGTAGAGAGGTAGATATGGTATACATAGGTGGGTGGCCGTTGTAAACGCAGCACCTACACTAGTACCATGTGTAAGGTACCTAATGGTCTTCTGTTGCAATGATGAGGAAAACTAGCACAAGGAAAATTGAGTTGCTGTACAAAAATGTTGGATCCAACGACCGTGACAAAGCGTGGAAATTTTGGAAGATATTATCCTTGGTACCGCGCCCTTGTACTACATGTGTGTGTTGGGCATGGGACCATGGGTTTGAAATGTATGAATCTACCCCCTATAATATTACGAGGGTAGATGCTACCAGCTTTAGAAGCCTATTCCATTATTTCAACTTTAGTTGTAGGCGAATCTTGAAGGTTGGCCCCACTATCAATTTGGAGGTGAATGTACCGATGATGTCTAGGTAGAGAGTCCTGAGAAGACCTACGACTCACTAGGGATGTAGACCATTGTTGGGTGGGTATTATAAACTGCACAAACCCCTGCTGGGCATCATGGCGGTTTTGAAGGTTCATCTACACAACAATTCTCAGAAATATCAAATACCCACTTTTTGCTGTATAACCCATGGTCCACAAAAACAATTTGAATTAGTCAAATAACCACCGGTTCTTTTTAGAAACCTGGCAGTTATTTTAAGCTGTTGAGATATCCAGAACCGGCGGTTCTCCGGATCTGAAATGTTTCAAAAACCAAGTAGTTATTTGTAAAAATCAAATTTGCCTCGGACACTGCTGATGATATCGGTAGACACGAGTGACAGGCGGGGGGGCAATGAAATAATGAGCGCTTCTTGGGCCTCACATCTTTACAGAAGAGAGATTTGTGGATGTGTTTGAAAAGTAGGCGTTGGTGGGCACAGCACGCAAGGCATTTTCACCTGTACGAAGTTACTGGGAATCTAGTGCGGCCCGACCCATTACTGACACAGTCCATATTAAAAATTAGTGAGTCAGTGACCTGGTGAAAAGTTAGTGACCGGTGTTTGAGCAGGCGAGAGGCTAAATACCCCCCATCGAGCACTGGCCGGCGCCCTTCTGGTCCTAACAATGCAGCCCTGCGGAGAACCGTGTGGTTCGGCCGCAGAGTTTGATTTTTTGACTGTAAAAGTAAATCAACCATCCTTCTTTCAGCGCCTGAATCTATCCCAGTGTTCTGAAGCTTATTCTATACCTGTAAAGTTCAGAATTCGATTTCGCTGGGCTGCTGCAAATTTTTTAAAAAAAGATGGTGAAATAAAAGAACATTTAGTAAGTTGTTTTTCAGAATGAAAGAAACGCTTAGAACCATGTTGTCTGGCTCTGTGCAGAACCATGCATGGCCTTAAGACATGTGCAAGAAGACAAGAAAAACAAGGGCCGGACAGAGCTAGTGAGGCCACATCACTCCTGCCAATTTGAGTTCTAGAGACCTGATTCGTTTTTCTCTCTTTCTCTCTCTACTTCAAATCTCTTTTGTGCTCCAAGTGCCAAAAGTTTACTGTTCATAATTTTTATTTTTACTAGTCGGAACTAATTTGAGGGTTAATACTTTCGGGAAATAAGAGCAATCTGGGGTTAAATCTTTTTGAGAAATAGGATTACTTTGAGGGTTAATGCTTTTAAATCCCTTAAGTTACTATACTCTATAATAATCTAAATGCAATGTCCTGACCTTGGTAGGCAAGGCCTATAAAAATAATGGAATACCATTTGCTGAGCTATTTAGCCATGTTGACTCTACCCGTTCACCAACGTTACGTACCATCCCAACTTTGTCATCTGGAATGACTGAATTCTGAAACACTTACAAGCTTCCCAGAGGCTGATGATTTAATCCTTCCTTCTCCAAAATTGTATTGGGATCTCAAGGCACTGCCCACTTTTGATTCTTTTCCTGGGCTGCCTAATTGAGAAAAGGGATCAACTTCTTTTTCTTTTTGGTTGCTCTTTTGAAGCCCCAAGGGAGACGTTTCAAATTAGCCTCCAATTTTTTTGTTCAAAGACAGATGGGGAGCAATTTGGAAAGTTTTTTAACTCAAATTTTATGTTTTGTTCAAGTCCAATCTTTACAAATGATGTGAGATTTAGACCAATTTGGTGGGATGAAAGCTGAATCATCATCCATTCTCATCATGGGAATGGATGATGGGTGAAATTGACTAACAAAGTGTAATGTTTGTTGATAAATAAAACATGACCCCAAGTAATCTATGATCATGAATGAAATTTATTTTGATGGATGAATCTAACCCCATTAATTGGAATGAATCATGTTTAAGTGCAAGAACACTAATTTTGATGAATGTGAAATAACCCAACTAGGTGAAAATATTTCTAGTTGGTGAATGAAACAATTGGATGATTGTTCATGATGTTTCAAGATGAATTTGATTTCATCCATCAAAAATCATCTAAAATTTTATTTCAACCATGAATTTCATTGGAAGAATATATAAACTTGTGTGGATGAATTCCAATTGAATTCATCGACAAAATAAAACTATAAATGACGTTCCATGGATGGAATTAAATCATTACAAGAAATCTTGCATTATGTAACCATTCAATTTGTGATTATATGTGACTATTTGTCATTTCTAATTATGTTTTATAATTTTTACAACTAATAGTTATCTTTTTAATTTTCTTATTATTTTTGTGATTATGGTGCAACTACTAAATTGTACATCTTTCCATATTGACCAATTGGGTTTTTCATTCAGAATAGGCCTTTCTGTTCATTTAATTTTAAATTTAGATGTAACTTGGTTGTTTTTTGTGATGTGCCTATACATTTTATGTAGACTAAAATGTTTTGGACTACACTAAAAGTATATTTAACATTTAGTCAATGTACATGAAGCATATATTAAAAGTTATTTAGCATACTTAAAAGTATTTAGCCTATATTCAACACAAATTAATTCATATCATGAACATATTAAAATAAACAATTTCATTTTGGTTTTATATTAAGGTTTTTTTACAAATATAGCATGTTCATTTTAATGGATAATGAAATTATTGTGACGAGGTCATATTAAAATGACATAATTTTAATGTCAATCAAATATTCATTATTCATAAAAGAATATTATCAATAGATTGATTAGATAATGTAAAATATGGAATAACAATTAATAAATTGATTTATTATTATTTTGATGAATTTATATCTTATATTTAAAATTAACTATTGATTACTAAATTAATAATCATTGATCACTTAAAACTAATAATTAATTGATTCGAATGAATACTATGTAATATTAATTTAATAATTTAATAATTTCATCAAATATAAATTATATTTAATAGTTTCATACCAAAAAATCAACAAATAATTTATAAAATGTTAATCAATAATTTAATCTGATTTTTTAATTAAATATTTTAATATATAATATTCAGTATATGCTGATTTATTTGATAAAATTTTCATTGTGACCTATTAATCAAACTAGAAACTATAAATGCCTAGTAGATACGTTATTAATAAATAAATAATTAGGATAATTAATAAAAATCTCACAAATTCAATTGTGTAGTGGTTACTAATGATTAATTAGATTGATTTAATATTTAATTCATAAATTTTATAATTAATAATTATTTTTTATTAATTATTTAAAATTTTACTAAAAGTTAATTAATACTTCAATTAGTAACTCAATTAGCATTCAACTCATAATTTGTATTTACTAAGCAAAGTGATGTTAAATACATATTAATAATTAGTTAATTAATTAGCAATTTAGCTTATACAAATTTTAATTGAAATTTCATTAATTTAATTATCTAGTTATTAGTAATGATTAACTCAAAAAAATTCCTATTTAGTTCATAAATTCAGAATTAATAATTAATGTTTATTAATCACCTCGTATATTATTATGAGAGTAGATGCTACCAGCTTTAAAAGCCTATTCCTAATTCTTTCAACTTTGGCGGTAGGCGAATTTGTATTAGTCAAATAACCACCAGTTCTTTTGTGAAACCTGTCAATTGTTTTAAGGTTTTGATATATCCAGAATCGGCAGTTCTCTAGATCTGAAATGTTTGAAAAACCGAGCAGTTAGTTTTTTTAATAAATGTGCCCCAACACAGAACAGGTAGGGTGTTCTTTGGAAGGGGTGTTAGCCCAGGCCAAAAATGGTGACCAAGTCTTTTGGGAAGAAAAATTTCATGCAGCCAAGGGGAAGGCCAAAACATGCACTCAAGGTGCCTTGCTTTTTTTCCTTTTATGTTTTGCAGAGGGGTGGGGGAGGAAGGGGAGATTTTTTTCATATTTCCCGGCTTCCCAATGTGTTTGCACAATGTTCCCTTCAAGTTCCCAATGGGTTCCCAATATGTTCCCCAATTTCACAATGTTTTCCCCAACAGGTTCTCCATACCACCTCACTTTTATCCCATATGCCTTGAAAAATGGTGTCCTCCCTTCATCTATATAGGTGGGCCAAATGGGAGGAACTTTATACTTCAAAATAGAGCCTTCTATTTTGGGGAGTCTCCATAGTTTAATTTTTTTGAGTGATGGGTCAACCAAATTGGCATGTCACAAAAAAAAAATGAAAAGAAAGAACTTTGGAGGCACCTCATTTAATTAATAGGAGAGATGACTATGTCCCCAAATTTATTTCCCTGCCATTAGCTTAGGCCAAAAATGGTGACTAATACAAAATACAAAAAAAGCTGCACTAGTTTTAACCCTAGGACTAGGGGCAAAGTGGCCAACTCGAGGTCAAGATGCCAAAGTGCTCAACAATATTTTAGCCCTAGGTCCAAATTCTCAACAATATTCTAATGGTAAGCCAAAATGCCCACATCAAAACATGATTTGGCTCAACTTTGTGGCTCGGGGTCTAACACGAGGCCAAAATTCATTTATTTTGAACCCATGTTTTTGGGTTTGTGGTTTAGGGTGATTTCAAAGTGGGCCTAAGGACATTTGGTTTTGTGTTTTTACAAGATATTTGGCTTCGGGTGCTCATGGGACTTTGGGCTTCTTGCGTATGATGCTTGGTTTAGGACAATTAGCCTAGGGCCTAAAACAATTGGTTTTATGTTTTTACAAGACATTTGGTTTAGGGTGTTCATGGGACTTTGGGCCTCTTGCCTTCGATGCTTGACTTAAGGTTTTTGGCTTAGGGTGCTCATTGGCCTTTTGGCTTAGGAAAATTGGCCTAGAACATAAAACAATTGTTTTTGGGCATAAAATAAACTTAGAACCTAAGAAAATTGGCTTAGGCCATAAGACAATTAGTTTAAGGCCTGAGACATTTGTGTTAAAGGCTGGGACAATTGGCCTAGGGCCCAGGACAATTGGCTTAAGGCCTAAAACAAGTGTCTTAGGGCCTAGGACAATATAAACCCAATGTTAATATCTTATGTTTTTTGAACATTAATAGATTGTAGGACAATTGGCTTTTCTTGAACTCGATACAAGGATTAATAAAAAGACTAGAGGACAATTGGTTAATTTTAAATGCCTCATGCCATTAAAACAACATAGTATAATGTTTTATGTGATCTAATTTGAAGCCTGACCATTTTGATATCTAGTTGATAAGAGTGATCAATGCACCTTGGTTGTTACATGGACATTGTTTTCTATTTGTGAAAGATCAGATAATGAAGAGATTCATGGAGATTTGGCTTGAGGTCTGGAGAACAATTGCATAGTATTTGTTTGATGCACCATATGTCTGATGTTGCATGAAATTTTTGTGTTGTGTTAGGCTTTTTTCCTATTCTTACATCTATATTGTCTGAGGAGGACATGTACTTTTGGTAGTAGCTCGCACTTTGCTTCAAATTTTGTGCAAGTATGATGGTTTACTTGACCATATAGAATGTTTGTCCTTTTTCCTTTGTTGTGAAGATAATATGACAAATGATGTTGTATTGCTACCCAAAAGAAATCAATGTTTTATGTCTTTCTTCCCTCTTCTACATAGATAATATATTCAAGCTTCATCAGTGGCAATATGGGGTTTTTTTTAATGCAACTCCAATTACCACATGGATTGATTTCTATGAATTGGGGTGCATCTAGGGGCTATTTTTCATGGTCTATTGCCTCTTCCTTTTGAGAAAGATTTAGAGCAAGGGGAATAAGAAGAGAAGACAATGAAGGATAAATGACCTACTATTGAAATGTGTCTGGGTTTAAACTATATAACACCTCTCCTTGTGGGAAAATAAGATAACAAAAACAATGTTGAATGAAAGTCCTTATTGATGGGGGGTGTGTGCTCCATAGTAACTTTCCATGTGGGCTTGACTTTTGAAGCATACATTGGCTTTTGAGGTTTTAAACACCCAACACTGCATCACAAAATCTCAAAGTGCATTGAACTTACAGGTTGCAAATGAGAATGATATTTTGAAGAGGAATGCCTTGGATGCCCTCAATGATGCAAACTTTCTCTTGTGGAAGTGTTTCTAACTTTTTTTCTGATATCCAATAAAAATGAAGTTTTAGCTAGTTTTTCAAGGTTTTAAGAATCAAACAACTTGTGTTAGTTGGAAAAACATCTTTTATGTTTTCTATGAATAAATGTTAATAAATTATTTCCATGACATAATCTTTGGTTGCTTGTTTGTTAACAGTGAGGTCTAAGTTTTTAAATGATGGGATGAATTGGATCAAAAAAGACAAAGATACACATTTCCAATGCAATGTTCTAGATTTGCTCTCCAAGTGTGTGGCAAGCTTTAACTATGACCACAAGGCTCTTACAAAGCTTTTGAAGGTGTGATATTATGTGTAAGGTCTTCACATTTTGTTATGACTTTAAATTGACACATTATGTTTCAAAGTGTAATGACAAGTAACAATCCTATTGACAAATCTACCAGTTTGCACCAAAGGCACAAAGTCTATAGGTATATGAATATTGTTAAGGTTGTTGCATGCATAGTGGTTGTAATCTCTTCATCAATATGGAGCTAAGTGGTCAAGGAAAATGTCCAAATTCTATCTCAATGTGGCATAGAAGTTTTTTTTCTACTACGTTTGATATGCACCATGTTGATTAACATGGGTGGAAATTGGGGTTTCGAAGGCCAATGTTGTGGTAATAGTATTAAAACTTAGCAATACTCCTTATCAAGATTTGATGGTTTTTGTGGCTTAATGTCTCCTTTGGTGAATCTATCTCCAATTTAGATGTTTTCCAAAATGTTGATTGGAAACTTGTCTAGCACACTAGATGATGGTGATTATAGCATGCATAATAACCTTCTCTCAATTGTGTGAATAGGGGACAATTTCGATGAAGCTGGAAGAAAGAAAGCTATGGAATTAAAAGCAATAGAAGTGCTAGTGTCGCATTTCAATGATGTTGACTCAAATGTTATTGCTTATGCTTCAACTGCTCTCATTAGGTACAACCATAATAAGATAGTTCAATGTTGCATTAAAGTATCAAAAAACCAAGGAAAAGTAATATTGACAATATGGGAAGTCATACTTGGGTTTGTTATGTTTAGTAAATTGAAAGCCACGGTAGTTGTTTTTTTGGTTGATGTGCCATTCACATCATTACCCTTGAAGTCCAGGGTAAGAAAGATTTCATGTGTTTATGTTGCCTCCATGTTTACTACAAAAGGGTATTTTGTGATGGAACCCAATGCTTGTTGAGAGAATTTGGTAATCTAGTGGCCATCATTGCATAATAGAATGTAAGTACCAAGTACATCATGAAGTGGGCTCATCATCAGATGAGGAATTTTTTTCTAAAGGTTTTTTAAAAGCCAAAGTGGCAATTGCCCATAAGAACCATGGTTTTTTATTTTTCAATTTTGCGATAGTTGAAGTGAAGATCATCCATAAGATGATTTAATTAAATTTGGCTACATACTTGATATGTGGCATGGGTGGCAATGATCCCATAAGAAATTTAACATGGGTGATGTCTGATAAAAGATTTTCACTTTAATGGTGATAAGTTTTTAAAAAATTATCAAAATAATAAAATAATAATAAAAACCCAAACAACAAAAATATGGTGAAAAATGTTCTCTGGCTAAATGCAAATTGGTTCCCTAAACTTCAACCAAGAGTAATGTGTGGCAAATTGGACCTATTGTTATGTTGGTTGCACCTTCCAAGCAAAGGGTGAAATTTGGCACCGATTTGTTAGAAACAAAATGATGTTTTAGAGGAACAAATACAATGGGAGCATAGCCTTAAAAATACAGGTAAAAATAATACTAAAGGAAATGAAAGTAAAAGTAATTTAACTTGATCATTGAACTCATACTTGGATACAACTTTTTTTTCTTAACAAAATATTGCCAAAAAGTGAAATTAAAGAAATGAAAAATGTGGAACTAATTAAGTTGTATTTTTAAGGTTTCAATTGCCAAAAATGACTCCCAAGAAAATTGAGAGCTTTCTCCAAATGGTTCTAAATCAATAGGCAAAAATATAGAAGGATGATTAAAGATTTGTGTTTTAGATATGGTCTATAGCTAGATTTGGATACATCTTCATAGGGAATATTGTCATGTTTTCTACATGTTCCTATCAATATTTTTTTGGGGGTGTAATTTCACCAAATTTCAACATAAAAAAAATGATTTCGACCTATGATTAAAATTGCCCAAATTTGTCAAATTTTGTTTGCTATACAGTGGACATTACATCCATAAGCTTACTAGTGAATTAGTGGGGACAATATTCCACTTAACATGCATATGTATTGATATGTGCATGCATAGTTGTGCACTACACCAATGTTGTGTGGTGTGGTCAATATCTAGTCCTATTTGGTCATTCATTGCAGTGGAAGGTACATTGTGTCACAACCCCACTTTGGGCAAAGTGGGAGAATGCAACTCCCACTCCCAAAAGTGGAGACTTGGAGTCGTCCGGGACTCCCGAAAACTCAGAAGATGATTTGAGGGGTCAAATCTCCTTGCCTTGATGCGTTCTTTATATCAATGGAAAGCTCTTGAAGCTTAGATGTTCGAAATGGCCTCGCATTGCCCATTCGGACATCTGCAGGCCAAGTTATGGGCAAAAGAAGGGCCGGGAGTCAAACTGCCAATTTGACTCCCGACCACTAAAAGTCAAGAATCGACCTCTTCCCGACGTCGCCTTAAAGAGTGCAACACGGA
>Ga0116227_10017066_pt1 | contig 10231 bp, 12 predicted proteins | sample S1TSphgellanicum_FD_89693 | JGI IMG/M metagenome (GOLD analysis project Ga0116227, IMG submission 89693) | Host-associated microbial communities from peat moss isolated from Minnesota, USA - S1T2_Fb - Sphagnum magellanicum MG | ecosystem: Host-associated > Plants > Peat moss > Unclassified...
AAGCTATGAGTGATGTTCACTCGACGCTCAGTGTCTTGAAGTCACGCGCACCATGCACGACGCTCAAAATCAGAACCATCTTCGTGACACTATCCCACCGGTAGAAGATGATGTGTTTCGGAAAACCGACGATATGCAGCTTGCGGATGTTCTGTAATTGCGGCGCTTCGGTCTCAAGCTCAGCATAACGTTCGGCGAACTGCCAAAGGCTTCGTATCGCATCGGCTACGTTCTTACGCCAGCGGACTGCCACAACTCCACTGGCTTTGTCGCTGTAATACTCGGATTGTTTTCGAATTTCACGCCCCGCACGGGGAAGAATTTTGATGCGATTCGGCGTCGCGCTCATTCACGATCTCTCACGCTTTCGAGGATGAACCCAACAATATCGCCATGTGCCAGCACTTCCTGAGGAATTTCGATCGCCTGGTCTTCTTCTTTCAGAGCTTCCATCAGGTGGGCTTCCAGTCGCCTTCGATCCTCGGAGATCAACTCGCCGATATATTCGCTCGGCGTAGCAAACTGTCCGTCCTCGGTCTGCGAGTCGACGTAGCGCTTTAAAGGTTCCGGAAGAGAAATGTTGAGCGTGCTCGTCGTAGTCGCCATACGCCTAGCATGACACTTACCTGCAAGGCGTTCAAGCGCGGACTTGCAATTTGTGGGTATCCTTGCGACTGGAGATTCGCGGCACATGTCCCAACCCGTCAAGATCATTGAATGCCCGCGCGACGCCTGGCAGGGCTTGCCAAAGACCATCCCTGTGGCGGACAAGGCGCGCTATTTACGTGCGCTGATTGAGACGGGTTTTCAGCACATTGATGCCGTGAGCTTCGTCAGCGAGAAGGCTGTGCCGCAGATGGCGGACTCGGAGTTGGTGCTCGAGTATCTGGACCCGCCGGATGATGTGGAGATCATCGGCATCGTGGTGAATGCGAAGGGAGCGGAGCGGGCGGTGAAGACGTCGGCTGTATCTACGCTTGGTTTTCCTTATTCGATCTCGCCGACGTTTCTGGACCGCAACCAGAGGCAGACGCCGGAGGATGCGCTGGAGCAGTTGGAGCAGATTGGCGAGCTGGCGTATAAGGCGGGGCTCGATACGGTTGCTTATATTTCGATGGCGTTCGGGAACCCTTACGGCGACGCCTGGGACATTGACGAAGTGGTGTCTGCTGTCGACCTGCTGGTGGATGCGGGGGTGTTGCAGATTTCGCTTTCGGACACGGTGGGGCTGGCTACGCCGGATGAGATTGCGGCTGTGGTTGGCTGCACGCTGGGCGTGCATGAGGGCATTGAGATTGGCGTGCATCTGCATGCGCGTCCTGATGAGGCTGTGGAGAAAGTTCGCGCGGCGTACAGCGCCGGTTGCCGGCGATTTGACTCGGCGCTGGGCGGCTTGGGTGGATGCCCATTCGCGCAGGATGCGTTGATTGGGAACTTGCCGACGGAGGTCGTTGTCGCGACTTTACGCGAGCTCGGCGCGGAGATGCCCGACCTTCGGCCGCTGGCTGGGCTGCTTGCCTCGAGCCGCGAACTTGCTACGCGCTACGGAACGCCCACGCAGTAGGAGACGATGATGGCTGACTTGCTTCTCGACGACGTTGCACAGATTCGCACGCTGACGATCAATCGTCCTGAGCGGCGCAACGCGCTCACGCCGGAGTTGATGGACGGCCTGGCTGCCGCGATGGAATCGGCAGAACAGGATGGCATGCGGCTGATCGTTCTGCGCGGCGCGGGCGAGGCGTTCTCTGCGGGGCTGGACCTGAGCGCGCTGCAGCAGATGGCTACGCTGACTGCGGAGCAGCACCTTACGGAGGCGCATCGTGTTGGGCGCATGTTCCGCGCGCTTTGGGATTGCAACGTTCCTACGATGGCTGTGGTGCAAGGGCCGGCGATCGCAGGCGGGACCGGGCTTGCGACGATGTGCGACTTCACGCTGGCGGCGCCGGAAGCGACGTTCGGCTATACCGAGGTGCGCATCGGGTTTGTGCCGGCGCTGGTGAGTGCGTACCTTGCGCTGCAGGTTGGGGACAAATTCGCGCGTGACCTTACGCTTTCTGCGCGGATTTTTGATGCGAAGGAAGCGCACCGGCTGGGGCTGGTGACAGAGGTCGTCGAGCGTGAGCGGCTGGAGATGCGGGCGCACGAGCTGGCGCAGCAACTGCTGAAGAACTCGCCGGAGGGCCTGCGTGCAACGAAGCAACTGCTGCGCGCGCAGAACGCTGCGTGGCTGGATCATGCGCTGGCGATGTCGATGGAGGCGAATGCGGCGTCGCGGCAGACGGCGGACTTCCACGAGGGCATAGCGAGCTTTCTGGAAAAACGCAAACCTGTCTGGAAGTAGCGGCTACACTGCTGCCATGCACCCGATTCACAAAACGCTTCTCGATCATGGCTATGTAGAGTCACGCGTGCGAGTGCGCTACGCGGAAACCGACCAGATGGGTGTGGTGTATCACGCGAACTATCTCATCTGGTTTGAGGTGGGGCGCGTGGACTTCCTCCGCGCGCTGGGACTGGACTATGCCGAGATGGAGCGCGAGGAGGGCGCGCTGATCGCTGTGGCGGAAGCGTCTGCGCGGTACAAATCGCCGGCGCGGTATGACGAGGAGTTGCTGGTGCGCACGACGCTGGAGCGGGCGCTGGGGTCGCTTGTGAAGTTTCATTACGCGATCCTTCGGGCGAAGGATGAGGAAGTGCTTTGCGAAGGCAGCACAACCCATTTGGTGGTGGGTCGCGATATGAAACGACGAAGAATGCCGGAAAAATATGCGGAGCGTTTTGCTGCGTTGTCGCATCGCATAGACATCGGCAAAGCCGCGAAGGAGTAAGGCATGAGCGACAGGAAACTTGCACTGATTTCAGGCGCGAACAAGGGCATCGGGCTCGAAACGGCGCGTCAGCTTGGCAAACTTGGGTATACCGTTCTGATTGGCGCGCGCGACCTTCGCAAGGGCGAAGCCGCTGCGGCGGAGTTGAAGGCGGATGGCGTGGACGCGCGGGCGATCAAGTTTGACGTGCTCTCGCAGGCGGACATCGACGCGGCGTCGAACCTCATCGACGATGAGTACAACGGCAAGCTGGATGCGCTGATCAACAATGCGGGCGTGAACTTCGATGAGTCGTGGGGGCAGAAGGGCGTCTCCGGGATGTCGCTGAAGGAGCTCAAAGACACGTTCGACACCAACCTGTTTGCCGTGCACGCGGTCACGCTGTCGTTGCTGCCCGCGCTGAAGGCTGCGCCCGCTGCGCGCATTGTGAATCTGTCCAGCATTCTAGGTTCGCTTTCGCTGCACGCGACGCCGGGCTCGCCGATCTATGCGATGAAGGCTGTGGCGTATGACACCTCCAAGGGCGCTCTGAACATGTACACGATTCACCTGGCGTATGAGCTTCGCGACACGGCGATCAAGGTCAACGCGGCGCATCCCGGATGGGTGAAGACCGACATGGGCGGCGCGCAGGCTCCGATGGAGATTCCTGACGGCGCGAAGACCTCTGTGCGATTGGCTACGCTGCCTGCGGACGGGCCCACCGGCGGCTTCTTCCACATGAACGATTCGCTGCCCTGGTAGAGGCGAGAAGCAGGAAGCTGTTTCTACGCTGCTTCGCTCTCTTCCGCAACAGGCTTCGCTACCTTGGCCACTCGCAGGGTCTTGCTGCGCGAAATCTCCCATGCCTTGGCGTACTTCCAGCTGGTATAGGTTGCGTGGTAGAGGTGCAGCAGCAGGCCTTCGCGGCCGTCTAGGAAGCCGAGGCGCATGAAGTAGTTCCAGAAGAACGTCCACTGCGGAATCAGAAAAATATTGCAGAAGAACGCGATGTACGACCCACTGACGCGGCCCTTGCCGGCGAGGATGTCCGCGCCGAGGTTGCTGTAGCGGTCCATGTGCTCGATGTAGGTGGAGAGCGTGGGGTAGGCGTGGTGGATGATGTCGAAGTCGAGCGTGTCGGCGCGACCGTCGAACGAGATGGTCTCGTGCACGGGGCGCTCTTCGAATAGAGGCGTCGCGGCAAAGTTCGCGGTGGTGCGGCGAAAGAGGCGGAGCTTGGGGTCAGGGTAAAAACCGCCGCGCTTGATCCAGCGGCCGAGGAAGAGGTTGCGGCGCTTGAGGCAGTAGGCATCGACGGGCGGGTTGGAGCTGAGCATGATGCGCATCTGGCGGACGAGGTCAGGGGAAAGCTCTTCGTCCGCGTCGAGCGTGAGGATCCATGTGCCGGTGCACTGCTGGATGGCAAAGTTTTTCTGCGCGGCGAAGCCCGGCCAGGGGCGCTCGATCACCGTAGCGCCGTAGCTGCGGGCAATCTCTACGGTGCGGTCGGTTGAGCCGGAGTCGACGACAATGATTTCTTCCGCCCACTGCACGCTGGAGAGCGTCCGCGCGAGGTTTTCCTCTTCGTTCAGCGTGACGATCGCGACAGAGAGAAGCGGCATCAGCGGGCCTCAGGCAAGGGAGATAGTTGGGTCGTCCAGGTGTTCGCGGAGCAGGCGCTCGGTGAGCTTGTTCAACTCTTCGCCGGTTGCGGGCAGCACGAACGCGTTGGCTGTGTCGTCCCAAAGGAGCTTGAAGGAGGTCGACATGGCGGAGATCCAGACTTGCCTGACGGGCGTGTTGGGGGTGAAGACAAACTTGGCGCTGTCATCGTCGAAGAGCACGTTCAGAACGCCGTTTTTAACGTCGGTCTCGAAGCCGCCGGCCTCTTCCGCGCGGATGAGCGCCTGGGTGAGCGACTCCATCGCTTCGTCGGACACCTTGCGGAACCTAGCTTCATCCATCATGGCGTCAGTGTAACTGCTTTCGCGGAGCAAAAGCGGTCAGCGCTTCGGGTGCACGTCGTAGACGAGGCCGAGCCAGTCGTCGGTGAGAAGGAACTCGTCCGGGCCGATTTGCAGGATGCCGCAAGGCCGGCCGTGGACGACGGCTTTGCCGCCGGTTCTGGTGAGGAAGCCGGTGATCAAGTCCTGCGGGGTGCGGTCGGCGGCGGTGAAGCGGACGACGCGGTAGCCGGTGCCGATTTCGGGACGTCCCGCGCCGTGTAGAGCGACGAGGAAGGTGTCTTTCAGGGCGTTGTTCCCGGCCGCGAAGTAGGCGAGGCCGAGAGGAGAGGAGTGGGCGGCGAAGGTGGTGTAAGCCGCAGGGACGTGGTCGCAGCTTGTCAGCGGATCGGGTACAGGGCCGAGGTCCGGGCCGGTCTGCGCGTGCACCTTTGCGGCGAGGTTGGTGCCCGCCGCGGCTACGCCGGTCTGCTTGCCGTAGACGGAATCTTTTACCGGGCGCTCGGCGACGAGGGTGGCGTCAGTGGGGAGATCGGGGAGCGGCGTGGTGTCGAGCACGGGCTTGCCGTGCGCGAAGTAGCAGGTGGGCCAGCCGTAGTTGGCGCCTGCTGCGGTGGGCGTGGCGTTCGAGTCGAGCTCGAAGAACGTGTCCTCCGGCAGCTTGTCGCCGAGATGGTCGTCGCCCATGTTCGTCGCGAAGAGCGCGCCGCCGTCGATGCCTGCCACGAAGCGCAGATCGACAGCGTTGCGCAGGCCGTGCGCGACGATGCGCTCGTGCTTGCCGTCCATGTCCATCGCGGTCAGCGAGGCGCGGACGGCCTCGTGCTCCTTGCAATAATTGCAGCTTGAGCCGGTGGTGACGTAGAGCTGCGTTTTGCCGTGGAGTGTCGCGACGGCGACGGTCCGGGTGAGATGCCAGCCGCCGTACTTGTAGCCGAGGCCGTAGTCGGGGTAGGTGGTCAGGACTTCGGGCGCGCCGTCGGGCTGCATCGCGCCGGCGCGGTACTTGTAGCGCACGAGCTTTTCGGTCATCGCCATGTAGAGCCACGACTGACCGGTGGCGGGGTCTGTCCAGAAGGCGAGGTTGTTGGGGTTGCGCAGGCCGTCGAGGTACTTCACGGTGCGCGCGAAGGTGTGGGTCTGCGGGTTCCAGCCGTCGAGCAGATAGACCGCGCCGTGGGTGTTGTCGGCGAGGTTGTACATGGACGTGGCGAAGATGCGGCCGTCGGGCGCCTGCGCGAAGAAGCGCGCGCGTTTCATGCCGCCGGCGGCGACGTTGATGTCGAAGTCGCCGGGCAGCGAGAGGGTAATCGACTTACCGGGGGCGTAGGGCAACGTGTGCGCGGTCATTTGCGCGACACCTAGAGCAGGAAACAAGAGCAGCAACAGAACACGAATCATCATCACCGGAAATTAGACGCTAACTAGCCCGCGCCTGCCTGCGGAAGTTTGATGGGCGAACCGGATTGCGGCCAGCCGGTGACTTTGACCTTGCGCTTGTAGAGCTTGCCGGAGGCCGTGGAAATGAGCAGCGTATGCGGGTCGGTGACGTCGAAAGTCAGGCCCGTGACGGCTTCGGCTCCGGGTGCGGGCAGGATGCCGGTGACGCGGCCGTTGCGGTCGAAGACCTGCACGCCCATGCGAGTGGCGGCGTAGAGCCAGCCTTGCGTGTCGAAGGCAAGCTGGCCTGTGGCGGCGTCGTCAGCGGTGGGCGGCATGGCGACCTGGTACATAGGCTCGACGGCGTCAACGGCGCCGTCTTTTTGCACGCGCATGTCGAGGATGTGCTGGCCGTTGGCCTGGCCGACCATGAGCCAGTAGCCGTCAGGGAGAAAGGCGAGGCCGGTGGCGCCGCGAATGCCTTCGTAGAGCCTGGTTTCCTTGCCGTCGGGCGTGATGCGCCAGAGCGTGCCGCCGGAGTTGTCGGCGGTGGCGTATACGTCGCCGTTAGCGCGAACGACGAGGCCGCGGATGTGGAGGTCTTTGGCAAGCGCCTTGCCGCCGTTGCTGAAGCCACCGTCTTTGAGGGCTTCGTACTTTTTGCCGTCTGCGCTTATGGCCATCGGCAGCGAGCCCGTGCCGGCGGCGACCCAGTCTTCGCCGGGGAGAAGGAGTTCTGCGAGACGCGGATTGCCGGGGGCCCTGGCGACGATGGGGGCGGGGTAGTCGCGCCAGAGCCAGCGGAGGACGTCGGGGAAGACCTGCATGCCGAGCGCGCCGTTGTGTGTGCCTTGTCCCCAAATGTGCTTGACGTCGTAGCCGGCGAAGGTGAGAGCGCGCTCCATGGTGAGGTTCGCCATGTGCCAGTCGCCCATTTCCGGGCCGCCGCCCCACTCGTCGTTGGCGCCGTCCATCATGAAGATGCGCAAGGGGCGCGGTTCGGTCTTGCGGACGGTGACGTACTCCTGCTCACCGCCGCGCATGCCGACGAAGGTGCCGATGGTGGTGAAGACGCGGCGGAAGTAATCCGGGCGAAGGAACGCCGCAGTGAAAGCGCCGATGCCGCCCGTGCTGCCGCCGCTGATGGCGTGGTCGTTGGGGTCGCTGGAGATGCGGATGGCCTGGCCGGAAGGGGTTTTCTGGGCCTCGACGGCAGGGATGACTTCCTGCATGACGAAGCGGGCGAAGCGGTCGGACTGGCCGTCGAACTCGTAAGAGCGTTGGAGGCGCTTTTCGTCGTCGCCCATCGCGGCTTTCACCGTGCCGGGCGAGATGCCGACGGCGATCAGGACGGGAATTTGCTTTTTGGCGAGGAGGTTATCGAACGTGGGCGCCATGGGCGGCTTGAGGCCGTCGAGCTCGACCCACAGCGCGGCGGGTTTGTCCGGCGTGTATTCGGCGGGGACGTAGACGGTGATGGTCTGGGACGTGTCGGGGAAGATCTTCGAGTCGTTGAGCGTGAACTTGAACTCCACGCCTTTGGGAACGCCGGGCTGGTACTTGGATTCTTCGGTGAGCGGGTAGTTGTTGTTCTCGGGCGGATAGACGGGCTCGTAGGTTGTGCCCGGAGACGTGTCTTTGGGCGTGGCGGATTTTTTCTGCGCACTCACCGCCAGCGTCAATGCCAAACATCCAGCCGCTGCGAACCACCGCATCATTTTCATGCCGACCAGTGTAGCGAATTCCGCGCGGAGCGCAACGAACCTTTCCGGCGCGACACCCGTCTATCCTTCAGACATGCGAATTGCCGTCCTTCTTGCTGCCGCTCTCACCCTTCCTGCCTGCGCGCAGGACAACAGCGGCTTCTCCCGGCTTGATCCGTCGCAACCGACTGGGATCACCGTGCCTCAGATCATTGAGCGCATGGGCAAGCGCGAGGAAGAGTTCCGCTTGGCGCGCGACCAGTATGAGTTCCGCGAGACGGTGAAGATGGACACGATCTCGGACGACAACGGCCGGCCGGATGGCGAGTATCAGCAGGTGCAGATCGTGACGTTCAACGAGAAGGGCGAGCGCGTGGAGCATGTGGTGTTTGCGCCGCAGAACACGCTGCAGCGCGTCATCATGACCGAGAACGATCTGAAGGACGTGGCCGAGCGGCTGCCGTTCATTCTGACTACGCCGGAGCTGCCGCAGTACAACCTCACGTATCTCGGGAAACAGAAGGTCGATGAGCTGGATACGTATGTGTTCGACGTGGCGCCGAAGGAGCTGGTGAAAGGGAAGCGCTACTTCCAGGGCAAGGTCTGGGTCGACCAGCAGGATTTGGAGATCGTGCTGGTGAACGGCATCAACGTGCCGCAGGAGACGCGCGCGGGCAAGGAAGATCTTTCGCCGCCGTTTACGACGTACTACGAGCAGATCGACGGCAAGTACTGGTTCCCGACGTACACGAAGGCCGAAGGCGTACTGCATTTTGCGGCGCAGAATGGGGCGCTCTCGCAGGAAGTGCACATGCGGAATACGGTGAAGTACACGGACTACAAGAAGTTCAACTTCAAGGCGAAGGTGACGATTCATTACGGCGATGAGATTCTGCCGAATGCGCCGGCGCAGAAGCCTGAGGATGCGCCGAAGAAATAGGTTTCAGGAATTTTTCAGGTGGTCTATCCACTCTGCTGCCAGCCATCCACGCCAGCGATCGGCTTGGATGGCTGGCCAGAGCTGGTGCGCCAAAGCGATCCAAGCTTCGCGATAAGCCTGCCATGCGCGTTGCGCTTTTCTCAAAGGTGTTACCGTGGCGTTGACGCCCACCTGAGGGGAGTTTTCCTCTAGGCTCGTGTTGTCCGAAAGCCTGCCCTGATAGACAGCATTGAGTTGTTTGTCGAGCCTGGGACAATCGGCCAAGGTGGGCAGGTTCGACGGCAATGTTCCCGAAGACACGATGTCGAGTTTGGCAAGCCAGAGCTGTTGCATGGCGAGGTCGTCCTGCTCGACGTAAACGCCACATCCGGTTCCGCCTGCACAGTCAAACGCAAAGCTCTCGAATTCTGCCTTTGCCAGGACTTGCCAGGATCGCTTGAGTTGCTCGAATGCCTTACGTTGCGCGATGGACAAAGATCGCAGAAGGGATTCTTGTTTCTGGTCGATCCTTTTGGCCGCTTGGGATACCCGCAGGCCTGAGCACGTGAACCAGACCTCACGGCCCTGGTCAGCTTCGTCCTTGCCGCAGAGATCGATGCGGCCACCAATGTCGAGGGAATGCAACATCGCCGGCAGAGCGTCGACGTTGGCCTGCTGGGAGGAGAAGCCGAAGTGGCAGACGAGGCTTTTTGCTGCGGTCGGGTCGCGACGTGTGCCTTCGCCGTTGGCAAAGAGCATGGCGAGCACCATGCCTTCGTCCGGGCGCAGGTCGGCGGGATCGGTTGCGCCGCCGGAGATGCTTGCCTGGATGGACGTTGCGCGCAGAGTGCCTGCTCCGTCGCGGAATTCGCCTAACCTTGCGAGCAAGCAATAGCGGGCCTTCTCGAAGCGGTTTCTGGCCGTGGACTCGTAATACAACGCGAACCCGTCGCAGGGACCAAGAGCGGCAGCCTGGTCCAGCGTCGGCTTCGCCTGTTCTGGAATCACAAGCTTCTGGAATGCGTCGCAGGCCTTCGACGCCACGTCCTGAGAGGACGCGACGGAAGTCCATGCGAAAGCAAGGAGAAAGAAGAGGGAGAAATTAGGCGGCCGTTTCATTTTCGAAGTAGAGATATTTCCGCCAGTTGGCATCCGCGGAGCCGATCATTCGCATGATGTGGCGTGAGGTGTGGAGCGAGAAGGGGCGCGGCTCGCGGAGGAGCTTCATGTCGCGGAGCTCGTGCAGCAGCTGGTTGCCCTTGCGGCGGTTGCAGTCGCGGCAGCAGGCGACGAGGTTTTCCCACGTGGACGCGCCGCCGCGGGAGCGCGGCAGGACGTGGTCGAGCGTGAGCTCGGCGGCGGTGAGCACGACCTGACAGTATTGGCAGGTGTTGCGGTCGCGGAGCAGGATGTTCTTGCGCGAGAGTGCGCGGGTCTGGTGGGGAATTCTGC
>Ga0116227_10017067_pt1 | contig 10230 bp, 10 predicted proteins | sample S1TSphgellanicum_FD_89693 | JGI IMG/M metagenome (GOLD analysis project Ga0116227, IMG submission 89693) | Host-associated microbial communities from peat moss isolated from Minnesota, USA - S1T2_Fb - Sphagnum magellanicum MG | ecosystem: Host-associated > Plants > Peat moss > Unclassified...
ACAGCTTCGCGGACAGCAAATGCCGCGTCCTCAATGCCGTCGCCGAGGCCGGTGCCTTCGAACCCCAGACCCACATCACCTTCGAATCCTGGTCCGCCCTCGCGCTGGTTATGACTCCGAAGCGGTTCGAAATCCTCCGCCGCCTGCACGCCCGCCCGGCCGCCTCAGTCGCCGTTCTCGCGCGCGAACTTGGCCGAGACTACAAACGAGTCCACGCCGACGTGCAAGCCCTCAATGACACCGGCCTACTCAACCGCGACCACGGCGACATCCGCACCCGTTTCAACGAACTCCGCGCCACCATCCTCGTGTAGCAACGGATGGAGGGAGCGCAACCCATCAATGCATTTGTCTGCTAGAGCTTACCGAACGTGTCACACCAAATCAAGTAACCGCAACAACCAAGCGCCTCACCACCCGTCATGGCCGGGCTTGACCCGGCCATCCACGCCTTGCCAAAAGCTCAACACAACAACACGCGACCGCGACAATCACACGCCCCACCACCTGCCATGCCCGCGCATGCGAGCATCCACGACTTTTTTCTTGAATGCGCTTTGATCTTTATGTTTTAAGGTTGGATGCAGTACGTTTCGTTTCATCCAAACAAAGACATCGCTCTAACAGAGGCGAATCAAAGTTGACAATTCATGGGCGTTGGCAACTCCTGCCTACAGTGCTCGCGGTCTTTTTCTGCGCATGCGCCAAACCAAGCTCGGCAAGGGCGGATTATCCGGTAACAATAGCAACGCTACAATGCAACCCCTCACAAAATTCGGCTCTTGTCCGATTTTTTACTGTAGACAGTAGCGATCTTATTGAAAACGGAAATTTGCAATCGACGAGTACGCCAGTCTACGCTATCGGCTCAATGGCGGTCCCAGAAATTCCGAAAAGTCTTGACGATAAATGGAGCGGGTTTCCCTATCTCCCAAATGGAAGTTGCAAGCTTCGGAATGGCAAAATAATTTCGGTTTCAACTCGAGACGGCATTAACGGCGTGGGGACGAATCAAGCCATCCCGGATTCCTATTTTAAGCTAACCATTGGCGGCGTAGTGGCTTACGACGAATATACATTTTACTCTTCAATGGACCAGCCCAATGCCTTTTTTAATCTTAGCGCCGTGGAGTATGATGGCCATTCTCTATTCGAATGCGTGCCACCGCAACAAGACTCGAGCGGCAACGACATTCCAGGTTCAGATCCAGTATGCAAAGATGTCTCCGGCCGCCTTTTGCCTGGACAAAAGCATTTTACCGATCAAGAGGAGAAAGCATATCAGGCCGATCAGTTGAAAGCTCAACTTGCGCAGTCCGAGACACGATTTTGTAAACGCTTACAGCGACAGAACCTTTCGCAGCTTGAAGCGTTTGGCGATGCAGGCAACAATACGGTAACCGAGCAAGACATTGATCTTCGTAACGTCGGTTCATCAGATCAGGTAGTCGAGGTGAGCATTGGTGTTCCTTTCCCCATTTCTTTTCTTGTTGTATTTGAGAACAACCAAAACGGTGAAGAAAAATTCCTAAGCGATCATACGAATAACAATATTCCTGAGATTTTTTTCGGTGACCCAGAAGGTGCAGTAGCCGAATATGGAGGACATTACATTTCAATCTCAGATATAAATGACGTCGTGACTTTCGAAAATAAAAACTTCATCTATTCAACGCCTCTCGACCCCAATAACGTTCCCGCAGCCATTATTAGCCGGCTCACATCAGACAATAGGATCGAGACTGTCTGCCAGTTTCCCTAGCTATCCAACGATCGGCACTACAAAGTCGATCAAACCTCCACCGTATCAAACATCAAAAGATCCGCCCCGCCCGTAGCAAAATTAGGCACGTCCGCCCCCGCCGCCTGCCCTTCCGGGCTTGCGAACGCGCTTTGAATGGCGCCCAAACTGTCAAACCCCAACAAAGCAACCAGATGAACGCCGGATTCGCCGGCCGGCGAGGCAACCACGCCTTTGCTCACCTCATAGCTCTTCAAACCCGGAATCTTTTTCGCGATCGGGATATGAGTTTCACTGTAATATTTGTCGAATGCGGCCTTATCAGTCGGCGTTTTATACAACACGACCAGTTTCGCCATCTTGTCCCTCCTGTTGTTTCCCAACTGAGAGCGTAACGAATTACCCTATTTCCGTCAACCCCATCACCGCGCCATCAAACCTCCACCGCATCAAACATCAAAAGCTCCGCCCCGCCCGTGGCAAAATTCGGCAAATCAGCACCAGCCGCCTGCGCTTGCGGGCTGGAAAGCGCATTTTGCGCCGCGGCAAAACTGTCAAACCCAAGCATCGCCACCAGGTGAATCCCCGCCTCCCCCGCCAGGGACGCAACCGGCCCCCGGCTGATCTCATAGCTCCGCAACCCCGGAATCTGTTTGGCAATCGGGATATGGGTTTCACTGTAATATTTATCGAACGCAGCCTTGTCCTTCGGCGTCTTGTACAACACAACCAGTTTCGCCATCGCGTCCCCCAATTTTACAAATCTCTGTAAAAATGCCCGCAATCGCTTAAAAAAGCGTCAAAATAGACCGGACGACCGGTCTGGCGTTAAAAACTTTGTTGGGTAACTTATGGTTTCCAAACAATTAATAACTGGTCGGCCGGACTATTATGCCAGCTGTTTGCCGAAATCAGCCGCGTTTTTACAAAATTTACACGCATCTTACAAGGTTCAAAAAGCAACGCAAGCACCACGGCATTGACAGAACCTCACGCCCGCGTGACATACGCCGCCAAGGAAGCCGGGAACGGAAGTCCGGCATAAAACGCTAGCCGAAGGGGAAGAGAAATGTCGAATAAGGGTATCGGCCGTCGCGGCCTCGTGAAAACGGGCGCCGCCCTAAGTGCTGCCGGGCTATTGGCCCCAACCGCCGGCTTCGCCCAGTCCAACCCCGTGAAAATCGGCCAAATCGACTCCACCACCGGCAACTTCGCCGTCCTCGGCCAAAGCCAGATCGCTGGCGCTGCCCTCGCGGTGGCCGAGCTGAACAAAAAAGGCGGCATCCTCGGCCGCCCCGTGGAAATCTACGTAGAAGACGACGCCGGCAGCCCCAGCACCGGGCTGGACAAGGCCGGGCGCCTCGTGGACCAGGAAAACGTAGATTTTTTCATCGGCACCGTCAGCTCCGCCGTCTCCCTCTCTCTCAGCCAGTTCGCGGCGGCGCACAACAAGGTTTTCATGTGCTCCGGCGGCCATGTGGACAAGCTCACCGGCCCCTCCTGCAACTGGGCCACATTCCGCGTCTGCTCCACAACCTGGATTCTCACCTCCGGAGATTCCAAAACCCTCGTCGAAAAATTCGGCAAAAAATGGTATTTCCTCACCACGGACTATGCCTTCGGCCATTCCGAGCAGGCTGATTACACCAAGCAGGTCACCGCCCTCGGCGGCACCATCGTCGGCGGCGCCCTGGTGCCCGTCAGCACCCCGGATTTCTCCTCATACCTCATCCAGGTGAAGGAAGCGCAGCCGGATGTGCTCTGCCTGCTCCTCGCCGGCGATGACCAGATCAACGCCATGAAGCAGATCACGCAATTCGGCATCAACCAGACCATAAAAGTCGGCGGCGCGCTGTTTGAACTGGAACAGATCGCGGCATTGCCGGAAGCCGCCCGCTACGGCGTGTGGACGTTTGAATGGTACTGGAACCAGCCTGGAGTGCCGCATGTGGCGGATTTCGTTAAGCGCTATGTGGCCGCCAATAACGGCAAATACCCCTCGCAGCGCAGCTGGTTCGGCTACGTCTCCGTCCACGCCTTGGCGCTGGCCAGCGAGAAAGCCGGCTCAACCGATGCGGTAAAAGTAGCAAAAGCCCTGGAAGGCCTGGTGCTACCGCCGGAAATCGCGCTGCAGCCAGGTGCTCCCGCCTTCCGTGCCGGCGACCACCAGCTGATGCTGGGGATGTTCCCCGGCGAGGTCATTCAGACCGGCACCTACCCCAACCTGATGCAGATTTACGGCGTCGTCCCCGGCGCCTCCCTCGCCTTGCCGGAAAGTGCGACCGGCTGCAGCCTGACTTATCCAGCGTAGAAAATAGCCAACTTTAGGAGGCCGGCTTGCTCCTGGACATCGTCTTCAACGGATTTAACGGGCTGATCGTGGGCTCCTTCTACGCCCTCATGGCGATCGGCCTGTCGTTGATTCTGGGGCTAAACGGGGTCATCAACTTCGCCCACGGCGGATTCATGGCGTTGGCAGCCTATTTTGCCTTCACCCTGGTGCCTTACGTGGGCTTCTGGGGCGCCCTGGTAATCGCGCCAATTCTGGCCGGCGGCGTCGGCTTTATTGTGGAAAAACTCATCATCCAGCGCCTGTACACCCGCGACCCGTTATATTCCCTGCTAGCCACCTTCGGCCTGGCGTTGATCATCCAGGACATGCTGCGCACCATCTGGGGCGCGCAGGGCCTCCCGCTGGCAATCCCGGACTTCCTCAACCAGCCCGTCAGCAACACCTATTTCTTCGTCACCGGCTACCGGCTGTTCGTGGTTGCCCTGGCCATCATCTCCACCGCTGGGCTGTTCGCGATATTGCGCTACACCCGCCTCGGCGTGCGCATCCGCGCCGGCAATGCGGATTTGGAGACCATCGCGGCGCTGGGCGTGAACATTTATCTCCTCCGCTCCGCCAATTTCGTCCTCGGCATCATGTTCGCCGGGCTTGCAGGCATTCTGGCAGCCGGGCAGCTGGGGCTTACCCCCACCATGGGTGACCAGCTCATCATGCCGGCCTTCGTCGCCATCGTCGTCGGCGGTGTCGGCAGCCTGCTGGGCAGCCTGCTCGGCGGCCTTATCATCGGTGTGGCCAGCGGCATCACCACCGCCTTCTACCCCGCCGGTAGCGAGGTCGTCATATACATCATCATGGGCGTCATGCTGGTAGCCCGCCCCCGCGGCCTGCTCGGCCAGGAAGGGCTGTTGGAATGAGCGAGATTTCGCTCCCCCGAGAGGCCGGCGCGGCGCCCAAGCGCGACATGCGGCAGCTGTACATGCTCGCCGGCATGGCCATTTTGCTCCTGCTGGTCCCTTTCTGGATCCCGCTGGTGGGCGGCTATACGGACCTTGCCTCCCGCGTGCTCATCTACGCGCTCGCCGCCATGGGCCTTAACCTGCTGCTGGGCTTCACCGGCGGCCTGTCCTTCGGCCACGCGGCGTATTTCGGCCTCGGCGCCTACGGTACGGGACTAATGCTGGACTACGTCACCAGCTCCACCCTGCTTGCCATGCTGGTGGGCGTGCTCACAGGCGGCTTGGCGGCACTTCTTCTCGGCCCGCTGGCAGTGCGCCGGCGGGGAATCTACTTCTCCATGATCACGATCGCCATCGGCCAGATGTTCTACTTCATCGCCGTGCGCTGGAATTCCCTCACCGGCGGCGAGGACGGCCTCACCGGCTATGCCCGCCAGCCAATTTTTGGCATCCCCCTCGGCTCCGTGCAGTTCTACTACCTGGTGCTCATTTTCTTCGCCCTCGGCGCATGGGTGCTCTGGACGATCCTGGACTCGCCCTTGGGTCACACCTTCGTCGCGATCCGGGAAAACCAAAAACGCCTCACCTTCCTCGGCATCCGCGTGGATCGCTACATCGCGCTGTCCTTCGCCATCTCCGGCGTCATCTGCGCCCTGGCCGGCAGTTTGAATTCGCTGCTGGATAATTTCGTCTCGCCCGATGACCTGAAATACACCCTCTCCGGCAATTTCCTCATCATCGCCGTGCTAGGCGGCATGAGGAATTTCTGGGGCCCGTTGGTGGGCGCGATAATCTTCGTTCTCGTTCAGAATTACGTCAGCGCCGTCACGCAGAACTGGATGACGGTGCTTGGTCTCATCTTCGTGCTTTCGGTCATGTTCTTCCCCCTCGGCGTCCTTGGCTTCTTCCGCCGCCGGAGCAAGGCATGAGCCTGCTCGAATTGCGCGATGTCTCCCGCCGCTTCGGCGCGGTGAAGGCGCTCAACAACATCTCGCTCTCCGTCGAGCCCGGCGAATTGCGTGCGGTGATCGGCCCGAATGGCGCCGGCAAAACCACGCTGTTCAACCTCATCAGCGGCTTCTTCCCGCCCAGCGACGGCGCGATTCTGTTCGAAGGCAAGGAAATTACGGCGGTGAACCCGGCTTCGCTGGTAAAAATGGGCATCATCCGCACCTTCCAGATCACCGAGATTTTTCTGGACCTCACCGTATACGAAAACCTCCGCGTCGCGGTGGAAGTCGCCATGGGCATCAGCCTGCGCCCCTGGGTGAGTGCGGCGACGCGAGCGAAAGTGCACGCGCGCGTCGAAGAGCTTATGCAGATCGTCAACATCCGTTCCAAGGCGGACCGCGTCGCTGGCGAGCTCTCGCATGGCGACCAGCGCGTCGTTGAAGTCGGCATCGCTCTTTCGCGTGAGCCAAAACTGCTGCTCCTGGACGAACCCACCGCCGGCATGGGCGATGAGGAAACCCATCACATGACCGGCCTTATCCAGACGCTGAACAAGGCGCAAAAAATCAGCATATTGTTTATCGAGCATGACATGAACATCGTCTTCGGCGTGGCGGACCGGATTACCGTGCTGGATAACGGCACCATGCTGGCGGAAGGCAATGCCAAGGAGATTGCCGCCAACCCGCGGGTGCAGGCGGCCTATTTGGGTGCGGCGGCATGACCGAGGTTTTTGCCGCCACTAACATCCACACCTACTACGGCAAAAGCCACATCCTGCATGGCGTTTCCATGACCGTGCGGGAAGGCGAGCTGGTGGCGCTGCTTGGCCGTAACGGCGCCGGTAAAACCACCACCATGCGCTCGATCATGGGCCTCACCCCGCCGCGCGAGGGCAGCATTTCGCTCTTCGGCAAGGAAACCACGAAATGGTCACCCTACCGCATCGCGCAATCCGGCGTCGGCTATGTGCCGGAAGGGCGGAAAATTTTCGGGCATCTGACCGTGCATGAAAACCTGCTGGTGCCGCCAGTAACCAAAGGCCGCTGGCAGATTGATACGGTTTACAAGCTTTTCCCCCGCCTCGATGAACGCCGCGCCAGCAAGGGCGGCAAGCTCTCCGGCGGCGAGCAGGAAATGCTCTCCATCGCCCGCGCCCTGCTGCTGAACCCAAAATTTCTGATCCTCGATGAACCCAGCCAGGGTCTTGCGCCGGTCATCGTGCAGGAGGTGATGCGCACGGTGGGGCGAATGAAGGAAGAAGGCATCGCCGTGCTGCTGGTGGAACAAAACGCCTTCCTGGCGTTGCAAATTGCCGACCGTGCCTATGTCCTCAGCGACGGTGAAATCGTCCACGAAGGCCCCGCCCAGGAACTGGCCGCCGACAAGGACCGCATGGAAGCCCTGGCCGGCGTGGCGCACGGGTAAAGAAATCGCTTCCAAGCCGGGTGCAGGGCTGCTAGCCTGATTTTTGTCGGCGAATATGGTCGAAGATCCCCCTTAATCCCAGGCTACATCGGCATGACCCACCCATGTCCATGAACATGCTCACGGCGGCCGTCTACTGGGTCATCGTTGCCATGTGGCTGACGGTCATCATAACGCTCTGCACATTCTACCTTACGAATCCGCGCATCTTCGGCACAACACGGCTGCTGCTGGCGGTGCTCGGGATTGACGCAACCCGTAACGTGATCGAAAATGTCTATTTCGGTCTCTTTTTCGGCTCGAAGCTCGGCATTTTCAACGCCGGGATCGGCCGTGTGCTGGGCCACCCGCAGTTGCTGATTCTACCCAAACTCGCCAACATCGCCGCCGGCTGTGTGGTACTTGCCGTACTGCTGTTCAAATGGCTGCCGGAGGCGATTCACGAACGGGAGGAAACCGAGCGCCAGTCGGTCATCCTGCATCAAATGGCGACCACCGACGGCATGACCGGCTTGCAGAACCGCAGCGAGTTCATGGCGCTCACCGAGTCCGAATGGCAACGCAGCATCCGTTATCAGCGGATATTATCGCTTGCCATCATCGATATCGACGTTTTCAAATCGATCAACGATCAATATGGGCATAGCGCCGGCGATCAAGTGATCGTCATGGTCTCGCGATTTTGTCAGAGCGCCAAACGGAGTTCCGATATCGCGGGGCGCCTGGGCGGCGAGGAATTCGGTATCCTGCTCCCCGAAACATCGTTAACCGACGCCTACGCATTTGCCGAGCGGCTACGTGATCTTGTCGCCAAGGAAGTCACGGTTGTCGCCGAAGGCAATATTCAGGTGACGATCAGCGTGGGCTTAAGCTGCGCCGTTCTGGCAAGCTCCGTGGAGGAATTTCTCAAGCAGGCCGATATCGCGCTCTATGAAGCGAAGCAGACCGGCCGCAACCGGGTCTGCCAGTTCGGCGCGTTTGGCTGAGTCAAACCTTCCGCAGCAAAAACAGCCCCTGTTCGCCGAACAGGTTTGCCAGCGCCGGGGATTTTCGCCACGGCGCCTTGGCGCCGTCTTCGTCAGCGGCCATCCATTCCTCGATTTTGTAGCCTTCCTGATCGCATAGATTAAAAAAATCCATGATCGTGCAGGGGTGGATGTTGGGTGTTTCGTACCACATCCGGTTCCAGGCTTTCGTCATCGGCATCCGGCCGCCGAACAGCAATTGCAGCCGCAGGCTCCAATGGCCGAAATTCGGGAAGCTCACAATCGCATGGGTGCTGATCCGCAGCATCTGCTTGAGCACCTCACGCGGCTTTTCCACCGCCTGCAAGGTGCGCGACAGAACCACATAATCGAACGCGGCATCCGGATAGTTGGCAAGATCGCTGTCGGCATCGCCCTGCATCACCGGCAGCCCGTGGGTGACCGCCCGCGTCACCTCCGCCATGTCGATCTCCAGGCCGCGGGCGTCGCATTGCTTGGTGCGGAACAAATGGTCGATCAACGTGCCATCGCCGCAGCCGATATCCAGCACGCGGGATTTTTCGCGGATCATGCCTGCGATAAGGCCAAGATCGACCCGCATGTTTTTCGCAACAAAAATGCGCGCCGAATGATTCACCCTAGCCCCGCATGCTCGGCGCAGCCAGCCAGAAAGCCGCTGAGCGTTTTGTGAAAATCCGGCTCATCCAGTAAAAACGCGTCGTGGCCCTTGTCCGACACCACTTCAAGAAAACTCACATTGGCGGCGACATGGTTGAGGGAGCGGGCGACCGCGCGAGATTGCGCGGTCGGGAACAGCCAGTCGGAGGAAAAGGAGACCAGCAGAAACCGCGTTTTTGTTCCGGTGAACGCGGCTGATAATGTGCCACCGTGGTCGGCCGCCAGGTCAAACAAATCCATCGCGCGGGTAATCGTGAGGTAGGAATTCGCGTCGAACCGGCGCACGAAGCTGCTGCCTTGGTGCTCCAAATAGCTTTCCACTTCGAACCGGTCGCCCAGCAGCGTTAGATCGGTCGCGGTCTGCAGTCGGCGGCCGAATTTCCGTGTCAGCGCCGCCTCGGACACATACGTAATATGCGCCGTCATGCGCGCCACCGCCAAACCGCGTTCCGGCGTTACCCCTTCCGCCCAATATCGGCCACCATAAAAAAACGGGTCGGCCGCAATCGCCTGCCGGCCGATTTCGTGGAACGCGATGTTCTGCGCCGAATGATACGCGGCCGATGCCACCGGAACGGCGGCAAATACCGCATCCGGGTAAAGTGCCGCCCAGGCCAGCGCCTGCATCCCGCCCATCGAGCCGCCGATCACCGCGAACAACCGGGTAATGCCAAGATGCTCCACCAGCCGCTTCTGCGCCCGAACCATGTCGGGGATTGTCACCGCGGGGAATTCCATTCCCCAGGGCTCGCCGGGCCGCTCGTCATGCGGGCTTTTTGGGCCGGTGGTGCCCATGCAGCCGCCCAGAACATTGGCGCAGATCACGAAATACCGGTCGGTGTCGACCGGCCGGCCAGGCCCTACGACCGCACCCCACCAGCCGGGCTTGGCCGTCAGCGGGTGCGTCTCCGCCACGTATTGGTCGCCGGTCAGAGCATGGCAAACCAGCACGGCATTGCTGCGCGCGGCGTTTAACGTTCCGTATGTCCTGTAAGCCACAGTCAAATTCGCGAGATGCCGGCCGCAATCCAGGGTCAGGCCATCATCAAAACTGACGGCCTGGTGCGCGGCCTCGGCAAGTTGCGGGCTTTGGTCCATGGATTTTGGATATGCGCCGGGGGCTGGCGGCGTGCAATCCCTGGCTTTGCAGGGGCGGCATGAACCTGTATCACTCGGCGGAATATGAGCTCCCAGATG
>Ga0116227_10017068_pt1 | contig 10230 bp, 8 predicted proteins | sample S1TSphgellanicum_FD_89693 | JGI IMG/M metagenome (GOLD analysis project Ga0116227, IMG submission 89693) | Host-associated microbial communities from peat moss isolated from Minnesota, USA - S1T2_Fb - Sphagnum magellanicum MG | ecosystem: Host-associated > Plants > Peat moss > Unclassified...
ACGCTGCACGCCGGCTCCGCCATCGGCGCGCTGCGCCGGCTGGAGCAGCTCATCCAGGAAGCCGTCGTCACCGTGCCCCGCGCCATGATCGCCGAGACCATCCTCGCGGGCAAACTCGCCGATTATGCGGTGCGCAAGCGCGTGCCCCAGGCATTGATCGTCGAGGCCGCGCTCGCCTCGCATCTGTCGCCAGACGGCGCCGATCGGTTGGAGGCGGCGCTGGCCCGCCGGCTCGACCGCATGACGCGTCACCTGGAGCGGATCGAGCGCCACGTTGATATCTCCAACGAGGCGCTGGCGGTGTTCGTGCGCTTCTGGCTCACGAGCACACCCGCGCTACCTGATGCCGCCTTGGCCGCCGCCCAGACCAAGGGTCGCGAGCGTTATGAGGGCTGCGTCGAGGCGCTAGGCCGGCGCCTTGCCCGCGGACGAAAGCTGTCGGACGAGATCAGCCGAGACATCGATGCAGAAACACCTAGTGCCCCGAGTCATTCAAAAAGAGGGGTAAAGGCGCTTCAGCTTAATTCTGGCATCGGTGGTGCTGAACTGCCAGTCGGCCTTGGTGTGGTTCCTGTTGCGTGCCGCCTCCCAAGCGGCGACTTCCTTGATCAGCGTCGGCTTATCGGGGATGCGTCGATCAAGGCATTGGGCGGCGACCACACTGAGTTCCGATTCTGCCATATCCAGCCAGCTTCCGTGCTTGGGCGTGTAGTGCCACTCGAACCGCTCGACCAGGCGGCGCGCCTCATCGGCCGGGAATGCCTCGTACAATGAGGCCGGCCGGTGAGTGTTGAGATTGTCCTGTACCAGCACGATCTTCGCTGCATCGGGAAAGTGCTTGTCCGAATATCGTGCGGGTTGGCCCGGTTTGGCCGCGATCGGCAGACGTGTCTCGACGATGAGTTGCTTGGAGGTTTCGTCCACGCAGACCACGGGACGATCCGGATCATGCGGCCGGTGATAGACTTCCAGCACGTCTTCCATCGCGGCCACGAAGGCTGCGCTGGCGTCAGGCGGAATGACGAATTGTTCTCTCAGATGCGGCTTGAGTTGGTTTTTTTTAGCGTCCGGCCGATGGTGTTATCGCTGGCCTTGGGCACGATGTTCAGTTCCACGACGCGATCTTCCAGCAGGCTCAGCGTCCAGCGCACGCGGCCAGCCGGCGGCTCCGAGCAGGCGAGCGCGATGAGCTTGGCTTCCGCGGCGCCGTCGAAAATTCGCTTCCTGGCTGAGTTGGGCGAGTGCTTGCGGGTCAGCACGGCCTCAAATCCTTCCTCCACGAGTTGCTGCCGCGTTCTCGCGATTGTCGCCAGGCCCACGTCCAATGCGCGGGCGATCTGGCTGTCGCTCCAGCCCTCGCCGGCTTCCCCCACATCGGCCTTCAGCAGGATGCGTGCCCTCGTCAGAAGTTGCGCCCGATGCTTGCCGCCGCTGAGCATTGTCTCCAACTGCCCCCGCTCCGCAGCGCTCAGCTTCACGACATACTTTTTTACGGCGATTTCTTTCCTGGCCACGAATCGGCTCCATCATCACGTTGCCAGGGCATCGATTCGAACAACCTGCTCACTGTCAATGACGGGAGGCACTAGGCCGCCCGGCCTCTTCGAAATCGGACACCAACACCCACGCCATCTTCTGCCAAGAAATCGACCCCACCCTGCTCCAGAGCGTGCTCTATTGCCTCCAGCGTGGCTGGCCGCGGATGCACCGCCTCGTTCTCGATCATGTTCAGCGTCACCGTTGAGAGGCCGGCGCGGTGGGCAAGCGTCGCCTGGGTCCATTTCAGCAGGCCGCGGGCAGCGCGGATCTGGGCGGTGCTGATCATGGCGCCACGCTTTACCGCAAACTTGAAGAAAAATAAAGTTAGCGCTTGACGTGTCGGAACGATACCGGCAAAGGACCGTGTGACGGGCCGGATCGGGCTGGGTTATCCTTCCAAGATAATACCCCAGCACAGGCTAACATGACCGTCACTTTGAACAGGCGTCGGCGCGGGCCGGAGCTAGACGGTTATCATACTCTGAGGGCGGCGGGTTCGAGTCCCGCCGATGCCACCAGGCATCGTAGCTCAGTTGGATAGAGCATCAGACCACACCGTCGGCGATCACATGACCGCCCGGCTTTGTAATAGGACGAAAGGAGGCAGTGCGTGGAACGAAATTTGAGAAAACGACCAGAGCATTGCGCCTTTGGTCAACCCGATCGTCAGCCCGGATGCGCGCGAGAATTGCGGCAGCCCATGGGGCTCATCCGGGCATGAACATCATCCAAGACATCACTCCGGCGGGCCGGAGGTTGAGGGTTATCAGGTCTGCTGGCGGTTCGAATCCGCAGGCGCCGAACAAGGCGCCGTAGCAAACCCTCAACACACACAAGCCCGCCGGACTCTTACTTCCGAGGCGGGCCATGACGAGCTACTTAAAAATCTTCTCGCGCACTGCAGACGCGGCCACGCCGCAGGCGCAGGCCATTCCCAACACCGTGCCGAACTCGGCCGGCGGCTACGCATTTGCCGTCGATGACTGGGCGCGGCTGGATCGTTTCCTGATCCTCGGTTCGGAAGGCGGCAGCTATTACGCCGGCGAGCGTGTGCTGACGCGCGAAAACGCGGCTGCTGTGCTGCGCGCCATCCAGGCGGATGGCGCGCGGGCGGTGGCGCGCATCGTGGAGATCAGCGTGAGCGGCCGGGCGCCAAAGAACGATCCGGCGCTCTTCGCGCTGGCGCTGGCTGCGTCGGCGGATGATCTGGCGACACGACGGGCGGCGCTTGCGGCGCTGCCGAAGGTTGCGCGCACAGGCACGCATCTGTTCCAGTTCGCCGAGCTTGTGCAGGGCTCGCGCGGCTGGGGCCGCGCGCTGCGGCGTGGCGTCGGCGCCTGGTATCTCACGGAGCCGGTCAACCGACTTGCCTACCAGCTGGTAAAATATCGCCAGCGAGGTGGCTGGTCGCACCGCGACCTGCTGCGCCTGTCGCACCCGGAAACGACGGAGCCCGCTCGTGCGGCGCTATTCGATTGGGTATGCCGTGGTGCGGAAAGCGAGGCCTTGCCGACATTTGTGAAGGCGGCGGTGGCTTTGTCGCGCGCTGCGAACGGTGAAGATGCAGCCACGCTCATTCGCGCGGAGGACCTGCCGCGCGAGGCAGTGCCGACCGAACTGCTGAACGATCCGGCGGTGTGGGAGGCGCTGCTGGAGCGCATGCCGCTGACCGCGCTGCTGCGGTCGCTGGCCAAGCTGACGTCCGTCGGCGTGGTGCGGCCGCTCGGTGACCATCTGCCGCTCGTGTTGTCCGCTCTCGGCGATGCCGACCGCATCGCCGCGGCGCGGCTGCACCCGCTGTCGATCCTTCTGGCGCTGCGCACCTATGCGCAGGGCCAGGGCGATCGCGGCAGCCTGCAGTGGGAGCCGGTGCAGTCCGTGATCGATGCCTTGAATGCGGCTTTTTATATCGCGTTCAAGTCCGTCGAGCCGACCGGCAAAAGCCTGTTGCTGGCGCTGGACGTTTCGGGGTCGATGGCGGCCGGCCGCGTGGCTGGATCGTCATTGACCCCGCGTGAGGCGTCAGCCGCCATGGCGCTGATGACGGCGGCAACGGAAGCGAACACGCATATCGCCGGGTTCACCGGCGGCATGGTGCCGCTGCCGCTGTCGCCATCGATGCGGCTGGACGATGCAGTGCGTGCCGTGTCGGGCCTGCCCTTCGACCGCACGGATTGCGCGCAGCCCATGCTGTATGCGCTGGAGCGGGCGCTGAAGGTCGATGCGTTCGTTGTCTATACAGACAGCGAAACATGGGCGGGCAGCATCCACCCGGTGCAGGCGCTGCGCCAGTACCGCGAGCGCACCGGCATCGCTGCCAAGCTGGTGGTGGTGGGCATGGTATCGAACGGCTTCAGCATTTCTGACCCGAACGATGCCGGCATGTTGGATGTGGTCGGTTTTGATACGGCTACGCCGGCCGTTATCGCCGATTTCATAAGGCAGGACTGAAGACACTCCGGCGGCGCACATTGGCCGCCGGAGAGGAAGAAAGGAAGCACTTCTTTTTTGAAAAAAAGAAGCAAAAAACTTTTGGATATTGGGCCGAGCGGTACGACCGGCGCGCGCGCAAGAGTGCAAAAGTTTTTTGGTTCTTTTTTTCAAAAAAGAACATACTTAAAGGAACACAAAAATGCGCCGTTCAGACGTTTATGAAACCCGTGCGCGTGAATTGGCTGCCCTGGCCGGTCACGATCCGGACGCGCGCCTCACCGGTCCCGGCGGCAAGATGATGCCGGCCTGGTGCACGTTTCGCGATGCGGCCCGCGCTGAGCATTTGGCGGCTGAAGCGGCGGCGCTCGAACTGCCGCCGCAGGCGCCGGCGTTCCAGAATGCACCTTTGCAAGTGTTTGGTCAGCATGACGAGGCCACCATTGCGCAAATGCGCAACTGCATGGGCGTGGGCAATGTGGTTGCCGGCGTCGTGTGCGCCGACGGTCACCTTGGCTACGCGCAGCCGGTGGGCGGCGTGATCGCTTACGAAAAGCAGATCAGCATTTCCGGGGTCGGTTTCGACATCGGTTGCGGCAACATGGCCGTGCGTCTGGACACGCTTTACGCCGACATCAAGGATCGCGCGGGCGCGATCCTCGATGACGTGCGCCGCGTCATCTCCTTCGGGGTAGGCCGTGCCAACGCCGAACGCGCCGAGCACGAGCTTTTCGATGATGCCGACGCCTGGCGCGAATCGGATATGCACGCCTACCGCCAGAAGGCGGTGGCGCAGCTTGGCACGGTCGGCTCGGGCAACCATTATGTCGATCTGATGCATGATCAGGACGGTTTTGTGTGGATCGGCGTGCATTTCGGCAGCCGGGGGCTGGGTCACACCAGCGCCACCCGCTACCTCAAGGCAGCGGGCGGCAAGGATGGCATGAACGTGCCGCCTGCGGTGGTGGATGAGGATAGCGAACTTGGTCAGCGCTACATCGCCGCCATGCAGCTCGCCGGCCGCTATTCCTACGCCGGCCGCGAATGGGTGGTGGAGCGCGTGCGCCAGATCATCGGCGGAAGCGTGACCGACATGGTGCACAACCACCACAATTACGCGTGGCGGGAGACGCATGACGGCCGCGACCTGTGGGTGGTCCGCAAGGGCGCGACACCGGCCTTCCCTGGCCAGCGCGGATTTGTCGGCGGCTCCATGGGCGACGACGCGGTGATCATCGAGGGTGTGGACAGCCCGCAAGCGCGGGCCTCGCTCTACTCTACGGTGCACGGCGCCGGCCGCCTGTTCGGCCGCAAGCGCGCCAAGCAGCTGTTTGCCCGCGCGCAAATGGACGCCTGGCTGCGCGAGCGTGGCGTGCTGCTGGCCGGCGGCGATCTGGACGAAAGTCCGATGGCCTACCGCCGCCTGCCGGAGGTCCTCGCACACCACGCCGGCACAATACGTGTCTTGCACACGCTGCGGCCGTTCGCCGTGGCGATGGCAGGCGAGGGCGAGTTCGATCCTTTCAAGGACTAGGGTTTTTTGAATAAGACTCGTGGATTATCCGGCGCCGACAGTATGGACTCATGCCTCGATTCGGCCGGGCGCCGGCTCACTCTTCGACGCTTCTGCTTCCGGCCATGGAAATGCAAGCTTGAGCGGCCCAACCCACACAACTCCGGGAGCAAAGCAACCGCGACGACGCAGCAAGGTTGACCCCAAGGAACCGCCGGCCGCTGGCGGCGTGTATCCCGTATGTCGCCTCGGCGTCGTTCGCGGTGTCTAAGTGAAGGAATTGTCATTGGCCAAGGTCGTCGTCGTGACAGGTGCGAGTGCCGGGGTCGGTAGGGCAACCGTCGAAGAATTCGCCCGGCAAGGCTACGACGTGGCCTTGCTGGCGCGCGATCCAGACCGGCTGGAGCGCGTCGCCCACGAAGTGCGGACCTGTCATGGCGTGCGCGCGCTCGCCATTCCAACCGATGTGGCAAGCTTCGACGCCGTCGAAGCTGCGGCGACGAAGACGGAGGCGGAGCTGGGCCCGATCGAGGTGTGGGTAAACGTTGCGATGGCGACGGTATTCGCCCCGGTCGCCAGGCTGACCGCCGAGGAGATCGAGCGCGGCACGCGAGTGACCTACCTCGGGCAGGTCCATGGCATGATGGCCGCCCTGTCGCGCATGCGGCTGCGCAATCAAGGCACGATTGTCAATGTTGGATCAGCCCTTGCCTATCGCTCGGTGCCGCTGCAAGCGATCTATTGCGGCGCCAAGGCCGCGATCCGCGGTTTCACCGACTCGTTGCGATCAGAAATCATTCACGACAAGCTGGCCGTTCACCTGACGACGGTGGACCTTCCGGCTGTCAATACGCCGCAATTCGACTGGGCGTTGAACAAGATGGGCGTCAAGGCAAAGCCCGTCGCACCGATCTTTGAACCGGAAGTCCCGGCGAGGGCGATCTTTTTCGCCGCCACGCATCGCCGGCGCGAGGTCTGGGTAGGCTTTCCAACCGTCAAGGCCATTCTGGCCAACCGTATCGCGCCCGGGCTGATCGACCATTATCTGGCATCCGCCGGCTACCAGGGGCAGCTCACACAGGAACCCTTGCCGAAAGATGCGCCCGCCAACCTGTTCGAGGCTGTGCCGGGACCCTACGGCGCGCACGGCCGCTTCGACAAGCAGTCCAAGCCGGGCAGTTGGGAAATGTTCACCGACCGGCATCGCACCGCCTTCTGGGCAGCCGCGGGAATCGGGTTGTTGACCGGCGTTCATCTCCTGGCGAAACGGCTCAAGGTGTAACGGTCGCGCCGGTGAGCCGTCCGCTCGAGCATGATGCGCTGCCGGGGGGCGGCGAAACCGCCGCGCTGCTCAGCCGTGACGGCGCGATCGACCGGCACTGCCCGGAACCACCATGTCACGGAGGCAAACCGGATGGCAACCTGCGACCATTACGACCTGATCGTCATCGGCAGCGGACCCGGAGGGGGCTCTCTTGCCCACCGTCTGGCGCCAACCGGCAAACATATCCTGATGCTGGAACGAGGTGACTACCTGCCCCGCTCACGCGCGAACTGGGATTCCAGGACCGTGTTTGTTGACGGACAATACCAGGCGCCGGACATCTGGTACGGCAAGACGCGGGAGACGTTCCGCCCCGGGCTCCATTATTACGTCGGTGGAAACTCCAAGGTTTACGGCGCCGCGCTGTTGCGCCTGCGAGAGCAGGATTTCGGCGAACTGAGGCACGTGCACGGGGTCTCTCCGGCCTGGCCGCTCGGCTATGACGTGTTCGAGCCCTATTATTGCGACGCCGAGGCGCTGTTCCACGTGCACGGCCAGCGCGGCGAAGATCCGACGGAACCCTGGTCCAGCAAGCCTTACGCCTATCCGCCGGTTTTGCACGAACCCCGGATCCAGGCGCTGAACGACAGCCTGGTCCGCGAAGGGCTCCATCCGTTCCATCTGCCGCTCGGCATCAAGCTCGATCAGAACCCGGATGGCAGCGCGACCACATACAGCCCATGTATTCGTTGCGATGCCTTCGACGGTTTCCCCTGCGCAATCAACGCCAAGGCCGATGCGCAAGTCATCTGCATCGACCCTGCGCTGGCAGCCTGGCCGAACTTTACCTTGCTGACCGGTGCCTATGCGCAGGAACTGGTGACCGATCCGTCCGGCCATACCGTCACGAAAGTGCGGGTGTTGCGCCACGGCAAGCGCGAGGAATATTCCGCCGATATCGTGGTGGTCGCCTGCGGCGCGCTGAGTTCGGCACTGCTTCTGCTGCGCTCCGCCAACGACGCCCACCCGCAAGGCCTCGCCAACGGCTCCGGCCAGGTCGGCCGCAATTACATGCGCCACAACATGAGCGTGCTGATGGCTCTGCTCAAGGAGCCGAACAACACGGTCTTCCAGAAGACGCTGGCGTTGAGCGACTTCTACTTCGGTGACAGGGAGTGGGAGTATCCGATGGGTCTCATCCAGATGTGCGCGACATCGCATGCAGCGCAAATCCGGGGCGAGGCCCTGCCATCCTGGCTTGGCTGGGTTCCGGACATGCCGTTCGAAAAAATGGCCGAGTATTCGATGGATTTCTGGCTGCAGAGCGAAGACCTGCCCCGGCCGGAGAATCGCATCTTCTACGATGGCGACAAGGTCGTGCTCGAGATCACCGAAGGCAACGAACAGGCCGCCAAACGACTCCGGCATAAGCTCGAAAGTCTGCTGGAGCCGATCGGTGCCCGCCCGCATCTGCTCGAGCGAAGCCTGTATCTGGGCAAGAATATCCCGATCAACGGTACGGCGCATCAGGCCGGCACATGCCGCTTCGGCACGGACCCGAAAACCTCCGTGCTGAATCCGGATTGTCGCGCCCATGAGCTGGACAATCTTTACGTCACCGACGCCAGTTTCTTCCCCTCGATCGGCGCGGTGAACCCGACGTTGACGATCATCGCCAACGCCCTGCGCGTCGCCGACCACATCAAGATGCGGCTGAATTCAGCGACGTCGGTCAGCGCGTGAGGTCGATCGCCAGCAGCAGCGTGCTGGCAGCGATGAACAGCCGCCGCCCGCCAACCCCGCCGAATGTGCAATTGGCACAGACCGTGGGCGTTGGGATGTAACCGAGCCGGGTGCGATCGGGTGCCAGAACTTGAATGCCGTCGGAAGCCGTCGTCCACACCCAGCCGCGCCCGTCCACCGCGAGTCCGTCGGGGTAGCCGTGATCGGTATGGCAGAACACGCGGCGGTTGGAGAGGGTGGCGTCCTCGCCTACATCGAATGCCTCGATCTGGTGCAGGGTCCCGGTCTGGTCGCCGGGTATTTCGTCCAGCGACAGCGAGGTGTCGGACACATAAAGCGTCCGTCCGTCCGGCGAAAAGGCCAGGCCATTCGGCTGCTCGAAATCGGCCATGCGGCGCAGCCCGCCGCTTCCTGGATCAAAACGATACACGCTGCGGTGGTCCAGTTCGGGTTCCACCAGGCTGCCCTGGCTGGGCATCAGCAAGCCGAAGGTGGGATCGGTGAACCAGATCGCGCCGTCGCCAGCCACAGTGACGTCATTGGGCGAGTTCAGCCGCTTGCCCGCGAAATGCGTAACGATCGGCATGGGCTCGCCGTCGCCATCGGAACGGCTGATACAGCGCCGCCCATGCTCGCAATGCACCAGATTTCCGTCCGGCTCCAGCGCGTTGCCGTTCATGAAGCAGGTGCCGTCGAGAGCGACCGTCACTTGCCCGTCCGGCTGCCAGGCGAGCAGACGGCGGTTTGGCACGTCCGACCAGAGCAGCCGATTGCGCGCCGGCTCCCAGACCGGCCCCTCGCCGTGCAGCGTGCCTTCGTAGAGGCAAAGCAGCGGCGTGCCGGGCGGCAGAACGTCCGCGAGGCGAGGATCATCGACCTGAACGCCGGGAAATCGGCTGAGCGGAATGGGTGCCCCCGGGCGCCGAAGCAGGCGGCCGGGCAGCAGCGCGTCGTCCACGTTCATGGCGGCAGCTCCTGTCGCGAAGCGACGATCTGGTGAAGATGACTGTCGGGGTCGCGCAGCACAGCGATCTGCGAGCCAAGCCAGACGATCCGCGTCGCGGCGACGTCGTTCGCCTGCAATACCGGCGTTTCCGCCCCGCGCGACATGCGGTAGCCGAGCAGTTCGAGATGCGGTGTCGCCATGACGGGCTGCATCGGCGTCACCGTGACCTCCGCGTCACGCAGCTTGTCGAGGCTGTCCTGTTGCGGGCCGAAATTGAAGCTCCGCGCGCCTTGCGTGAGCCCGAGGGCGGCATAGAAGGCAGCGCTGGCATCCGCATCGGCAACGCTGATGGCCGAGTGGTCGATGCCAAGGCCGATCTGCCTGCCGGTGGCGCGTTTGCCCTGCCACCGCTTCGGCCGGGCGCTTTGAGGAAATTGCAAGAGTTCCAGGGGATGTCCGTCCGGATCGCGAAATTTGTAGGCATGCACGCCGCCGGATGAAGCAGGCAGATGCTGCGGCCCAGCCTCGGATATCGCCGTCTCACCGCGGACGCGCTGGTAGGCCTCGGCCATGTCGGCGACAACGAGCGCCAGGTGTTGGAACGACAGGCAAGCCGCGCCGGCGCCGGGCGGGTACGGCCGCCCGGGCGGATCGAACTGCTCGATCGAGACCGTTTGCTGGCCGAGCCGCAAGGTGTTGCGGCGTCCGGTCCCGCGCAGGCCCAGCAGGCTCATCTCCGCCCCGCTGATTGCCTGGTCAGGTGCCTCCGTTACGAAGCCGAGCACGTTCCGGTAG
>Ga0116227_10017069_pt1 | contig 10230 bp, 13 predicted proteins | sample S1TSphgellanicum_FD_89693 | JGI IMG/M metagenome (GOLD analysis project Ga0116227, IMG submission 89693) | Host-associated microbial communities from peat moss isolated from Minnesota, USA - S1T2_Fb - Sphagnum magellanicum MG | ecosystem: Host-associated > Plants > Peat moss > Unclassified...
CAAACCCTAACCCTAGTTGCCGCCAAGCCTTAAGTAGTTTCCACTTCTAAACCCTAACCTAACTACTACAAGGATGTGAATACTATTCATCCTTTTGATGAATGTTTAACACATTCATCAACATTGGGAATTAGAAACAAATAGTATTTCTAACAATAGGAAACCCATTTCTTGCACATGGGTGTTCAAAATCAAACATGGGGTTGATGGTGAAATTGAACGTTATAAGGCCAGACTTATGGCAAGAGGTTTCACCCAAACATTTAGAGTTGATTACAATGAAACTTTTGCATTTGTTGCAAAGATCGTGTCAATTTGTTGTATCCTTGCGCTAGTGGCCATTGAAGACATGAAGATTCATCAAATGGATGTCAAAACCGCATTTTTTAATGGAGACCTTGAAGAGGAAATCTACATGGAACAACCTAAACGATTCATACAAGAAGGTGATCATCTTGTGTGTAAACTTCACAAGTCATTGTACGCGTTGAAACAATTTCCAAGGGCTTGGAACCAAAAATTAGATGTTTTTTTTAAAAGCATCAAGTTTGTGAGGAGTGATGCGGACTTTAGCGTGTACGTTGCACAAGTTGAAGATGTCAAATTTTTCATTGTCATCTATGTCGATGATCTCATCTTAGTGTGCAATAATAAGGATAAGCTTTTTGCAAGTGAAAGAAGAACTTTCTCGAAAGTTCGAAATGAAAGATCTTGGCGACTTGCATTTCTTCCTTGGCATGGAAGTGGAAAGGGATCGTGCACAACATTTTTTTTACATCAACCAAATTGGGTATCTCAAGGAGATTCTCAAATGCTTTCGCATGGAGGATTGCAAAGCCATCGAAATGCCACTTGATCCTAAAACAAAGTTGAAGAGGAAAAAGAACAAGGATGTTGAGATGGTGAAGGCTCTTTATCAACAAGTTGTGGGATCCTTGATGTATGCCATGGTGTGTATTCGGCCGGATTTGGCATATCCAATAATAAGCGTGGTGAGTCAACACATGGCCAATCCAAGCCTAGAACATTAGATTATGGTCAAGCATATTTTTCGATACTTGCAAGGCATTTTGCAATTCAAATTACGCTTTGGAAGATTACCACCCCAAGCCACCCCAATATTTGGTTGGATATTGTGATGCAGATTGGGTCAGTGACCTTGAGGATAGGAGATCCACCACAAGGTTTGTATTCATGATGGGAGGTGGAGCCATTTCTTGGAGTAGCAAACAACAACCCACAATCACTTTGTCAACGACTAAAGCCAAATACATGGCAAATACGCAAGCTACCAAGGAAGCCATATGGATGACAAAGTTCATGAAGGAATTAGGGTACATGAAAGAGAAGAAGGCGATGGTGATTCAATGTGACAACCAAGATGCAATATCATTGACAAAGAATCCCATGCAACATGCTCGAACAAAGCACATTGATGTGCAACATCATTTTGTTCAAGAACGTGTTGAAAATGATGAAATTACTTTCGAATATTGTTCAACAGAGGACATGGTGATAGATGTGATTATTAAAGCATTACCAAAAGAACGATATAACAAATTGATAACCATGTTCGGATTAGAAACTTCATAGAGTGGGAGTGTTAAAAATATTATTTGTTTTTAATTCTCAATATTGATGAATGTGTTAAACATTCATCAAAAGGATGAATAATATTCACATCCTTGTAGTAGTTAGGTTGGGATTTAGAAGTGGAAACCACTTAGGGCTTGGCGGCGGCTAGGGTTAGGCGGCAACTAGGGTTAGGGTTTGGTGGCGGCTAGGTTAGGGGTTGGTGGCGGCTAGGTTAGGGTTTGGTGGTGGCTAGGTTAGGATTAAGTGGCAACTAGGGTTAAGGTTTGGTGGTGGCTAAGTTAGGGTTAAGTGGCGACTACTTTAAGGTTAGGAGATAGTATATAATGGAATGGTTTTGAGTAGTTTTTCATTCTCTCCTTTCATGGTTTTTGAATGCACATAGAACCTTCAAGCTTTGTTACTTATTACAAGTCATAGTTTTGTGATTGTAGCATTTGAAGCATACAACCTTTGTATTCTTCTTATTAGTTAATACAATGGTTCCATTTCATGAACCTTGAATCTTTCATTTCTTGTTTGTTTTCAAGTTGTTTCCAATACTTTCTTCAGTCGTGCAATTCTTCTTATTAAAGCCCCCAATGTGAATTCTTTAAGCATTAGGAGATTTGTCTTATCCTCACCATCCAATGAATTTGTGAACAACTTTATTGATGTTTAAAATGAAGACATATTATATAATTGGATGGATAGGGCCTTTATGTCTATATCCAAGGCTAACAAACCCTTTAAGGCCACAAAGGAAATGCATCATGTTACTATTTAAGCCTTAATTGATGTTTTTTCCAAGACATGATGTTCTGTTGCGGATTTATTTGCATCCACATGTATGTGTTTTTCCTCAAAAAATTCATTCACAATCTTTGCATTAAAAAATTTGTCTAACCATCTTTCACCTTGCGGGCAACACTATCAAGGCATGTCAAAACCTCGAGTGCCACATCTTGACTTTGGAGTTAGATATGGAGGTTTTTATGGAGGTGCTAAAGCTTCTTGTTGAAATGGCCATGCTCGAGCCTAACATTGAACATGTTCAATTTTGATATTGACTTTTTTGTTAAAAAATGTTCTAAGAGGTTGTTTGACTATGAGTAAGTTGTCCACTTGCATCAATATTATGCATTCCTTTAGTTCTTTCTATTGTGTGCCTCATATTTTCCTTTCTTTTTATTTACAAAATGTCTTCTCCACCAAAAAACTTGCTTTCATTTGGGGAGGATGAGATGCTTTAAGATCCTACCATTTCTTTTCCATTACCATCATATGTCAAGGCTCTAGAGTCCTTGGCTTCACCTCCTTCACGGATAATTTCCCAAGGTTACCATCTAAGAGTTGGAGCTTTCATCAATGATGAAGCATTAGAAGATGTTTAAGATTTGTTTTTGAGCTCAAGGGTGGATCACTAGGTTTATGAACTTGTTGGGTGGTCTTAAGGTTTGGTGGAACTTTAATGATGTTTTTATGTTTTGCCCTAAATTTCCTTTTATGTCAATTTTCACTCAAAGCTCCTTTTAAATCATCTTCTTGGAACACTTGTATTATTTGTGTCAAAGCTTGTACATACCACAATGTTGGAAAAAACTTTTTCAAACAAGACTAATAATATAATTTTATCTATTGGAATGCCCTCTCTAATTTCAATCCTAGTTATGGGGTTAGTTGTATATTCTACCCATGCAATTCCATGTTCTCTAGGTGTTCTTTGTTTTTTCATAGGTTTCCACATTAAATAATTTGGGTTGTAAGAATGACCTCTACCCTATAATGATTGAAACACACATAAAGGAAAATCCAAAGTTTCATAAATTGTCCTCATAAAAACAATTTATTCTCTAAGAGAATTTTAAACTTTTTACTTCTTTGGAAGATAATTTAATCTATCATTGCTTTCAAAATGATCTTAAACTTTATATGATTCTTGGGAATGTTAAATCAAACCGTCCTTTTCATCTGTGAAATTTTGCAAGAAAATTGGGTTATTTACAGTTGGAATTCCATATTGGGTTGTACACACTATATGGATGCCAAATAGAGATTATATGTTTTCTTCATTTTTTCAATGTTTAAGAATATCTCTATCCAAGGTTCCAATGTACATTTTTTTGGAAACATATTTCAAATTATAGAATTGGAGATTTTAAAAAATAACTTATGTTGATGTCACTTATATCAAAATGTTTCTATTGGTATAAAATCAATCCTTTCAATTTTATCAATTTAATAATCTAACACACAAATGTATACAATTATTCATATTGTCAATATTTCTAACGATTATTGTGCCTTGTAGTGGGGAATTATACCTAACAATACTTAAACAATACCTAAAAAATATATACCAATACATAACAATTTCCAATAAAGTTTGTGGCTACTTGATAATGAATTTCAAATTTAAATAGTGAATAACCACATTAGGAGATGGAATTTTATTTTATATATTTATTGCAGTTGAAATCAATCTTGTGTGGGGTGTGGTTTCCAATTATGAATGTAATTTTCATTATATTTGAAGCCATTTCCCAATTGTATTATTTATAAATGGCCATACATATTTCATCTCTCCTTCTATATTCGACATTGCGTTGATATTCAACATATCTCTATGGAATCTGGTGTCAATTGTTTTATCTAAAATATGTTTCATACATTGAATATAATTTCCATCCTAACTTAATTTAAATACAAATTTGCAAGATTATAGTGGACAAAAAAAATTAAATTTCTAGTTGGATTTGTTCGTTCATTTAATGGTCTTGCAAATTACTTCCCTATGGTTTTTTTTGGTTGTAGTTGTTCAAGCAAACATAACTTTCATTTGTTAATTCCTAAAAGAAAATTTTAAATGCATTGCTTGTCAAGTGGCCATGATCAAAGAACCAAACACACATAGACAAATACACATATTGCACCAACTCGTCTCTTTCATTTCAATAATGTTGGTTCATTTCAAGGTCTTGCAAATGACAATCCTATAGTTTTAAAATATTTTCTCATGGTTTTGAAATGTCATTGATGTCAATGGCTTCGTCTATGGTACTATTATGGAAAACCTTTGACGTTTGGACTTGGTTCATTGTCCATTCCCTTGCATGATTCTATCACAACTTTTGGCATTTTTGGTGTCATTGTCATTCCAAGATCCCTGCATTCTAGGTGGCATTTAAAGGCCTACTCTCACAAGTGGTACCATTGTGTTTGTGTCCTTGCAATAATCAAATGTTAGTGATTTGTACTCGTCTTCCTCTAGGTCACTTTGGTTATCTGGCCACTTTTTGTTGATGGTGATCTTGAGGGAATACTTATTTGGAGACACAAATCCCAATAGATAATCAGACTGCTTCAAGAGTAAAATTTTGTAATTCCAATTTGTCAGGTGTGCTAGCCATGGATTATTTCTTGGAAGCTATAGTAAATTGTTTAGAAAGTCCTCATCAAACATACAAATCATTATCGCATAGATTTTGTAGTCCTACAAATGGTTCCTTACTACCTAATATCCAACTTATACTTGGTATTCTGCATCAATGGATTTCATTTCTTTCTTCCTAACAACAGGGAATAAGTTTAAGTCCTGAGGAGTTCAACAAGCCATGTCTATTATCTTTTTCAAAATGGAGCAAAGCAATTGAAAGCAAAAAACTTGTGCAAAAATTTCACGGCACCACATTAATAATGTGTGCATGAAAACTCATGGATTAAATACCCTCCTTTCTAATAATTACAATGTGGTTTGCATTACATTATAATAATATTTTTACATGTGTAACAACGGTCATAAACCTATTGCATTTAATCACAACAAGAATTAGATTTTATATGGAGAGTGGCATTGATAGGTTGTAGATAGGTATTCATAACAATGTACTTGTCAATTTTTCACATTCTCTTCTTAGATTCCTATAGTGATGCCTTTAATTACCTAACCCTTTTAGGATACATCTACAAACTATGAATCAATTTTTCAATGTGTTTTCATAATAATGTTGTTAGAATGGTTGAAATATCTTTTGTTAAAAGATTTTTCTATTGTATAAATAATTATTATATTTGTACCACTTGTGTTTTGTTAACAAGTTCATGTTACAACTATATGTTTAACTTGTCTCCCATTACAATGGCCACAAATTATGTGGCAATGTAGAATATGCTTATGCTAACAAATAATATTATGCCACATAAGACATGTCTAAAACTAAAGGCAAGATTCTGAATAAAGGTGCCAAAAAACATTTTTTTGCTTCAACACATGGCGCACCAACCTTGGTAGATTTCTATATTTATGTTGAATTAAACAAAGATACTATTGTTGAATGTCCATTTGGCAAATCCACATGGTAATGATGACATGTGAGTTATTATTGATCCAATGGCTAAATATTCAACATGCCTTCATGCTCTACTCTTCTTAACTCCTCTTTGCTTCTATTCTTTTCAACAATATCGCTTCTTCGTCTTGCCTCCATCTGTGCTCACTCTTTTGAGCTTCCTTTTCCTTTTCTATTTTTTGTAGTTTTTCAATCGCACTCTCTACATTCATGTTACTTTGAATTCCAAAATTTTGAAAACATTCACAACTTCAAGCAACAAACAAAAATTGTTTTCAATAGTTACCCGTTTTTTTTTTTCATCCTTGAACATCCCATCGGTCACATTCATTTTTTTACCTACTCGTTGTCTTTTAATTAACTCATGATCCTTATAATTAATATAGCCCATCATTATGAATTTATGTGACCCTTATACAACCACATGTAAACATTTTGCTTCATCATTAAAAATTAACACCTCAAATTCCATCTTCTGATTAGTCCACACCCATAATGTCCCTACGTTAATTAGACTAACTCCACCTCATTTGCCTTGTATGCCTTATGCTAATTGTGCCCATTTATCTATTAACTATGTCAATTCATCTATTGATTATGACAATACATCTATTGACTATACCAACAAATTTAATGATTGCGCAAATACCCTTAATGATTGGGCAAATACCTTTGTTGATTCAGCTGATACCCCTAACAAATCATCCTCAAATCTTTGGATCCCAAATCCCTCATTTTTATAGTTATTACTCATAGATTTATTAGTCATTTGTATATCAAAAATCAATATTATGTTGATCGCAAGATCTTTCATCTATTTTTCATCTTCCTCCTTCATATTAGAATTTTCCACTTAAAGTTCACTTTGTTCCCAATATATTAACATCTATTGTTCTTGTTTGTGAACTTTAAATTCCATGTATTTGTAAGGTTTGAACTTATTCACATTAACCAACACAAGGTTAGTCTCAAACTCTTCAATTATCACCAATAACATAGTGTTATTTGGCAACGGATATTGTATTTTGTATGGTCCAAACCATTTCCTAGTAAACTTCCTTAGGTGTGACTTATTGCCCTTTGGAAAAGACAAAATATAATCACCAAAATTGAACTATTTTTCTAGATTCTTTTGTTATTTCCGTAATGCTCTATTCCTCTGCTAAATTCCTATAGTTTATGTAGCCTACATTTTAGCTTCCTACAACTTTTCCATCTTTATAATTCTACTAGTTAAAACTTTCACAAGAATACTCTCTCTTTCATTTCCACTAGCAACTAACATTATGTACATGGTGGTCATCAATGGATGTAATCCATACACTAATTGATATAGTGTATACCCTGTTGCTACTTTGTATGCAATTTTGTATGAAAATAACATTATAGAAAGATGTTCATCCTAATCTATTATATTCTCATTAACTTAATCAATAGTGTCCCAAGCACCTTGTTAGTAGACTCAACCTAACCATTCCCTTGAGAATAATAAGTTGTGGAACTCACATGTTTCAATAGAAAATGATTTGTCAAATACTTGATGGCATCATTAATGAAATGAACTCCCTAACCTATGACTATAGTCAAAGGACATTCAAACCTGGTTAATATGCACTCATACAAAATTTTGATGTGATTATTGCAATATTAATTCTCAATGCTCTTACTTCCACCCATTTGGTAGCATAATCTGTGATAAAAAGAACATATTTGTTCCATGTATATCTTCTTGCTAGCTTAATTAACTCCACAAAATCAAATCTCGATTTCATGAATGGTTCTTCTAGAAGATTTATGGCTAGTTTTGCAAGACTTTGAGTTGCCAATCCTCCTATTCTTTGACATGCATCACAAGATCTGTAAAAATCATGCACATATTTGTACATAGTTGGCCACCAATATCTAGGGTCCAACCACTATGAGAAAAAGGGGTGTTTTGCAATTAACCTTACAACTCAATTTTTAAATTGTAAAAGGACACTTGCAACTCACTATATTTATCTGTTGTGAGTGTTAACAAACAAGTTGCATGAGTTGTAAAGTTGCAATTCACCATATATACAATGCAACCCAATCAAAACAATTCCTTTTCAACTATTATTAAATTCCATTATAACTACATCCATGATGTCGTGTTGATGTCATTAATTGTCATCCATTTATTAAAATCTAACACGTGGCATTATGAAGATTTTTGGACTTTTTTTTTTCAAAATATTGATTTTCATTATCCATTCACTATTAGGAAATGCGTCCTAGTTCACTCTAGGTTTCACTAGATTTTTGAGTGAATTTGGACATTTTCACCTAGTGAAATTGTTTAACCCCCTAGTGAACGGGGACCAGTTGCTATAGACAATTACTTGTTTCACTAGTACCTAGTGAAACAAGGTTATTTTCAAATGAAATAGAAATTTACCAAACCATTCACTTACTAGTTAATTAATTAACCAGTATGGAAATTAGTTAAAATTTAATTATTTAATATAAAATATTATTGATAATTTCATTTTTTTAAGCTTATTATTTATTGACATGCGTCACTACCTACGTTAGGTTAAAAACCTAGCCTAGGTAGGTAGGTAGGCCATGTAATCAACCTAGGCACCTAGCCTAGGAATTCGATAAGAAAATATTAGATCAACATACCATTGTTGACCACACACAACACCACCCATGAGGTTTGATCCCTTGACCGTTGAAATGAGGGCAAACACCCTTACCATCAAGCCACCACTCTTGTGATAATATGTTACATTACATTTTATTTATCAAATAGTTCATTTTAAACATTACAAAAACATAAACTTTGAAAATTCATATTTTATTGAGATTTTGTTCAAATGAAATGATTCAAGTTTACTTTTTTTAAAAATTCAATAATGTACATAATTACATTTATTTCCGTTTGAAAGTTTAAAATCATTTGAACAAAAAAAAAAGTTGAATATCATTATTCAATAACATTTCAATGACCATTCTTTTGAAAAAAAAAGTTTAATAAATGGATTTTTTTGTTAATATAATAATACTACCTTTGTTAAGCTACTTTCAATTATTATATGACTAGTTTTCATTAATTTAAATTATTTCACCTTACATTATTTATGGCTATTTATGGCTATTCTCAATTATTTTTGGTTATTTTTGGCTATTTCACCCTAGGCTACTTTTGGTTATTTTAAATTATTTTTGACTATTTTAATTTATTTCAATTTAGGTTATTTTCAGCTATTGTAATTTTTTTGGGTTATCCTATGTTATTTTTTGCTATTGTAGATTATTTCAATTTAGACTATTTGCAGTTATTATAAATTAATTTTGGTTATTTTAACTTTCTTTCACCTTAGGCTATTTTTAGCTATTGTAAGTTTTTTTTTAATTCTATGTTATTTTTGGCTATTGTAAATTATTTTAATTTAGACTACTTGTAGCTATTATAAGTTATTTTTGACTATTGAAAGTTATTTCACCTTAAGTTATTTTTATTTACTATAAATTATTTCACCTTAAATTATTTTTGGCAATCTTAAGCAATTATAATATATGGCTATTGGTTGTTCTTTTATTAGTGTTATTAGTGGTTAATAATGGCTATTAATACCTATTCTATTTGTGGCTATCAATGTTTTTCAGTGGTAATTTTATTAATAATTATTAGTGGTTATTCTATTAATGGCCATTAGTAATTATTCTATTGGTGGCTATTTTATTAATGGCTATTGGTGGTTATTCTATTAATGGCTATTGGTGGCTATTCTATTAATGGCTATTGGTGACTATTCTATTAATGGTTATTGGTGGCTATTCTATTAATGGTTATTGGTGGTTATTCTATTAATGGCTATTCGTGATTAATCTATTAATAGCTATTGGTGGCTATTCTATTAATGGCTTATTGGTGGCTATTATATTAATAGTTTATTGGTGGCTATTCTATTAATGGCTTATTGGTGACTATTTTATGAATGGTTATTAATGGTTATTGTATTATAAATCATTGTTGGTTATTATATGTTATATTACAACTATTGGTGATTATTATATTATAAATTATTGTTTGATATTTTATGTTATAATATTATAGGTTATTGGTAATTATTATATTTTAGGGTATTTAAAATTATTTTTCATAGGTTATTATTTTTTATTATAAGTTATTTTTACCTTAGGTCATTATATTTTTTTTTAGATTATTTTAAGTTATTATGCTTAGGATAAAATAATTTATAATAACATAAAGTAGAATGACCTTGAATAATTTAAAGTATAACTTGAAATAACATATATTAATTTTAAATAAAATAAC
>Ga0116227_10017070_pt1 | contig 10228 bp, 7 predicted proteins | sample S1TSphgellanicum_FD_89693 | JGI IMG/M metagenome (GOLD analysis project Ga0116227, IMG submission 89693) | Host-associated microbial communities from peat moss isolated from Minnesota, USA - S1T2_Fb - Sphagnum magellanicum MG | ecosystem: Host-associated > Plants > Peat moss > Unclassified...
ACGTGGACTTAATTCTTCCAAAAACACTCCACATTTACTATAACGACAATTTTGCATTACAACATACACTCTTTCACACTTTACATTGATTATAAACACACATACATTTGCAATTCAACAATACACCAAATTCATAATTATCTTTGATAACCAGAATATGTAATCCATAACACAATGTCAAAAACTACAAACAAAATGACAATTTATATTCATGAAATTAAAAAACACAAATGTTTCACACAACAAATTGAAAATGGAAATCCATGGAGAAGTTTATACCTTCCCTGTTTTCTAAAAACTCAACAAAAAAATGGCAAAATCCATGTTTTATGGAAGTGTGATCAAAACAAGTCCAATATGTGTTATTCAACACCAGAATCTATAGTTCTTTTACAAAGTACCTACATCTTTACTCTCATTCCTGAAATGTGTCTCTACAAATATCTTCAAACTCCAAAAACTCTTGCCTTTGGGTAGTCCCCATGTCACCATCAATATGAACAAGAAAAAAAAAACCCAACAATAATTCAAAATTCAAACCCTTCAAATGTCCAATGGCATATTTTTATTGGTAATGTTTTGTAAGCCCAAAAACTATGTAATATGCCTATATATTCCCTTAACAAGGAACTACAATAGAAATTAACAAGTTGATGGTGCGACACTCCACCATTTGTAGGGTACAAAAAAATATGACTCATAAGCACAATGTTAAATTGCCAAATGTTTGGCACCAAAAAGTTGGCAATAACCACCAATATGCCTTAGAACAAACCTTCAAAACTTTTCTCTCCAAATCATTGGAAAACTCCAAATTGTAAATGTTTTTCACCAGGAATTCACTCATGCAAAAGCTCTAGATTTTGCCTCAATATGGGTGGGGTATGAATTCCCAAATGTGCAGAAATTGAAACATGTTAGAACATGTGGACATTAAGTTCAATGTTGTTTTGGGTACATTATAACAAGATGAACATTTCTTAAAATCGAACACTTGTCATATAACAGTTTGGTGGGTGTGTCATTTCATTTTACAAAATGGTTGTCCTTGTTTTTTAAATTTTGGATGTGCTTTACATTGGGCAACACCCATGAAGCAGGGATGTAACTAAAATAAGAACACCACCTCAGGAAGGTCCTTATTTCAGTAGTGACCCAGTCCTGGGGTGTTAACCTTACACATGAAGTACGAGTAGAAAATTTATAGTATATCTAGAAGACACATTATCTAATAGAATTTTTCATTGGCAAGTGGGCATTTCAATTTTTTTCCCCTTCATACCTGGTGGGTATCTTGCCATATGTGTTGAATATCATAGGAAAAGAAATGAAAACTAATTTTCTACCAGTGTTGTACATCAGAACGCCCTCAAAGCAAGGTCTTACCCCAAAGAACACACACTGGCCAAAGCGGCCAGAGTGAATTAGCCCCCATGACGGCACCAGTTGGCCGTTCTGTCCATAGGATAGGCTGGATGATTTGCCTCTTTTTCATTCATCTCTTTACCTTATGTTAACCAACATTTTACCACAATCAATCTTTTTTGGTTGCTGACCTTTGACCATTTCTTTTTCATTGCCAATTTTTTCTCAACCCTAACCTCCATACTATCCACCCACTTAGCTACTATATTGACCTACATTTTAGCCCTGCCTACTAACTAACAATTAATTCTTTACTTACCTTGACAAAACCTATATATTTTATTGACTAAATTTCTATCTCTTGGCTAAATCTATATATTTTATTGGCTAACTTTTATTTCTTCGCTAAACTTATATTTTGTCTTGATTAAACTTCTATCTCTTGGCTAAACCTATATTTTTTCTTGGTTAAACTTATAATTATTGGTTAACTTCTATCTCTTGGCTAAACCTATATTTTTTCTTGGTTAAACTTATATTTTTTGGTTAAACTATTTTTTCTTGGCTAAACATATATATCTTACTAGCTAAACTTGTATCTTTTGGCTAAACTTATATATTTTTTGGTTAAAATTTATATTTCTTGATGAACTTATATCCCTTGGCAAAACCTATATATATTCTTAGTTAAAATTATTTTTCTTAGTTAAATCTATATTTCTTCTTGGTTAAATTTGTATATTTTGGTTAAACCTATATTTCTTCTTAGCTAAACTTCTATTTCTTGGCAAACTTTATATATCTTATTAGTTAAACTTCTACCTAATTTGTACTCTAGAAATTAACCAAAAAAGTAGATACATTTTTCAGTAATAACATTTTAATTATTTGCAAAACATCTACTTATTGGCAAAACCTACCTACCCACATGTCATTATATCTACCTATGCACTTGCAAATTATGGACTTCAATTACAAAAATTATAATGCAAAATGTGGGTATTGCAATTGTTAAATTTTTTTTGGCGGTAGTCCTCTACTTCCACTTGGACCATTTAATGCAAGATGCACTTAGTTCAATTAAATAATAGGCTTGATAAATATAGAGTTAAAAAGACATCAAACATTTATGAATATTTACACAATTTCTAATACTAATCAAAATCAATCCTAGGTTGGATTTTGGGGGGAAAATTGGCCAAATTTTCACATACAAATGCTTATAACAAGATGCATTTTATCTCTTTTGAAGGTGAATGAAGAAAGTCTCAAGTTGGTGACCACACTAAAGGTAAGAGAGTAAACTTTTATTTCATTCATTTTATTTTTTCTTTTCATTGTGTTTCAATTTTAATTTATTACTCACTTATTTTGTATGGCATTTGTATATGTTTATATATTTATTAATTTTTATGACATTTACCATTAAAAAAATTTAGGTTTATATAAATTGTTTTGAAGTAATTAGTTTTAAACTGTAAGGTTAATGCTTCTATTCATTATAATTTTTAATTGATTAACTTTCAAATTTAAAACATAGTTGTTATAAATGTTTTTTGTATTCCATTTGTAATTTTGTTTGTATAATCATTAGGTTGAGAGCATTTATCATTAAAATTATTTGGGGTTTTAAGTTTAAGGCTTAATGAAATGTGTGTTGATTTATTTAAGTTGTGTTTTCAAATCAAGATACAACTCCTTTGAATGTGATATCATCCTTTAACATCAACGGCAGCTATTTTTTCTTAATCATTTTTTTAATAAAATTTTTTTGTTCCTAATTTGAGGAAATCAATTTCCTTGGATGGTTTTAATATGGTCATCAAATTCCACTAAGAATGTTCGATGTTTGATATATGGATTTAGCATTTTGGCCTCCCATAGATAGTGTGGATTTACGGTCATAATGCCAATATTACGTTTTGCCACCCATATATAGTGTGCATCTTTAAATTGTTATGCTGGTATTGCATTTCCCTCTCCCACATATATAATGTGGATTATGGTCATAATGTGGCTATTGCCCCCACATACAGTGTGCATCTTTCAATTATCATGTAGGTATTACATTTAGGGCTCCCACATATAATGTGAATTAAGGTCATAATGTGGGTATTGCATTTTTCCCTCATATACAATGTGCATATTTAAAAAATCATGTAGGTATTGCATTTAGGGCTCCCACATATAGTGTGGATTAGGGTCATAATGTGGATATTATAGTTTTCCCCCATATATAGTGTGTATATTTAAATTGTCATGGAGGTATTGCATTTATTTTTTCCATAAATAATGTAGTTTGTTAACTATCATGTTGGTATTACATTTATATTATCGATAGATAATATGGATTAAAAATTTATAATTATGGCCATAGACCACATCATATGTTCTCCATACTTAACATTTAGGGTATTATGTGTATGATTATATAAGGTTTAGATGACGGATACAAATTAAGTACTTAAAACATGTACATTTGCATTAGTATTGAATATGACAATTAACATGTAATTCAACATATTGCAAATATAGAATTTTTGACATCAATATTAATTTATTGTTTTTTCTTGTACAATTAGCTCAAGACATAGTTTCAAACATGGGTCGTGTTTCAAATCTCAATATATTGAGATTCAAAACCCAAAGAAGTCACCTTTTAACAACATGGACTTGGTGTGGAAAAAAGATGTTTGACACGGAGGGGCACATATAATCAAAGTTGAGTGTGCATACATCCCACATGCACAAATCTCGAAATCTTTAAATGGTGAACAAAGCCATGAAGACTCCCCGATGGAGTGGAACATTTATAAGCGGGTACCCTTGCAAAAAAATGTAAAAATGCCAAGAATCCAAAACCACCTTGGCCATATTTGGTATGAGGTTCTATTATTCATTTTTGTCATATGGAACTTGTTTTTTAACCTCATATTGTACCAAACTTTAGGTCCTAAATTGATTTAACATTTTGTAGGTATGCATGTGGGTATGGGCCGGAAGATAATCGTGGAAACCCAAATCACCATCAATCCATTAAACGGGGTTGTTTAGCTCAATTTTTGATTAGGCGATTATACAGACGACCTAAAGTGGCAAATATAATCTTCTACCATCGACCTCATACGCGGATCAATGTTGAGCTTGCACATGGCAAACATGATCTCGATTCCATTGCACGACCATCTTTTTTTGCTCCATGAATGTCACGAGCCCTCAACCTCAAGGACCACATTTGGACCCAATTGGGTTTAGATTACACTGTCAAACAAATATATGATAAACATAAGGCAATATGGTGGGCTAGAATCAATGCAGGAAAAGCGATGATAAGGGATGATTTCATTAGACAACAAGACATTGCTTATTTGGATCACAAACGCAAAAAAGGGAGTTGGTGTTTACACCAAAATCCAGTCATTTCCCTTCGCACCTGGGCATTTAGTCATCCAGATGATGTGTTTTATTTTCAAGATGCAAACAAGGATAATGGGATTCATGTCGCATTCACAATAGGGATACAAACCCCATCTCAATCGCAAGCCATAGTTTCATAAGGTGATAATGGGGCAATTTCAATGGATGCCACCTTCGACACCAATGATGTGAAATTTCTTTTGTTCACATTGATAGTGTTTGATGCACATCGCACTAGAGTGCCGATTGCATGGATCATTACAAGTCGCCAAACAAGTGATGATTTGGTGGAATGGCTAATTCCTTTGAAAACAAAGCTTCTAAGGAAAAACCCTAAATGAAAACCTTCATGTTTCATTGTTAATGATGCTCCACAAGAATTATGAGCATTGTGGTGAATTTCATTTTCATTTTACCTTTGTTTGAGCTTTTATGTACATGTAGCCATTTCAAAATTTTATCCGACATTTTCAATTTTAAATAATGTTATTAGTTGAAATGAAAATAAATTAGTATTTTACGCATGGTTAGGATTATGTGGGGCGACGATCAACTACCCATTTACCTTTGCGTGTGGCACGTCTTAAAGGCTTAGCGCCTACATTCGATGGAAAAAATCAAAGACAATGAAATGCAACATGCAATACTGGATGATCTTCACACCATCATGTACATGCCCATTGAACCAAGTGAATGCATTGAAACCTTCATGATTCATGGGAGAAACAAGATCATTGAAAGTTTCACCCAACATTTACCGGGTGAGTCATGGACTCGAGATTTTTGGACCTATTATTTCCAAGTTGGTACGTGAATTAACTCTCAAACCATTATTGTTGTTGCGCCATGTTGTGCATGTCCCAAAATATTCACTTTTTGAATTAAGGTAAAAACACCAATGGTGGACTTTAGTAATCCCATGTGGGCACTAAATGTAATACCCACATTAAAACCTTAATCCACACTATATGTGGGAGCACTAAATGTAATATTTACATGACAATTTAAATATGCACACTGTATGTGGGGGCAAAATGTAATATTCACATTATGACCCTAATCCACACTATATGTGGGAGCCTTACTATATGTGCAATACTTGCATGACTTTTTAAAGATTCACACTATATATGGGGGAAAAATGCAATACCCACATTATGACCCTAATCCATACTATATATGGTAGAAGGAAATGCAATACCTGCACAACAATTTATGGATCCACATTGTATGTTGTAGATTTGTGGATGGTGGGGCTTGAATGAGTGCCACATTCAAACCAAGACACACAAGCATAAATTTTGCCATGGGGCATTGAAATGCTAGTTTTTTTTGGAAACAAAAGGGCTTCAAGGTCGACAAATTGATTGGGTAGTGTGGAGACTCACGACAACAGTTGCAAGACACTACATACACACAGTTGAAATGAAGAAACGTTTGTTCATAAGAAATAAGGTTGTGGAACGCATTGTGAAAATGAGCATTGAGAAGGCCACATTGATCCCTCACACTAATGTCACCCATGGGATAGATGATTTGAATGAAACTGGCCATGCATGGATGGTACAAAACCAACAACATTCGAATATGACATATAAGGTCCCATTTTCTTTCACGAAGTATGTTTGTTGCACATGTGAATGGGCATTGTGTGAAAATTTGTGTAAACATCAAGTTGCCATTTTTCTTACATGTACTGGTCTCACTAAAAACAATATAATTCAATATTGTGGGACATGGTATGGATCTGATCGTGGAGGTTTTGTTGCCTTGTTTGCGGACCCTACTTATTTGCACGTTTATGACAATGAATCCGATGATGAAGAAGCCGATGAAGATCACTCTGAAAAACCATGGGTTGTAGATATGTGTGAGCTTATGAGATCAGACGATACCTCCCCCAATGTGGAAAAAGAGAAAGATCACAACCAACCTTCAAGTTCATCCACTTCCATGAAAAAAAACGTTTGCTCGAATGGGTGACATAATGCAAGAAATCATCAATGAAGTGAAAGAAAGTGGGGTTCAACTCATAGACCACACTACATCATTGTTGCGTGTTATTGCAACAAATGTACGAGGTATTCGCCTTTCCAAGGTGAATGAAGTCATGCATCCCAACATGGTATTTCATTGTGTCAATGCTGGATTTGGTAATTTAGTGCATCAGATGAAGGATTGGCATGAGACGATGTTAGAACATGGAAATATTTGTAAGAAAAGGGCTTGTGAATAAAAAAAACACAAATTTGTTTGTACCGATCCCCCATTTTAATTTTCCATTACTAAAATGTGCATCATATTACAATTGTGTCAAATAATAGATTCTTTATGTGTTAATGCGTTGATTTTTGTATCAATGAACATATAGGGCTTGAAAGTTAAAGTTACATTATTCAGGTTATATAAGACATATCTTCTAAAACTCCCAAACAAGAATATTTCATTCAAACATTATATAGAGGTGGGTATTGCAAGTCAATTATGCAATAATCACTAGGTCAATATGCGAATAATGTTTATCCATCTTGTTTCTTGTGGCATTTAATTAGTATTACATGCATGTATTGCAAGGTTTAGGGTATATCATAGTTAAAGGTTAACGAGCACTAACAAAAGTATTGCATATAATTTCATATCTTTCGTGGGTATTAATTATGTTAGATGAAGGTGTTGTGAATTCCATGTTCCTTCTAGAGGGGGGTTTGACCATTTAACGTGGGTATCGTCCTACTTTTTTCATTAGAATGATGATTTGCTTTAGTTATAAATATCATTTGGATATTTCTTATTGCATTCGGTCCATTAAATGTAGGTATTGCGTTTGGTAAACAAGATCCCCTTAAGTATACCTACATTATGAAGGACTAAGTTTTTGCAATGCTTGCATAATAAATTTTTATTAACCAAAAAGGGGCTTTTGGTGAAAGTACACAATATAAATTTATGTAAGTATAATGATAAGCTTACTATGGTAAATTGGTAATATTACATTATAGTAATAAAAGAAAAATTACCTTAACGATCACCTTAACACTCATTACAAACGATGTAAGTATTGGAAATTAAAGTTTGGAAAAATTAGGACATACCCACAATCAATGCTTACACCTAAAGATGAAGGTATTGATAATTGGTTTTTTTTTTTTAAATAGGTATCTTTTGGATATGTCCTATTGTTTTTATGCACTAAATGTAGGTATTGCATTTGGTAAACAAGATGATCTTACATAACCTTAGATGATGAAGGAATAGGTTTTTGCATTGTGAAAATCAAGGGGGGTTACATAACATAGATTTACCTAAGTATTGCAATTTGGGATTTAACATAGGGTGATAGGGTACAATATTACAATTTGAAAATTTTAACCCTCATCATGTAGACATTACAACCTATTGCATGCATAGGTTTGAATTTGAAAAATTAAGCAAACCTATATAATGAACCTTAAAATGTTGAGTTAAATTTTTTGTATGTAACAAAAAATCCTTACATTAACCTTAAATTAAATAAACACAAAAAGAATTGGTTGCATAATTTTAATGGTGGAATTTAACAATGTTTTTAGAACTAAGTGTTAAACCTAATTTTGGAATTATTTTTACATAACCCTAAATTGTGTACAGACTATCAACTTATGTTTTAGACCTATTTGCGGGGGGGAGAAAGGGGCAACCAATGGGAAGGTTTTTTTTATCATTCATACATTTGTCATGGAGTCACTTTCATTCTCCTCTCTTTTAATGAAAAAGAAAAGAAAAATAGGAACTTCATTAGATATATGTGTGTGTGTGAATACATAAATTCGCTTTAAAAATATTCCATGAAAATAATATAAATGTTAGGAAAAAGGTTACTTTAAAACAATTAATTATAATGAGTTGGGCTTAATTTCCCTAAACCTAATGTCCCCCTTATTTATTTGAAACATATATTAGGCAAAAGTTTAGATTAGGGTAATGGAACATGAACACGAGTTGGTTGATATGTGGGTATTGTAATTTGAAACGCTTTATGGAAAACCTAACCATAAACAAAAGAAGATCAAAAGTTTGCAATACATGCATAGACAAACTGATTTATGCACCAACGGGTCCTTTGATGAAAATGGGCAATGTAATTATATAAAAATATTATATTACATTTTTTGTTAAAGTTATTGTGTGAATATTTCATGATAAAGATAATGAAGGTATTGTGTAAATGCTTTACCATGGCCACAAAATGTGCTAACCCTATTAGATGAAGGTATTGCTCATTTGGTTTATAGTAAATGCAATCCATTTGTAATGGATGGGGGTGTTGTGTGCAACATGGCATAAGATTAACCCAAAATCTACAAATCCCAAAATTATAAGTCAAAATTAAAACAAATGGATTGATACAAAAATATTCAAGTAACCACACTATAAAAAGGATGGTGACAAAAATATATCATGCTAAATTAATCTATAATGGTTCGATACAAAATGGTGCATATGTGCACTAAAGTTATATTTATAATTATTCCTCTGAAGAGGATGAACTAGAAGGAATGCCCATATTGGTGCGATACTTTGTTGCAGCTTCTACAATTTTGGCTACATGGTGATGAGTAAATAGTTGATGATGCTCAAGTGCAAGTCGAATTACATTTGCAACAAAAGCCTCCTTTGTTGTGCCTTGAAGCCTAACATAAAAAAACAAAAAAACAAATTACATTCCAATGTTGAAATGCAAACAATGTTTTTAAAAAAAAGAAAATATATGGAAATATACCACCCATGAATGATTTCGGAATCGTGATACTTGGATATTACATCCATTTATTTGACTCGGTTGCGTTTATTGGACTCCAATGTCCAATCCGAACACCCCATGCAAGTTTCAAAGGCTTTGCATAAGTAACTTTACTTGCCCGAATTGTCTCAACAAGGTTCTTGTCCTTTTCAAGGCGTGCCCATGCACTTTGTGAGATGAACCCCACCCCCCATGCTGGAATCCCAATGATGCGCAACAAGATCTCCAAGGCTAAACGTACCAACAAAGGCCGTTTAACTTGTTCCATTTGTTGCACTTGGACTTGGAGTTCATCCCATTTTAACTCTGCTTTCTTTTTCACTTTATCAAGAGCCTTCTTTTCATTCCGCCTTTGCTTTGCATGCGGGTTGCTCAAAATTCAAACATTCATAACATGGTGATTTTGTTGCTTTGGTCCCCCAACACGAATAAAAGGACGGCCATATTTGCTTAACTCCATGCGAAACCCGTGTTTGTTGTCCAAATGTTGACAAAATAGCCATTTAGCTGCATAAGCGTTGGTGCATCCATTGATCTTACACTTCCATTTTGACCTTTTGTGCACCCAATCTGCATCTTCCATTGCATGATTTGGTGGTATTTCTACTTGATCATTTTCATGTGAAGCCACCGAAGCCCCTACAAAAACAACATTCAAAATCAAAC
>Ga0116227_10017071_pt1 | contig 10228 bp, 9 predicted proteins | sample S1TSphgellanicum_FD_89693 | JGI IMG/M metagenome (GOLD analysis project Ga0116227, IMG submission 89693) | Host-associated microbial communities from peat moss isolated from Minnesota, USA - S1T2_Fb - Sphagnum magellanicum MG | ecosystem: Host-associated > Plants > Peat moss > Unclassified...
AAAAAAAAAAAAAAATTTAAATTGAAAACAACTTGAATAACAAGGGGGGAAAAAAACCAATTTTTTTTTAATTAAGAAAAAGAAGAAACTTTACTTTAAAAAATTAAAAAAAAATTAAAAACATGGAAACAACCAAAACTAAATTTTTTTTGAAAAAAAACCAGAAATTTTTTAAAGAAAGGAAACACTTAAAAAAAATAAAATGAAAATCGATAAAATAGAAATAGAATAAAAAAGGGGAAAAGAAAATTTTAATTAAAAAAAGTATAAAAAAATGGAAACAAATGAAAAAAAAGGGGAAATGTAGTAAAACATTTTTTTATAGAAAAAACCAGATTTGAAAAAGAAGATTTTTTTTTAAAAACAAACAAAAGAGAAAAAAACTTATAGTAATGAAATAAAAACATACCTGAAAAAGAATGTGGTTTGTCTTCTTTTTTCAAACTTTAAACCTACATCCAAACAAAAAAAAAAAATAAATAAACAAAAGAAACAGTTTACTTCAAGAAATAGAAAAAGAAAAAAGGAAAAGGAAGAAGGAAACAAAGGAGGAAAAAAAAACTTATTTCAAATTCTGCAACAACTTGCAAGAGGGCAGGGAAGGGATAAGTAGAGTGTGAGAGGAGAGCAAGAAAAAAAAACAGAAAGAAAAAAGAAGGGAGAAAGGATGAGAAATGCAAAAAAAAAGAGTGAGAGTGAAAGAGGCTTAGAAAAATCAATTATGACCTTTTTATTCTCTCCCAACAAAGATGTTAAGTTCTGGTAGTTTGCAACCTTTCTTTTTTGCCTAACCTAACCACTTACTAACCTAACTTAATTACTAACTTGATATCCTAATTTGGGCTTGGATCTGATATTCAACTTGAATATAGAGATCCTTATATCTAACTAGCCCTTCAGATATCAGCCTATATCTAAAGCTTAAAGAGCCATCAAAATCCACCCCATAAGAGAAGCAACAAAAGACAAAGGTTTGAGCCCTTTTTGGAATCAGGCAGCCAAGGAATGTTGGGCAGCAGTCTTCTTCTTTCAGGCGGAAGTTTCGGCAGCAAAGGAATATATTTCAGCCATTGGGCAGCCTGTAAATTATCTCATTCTTGGCAATTTGAAGACATTGGATGAAGAGGACCTTCATGACATTGGCAATGTGGAGTCGGCAACTCAGCTTTGTGGACTTGATAATGTGGCTTGGAGACTTGGCAACCTTGTGAAGTGGAGTTGCCAAACAGGCAAAGTGCAGTTGGTGGACACATGCAAGTGAACTTGGCAAATTAGCCAAAGAAACAGTACTCCAGAGTGCGTAGTCTTTTGGGGGGAGGGAGGAGGAAGAAGGGAGGGGCGGATTCTTCTCCAACTTCCAAGGCCAGGCTCCAATCTAGGTGACCAATGAGTTGGCAACGACCGTAGCTCAAAACTCAAGGTATTTCATACTTGAGAACAAGAACATCTGAGAATTTATGGATTCGATTTGCTTATGACGGCCCACTAATTGAAAAAGAGCGGTGTGTTCATGTCATGGCTTTATTGCCACCAGCAGCAGCAAAACGAAGCATACTTCCACCCTTCGTTGATGATTGGTGAATCATGGGGGAATTGCTAGGCACATTACGAACTTTTATTTTATCAAGTATTGTAGTCCTATCTCTTAAATGCACAAGAATGAATCGCATTAAACTTGGGAAACGAGTTTCAAAAGCCAGATTGATGCTTGAGAAGAAAATCTTCGCACATTCAATGCTTGTTGGGACTGGGAAGTAGGCACAAATGAAAGAGCAATCCTTTTTGGGGGACCCATCAAACCCTAAAATCGCCTTGTCAATACTAAAGTCTGTACAAATTCGTTGGTTCATAAATTTGGTATTCATAGTTGAATACTTACCTGAAATGCTTGGTGTTTTGTTGATTGAGTGGTGGCTGCCATCCTGGCATCCTGGGAAGGGGACTCTTTGTTTTGGTTGGCGGCAGAATTCAGTTGGGTGTCATTCACTTTTCCACCAACGAAGGAAATTGGAGGACAGGAAGCAACTCAATGAACTTGCATAAAGCATGCTTCCTATACCTCCCTTCTGCCCAGGGGAAATGTACAAGCACAAGAGTTGCCAATTCCCTCATTAGCACTTAATCCCAGCACTGTTTTGTAGGTTCTGGCATATGGGCAGCCCTGAGACAAAGTCTAGAAATTTAAGGTCGTGTTTGACCTGCATGGCTGCGTTACAGGAAGCTGAAGTACCTAGCACTAACTCTACACCTTGTAAACATGGCAATTCTCTTCTACTGCTGATGAGCATGAGTAAGTTGGACATGACAGTAAGACACTGGGCCTTATCTCTCCAAGTGGGAAATATTGGATTGAATGCTTGAAATTTCCAGAATTAGTCCAAAAGAATTATTTCCAGACACAAAATCTGAAGTACCAAGGTGGCTTAGATTTGAGGGGCACCTTCAGAGTCTCAGTTTGGTTATATCTGCACGGAGTCTTTGGATTACCCATCACTTTGGAGTGCCCAATGCACAATACACTATTATTGCCATAACCAAGCCCTTCTATTGAGATGGTGACAATTCAATTTTGGACAAACCTTGTGGGATAAATTGTAGAGGTGTTGGGAGCATGTTGCATTACCAAATAGAAAGAAAGAAAAAATTGTCAGCATGTTTTCACTATGTCTAAATGTAGAGTTCACCACGTTTTGTAGTTTTTACTCATTGAACTAGCATGTAAGTGGTCGTTGGCCAAGTGAACAAGCTGCCAAATCATTGGTTCCCCTCTCTGAAAAAGCAAACCCAAAAAATTACCCCCAACTTGTCTCATTGGCTTACAAGGGCTTTCAAGGTTTTTGCTTCATGATTTTGTTCCTCCCCAATTTTCTCTTACATTTCTGAGCATGTGTATTTCCTTATGCAAGTTATGAGTTTTAGTTGAGTGCAATGTAGATGGATTCAAACCAATTTTTAAATTGAACCAAGCTCTAATTTTTTTGAGAAGTCTCTAGAACCAAAGGTTCCTTTCAAAATCAAATACTAGACAACACAAGTGCACACCTTGTAGATTTGGACTCCAACAAGTTGTTATTTTGAATGAAGTATACAATCAAGTCTAGCAACCATATTATTGGGAAAGAACATTCTAATTGTGCAAGACATTAAGATGATAGACATGGACAACCATAGGTTCTTTTGTTAGATTATACATAAAGTCATCACGGTAATGTCTTCAATTTTTATTTCTTGAACTTCAATTCAATTGTAATAACATGATTCACAGTGTGATGGGAGTCAAGATTGTAAGATCATAGCCTGGTGAATGTGGTGAGGTGAATGTAATATGAAATAGGTAAAAATATGTACAAGGGCACCAAGAATATGTCACTTAATGACCAAGTCATTCATGATGACATATTTATATGATTGGTTAGGAACATCAATGGGAACCTTCAAGCACTTAAGAATACCAGAACCTTGCCATTCCTCAAATTTTATTTAGAGGACTTGCTTAATAGTTGGCCCAACAAATAGACTTCGCAAGAAAGTTGATGGATCATGGAGGTTCCAAATACATTTGATTGAAATCTTGATGAATTATTAACCTTGATTAGGTGACAAAAAGAAAACAATCCCTAGGTGATGTAGTATAGTTTGCTGATAAGTGTTTATGGAGGTTCATAAGATAAACTACATGAAGTTCTTGTTGCGATGTTTTGTATATATACCATGTCTTCAGAATCCAGATATAATTATAATTTTATTGGGTCTACTTTTGTGTGTAATATTTTGAGATTTTGTGTTGCCTTGCCCAAAGCTTCCCCAAAGCATATATATTACAAACATGTTGTTGCTATAAGAAATGAAACAGCCTTGGTCCCAAGTACTTGTCAATGTACAACGTAGTTTTGGTAGAAACTCAGTACTGATTCCTGAATCCTGACCCACACGGCTATCTGACCAGCACACACAAGTTTGACTTGTGCGTAAATCACATAATCATGCTGTTCATTAGTTTTGCAGTTATGTCTTACAGTTACTGGGTAATCAAGAGATCAGTTAGACTCACATGTGGATCTGCATTGTGCTACAGAAAATTCAAGCTAGGGCGGACTACATATATGCACTAACGAAATTGTAGGCCTACAGCATTCATTTGACGCAATGAAGATATCCTTATTGAAAACTCTGATAGCATTTTCTAGCGGGTGGCCATCTGTTTTAGACATCTCCTCTTAGTGTAACGTATAATTGTAGGGATGAACAATACCTCCTCAAAAACTGGAGGCACCTTACCCCAGTGAAGTAAGGTTTCAGAGGTTTTAAACCAGTGTTGGGTGGTTCTTTACTTGTATGAAGAGCCTCCAGTTCCAGTTTTTAGAACTATCTTGGTTTTGATTCTGGTTCCACACATAAATGAAATCCAGTTCTGGGTCGAATTCTTCAAAAAAAATAAAATTGGGTATGAGTTTGTGTTCTAGTTCTGAAAATCAGACCAGTTATGGTCCAGTTTTTACTTACCAGACTAGAACCAATGGTTAAGTGTAGGTTGACTCCCAGTTCTAGTCACCATCTTTTTCAAAATATTTCAAAATATTTTGGTTTCATTCAACATCAAAACAGAACCAAGAAATTGGTTCCAGGTCCAGTTCCTGAAGAAAATAAATTCAATTTCTGATTTCAAAAGTGAGACCTGGTTCCATTTCAGTTCTTACTAGCCAGAACCAGTGGTTCTTATCCTCCATCCCAGGTGCATGCTCAACGTTGATTTTTACCTGTGTTGTATGGTTTTCTCTTTTACAAACTTTTACAATGAAAACTGGTGGGCAAGGTTGAATATTTGGAACCCTATCGGTTAGATATCAAAATATCAACAAAGAACCAGTCTTTTGAAACAGGTTCTTTGAAGAAACCCATCAGTTCTTTGAAATTTTCTAAACCTGAGCTTAAAACAAAATCAAAGTGAGAAGTTAGAAAACCAAATATGTACTGCCTGCACACACACTCATACAGTGGTAAATATCTCAAAACAATTTGGTTGTCTTCTGAAAATCATATTGACTATCCCATCCAAGGACTACAAGTCTCTCCAGTTCAAATCCAACATATCTCAGATTAAATATAGCCACGACGAGGCCTCGCTCAATGAAGGTGAACACTGAAGATATGTAGGTGACAGGTGCAGGTTCCCCCTGGCCCAAGTTGGCAATCAGCCAGATCCCAGGTTTGTGATATTCTCCAATTCAAATGAATTCTAATGGAATTTGTTGGAGCAGTTCTAACTTCATAAAGCGGCTTCATTGAATATAACAACTTCAGCCAATGCAGCAAGCCTAAATAGTCTCTGACCAAAACTGGTTACTGTGATTACCAGACCAAAAAGGGTGTGCCGTTCGCATTCACAGCATCGACAAGGTTGTCAATCCGCATTTGGCAATTGACACATGGAGAGAGGTGAGACCTGCTGAGAAGCACCGCTCAAAAGTATTATTTCACGCTGCCAGTCACCTACCGTGGTGAAATGGCCGCTGATCAGTTACAGGACTAAAAGTACTGGAGAGCCAAAGCATCTGATTTTTGAGGCATTACTTCCTGTCAGGCAGCAAGAAAGGATAAATTAACCCGCCAGATTTGGCATTCTGTGGCCTGACCCTTAACTTGGAAGGTTACACGGTACATGTATCCTTTGGATGTCTCAAGGAGTGTTGGGCGGTTCTTTATTTTTATGAAAAACCTTCATTTTCTGTGTAAAAATTAAATTAGAACTGCCTGGCTTTGGATCCCCACATGAGTGAAAGTAGGAAATCTGGTACTTTTTTTAAAAAATTGGTTCGGGTTTTGAAAATCAGCCCTGGTTCCAATCTGGTTCTTACTAACTTTGACCAGAACTGGCAGTTAAGTTCACCATTTGTAGTCACTTTTTTCATAAAAATGTATCTCAAAACAGCGATTACAAACGGTTAGAACATGGTCAGATACATGTTCAGAACCAGGAACTCAATTCTGGATCCAGTTCTTAAAAACAAATTGGGGTCTGGTTCCAAAAATCAGTTCCGATTTTTGTTCTTACTGACCAGAATCAAAATTGGTTTGGCGGGTATCTGCCCAACACTGGTCTGACTGTCTTGTGATTCCTGACGCTTGGGGTTAGTAAGTCGATTCTACAAAGGTGTTCTTAGTCACCAAGGCAAACCGGTCTTTCAATCAACACACCTATGACGTCCTCAATTGGAAACTGGCATCTGTTCCCCCACAAAGGTAACGTGGAATTTTTCATCTGTTCCCCACAAAGGTAACGTGGAATTTTTCATCTGTTCCTCACGAAGGTAACGTAATTTGTAACTGATTATATAGGCGCATGTAAGACATCAAAGTAGGGAGAACTGTGTCAGCTGCTCATTATAGCGAAAGTAAAAAGCTTTGACAATCGGATCGTAGGTTGAATTCCTTGGGGTTAGTTTTCTGCTCAAACCCCCCATGCTCTGAGTGTGATTATTATTGCTTGCAATAGCATAGGGTAGTTCAGTGGTTATGGGATCAAATACTGGTAAGTGAATCCTAGGTTACACATAATAGTCATGATTCATTAAGGAGGGCAAACAGGCCAAGACGGTACTACAAACACTGTACAAGCTGAGCTGGGCGGGATAATTATGGGAGAAAGATATTGGCCTGCCCGACCTTTGAGTGGAGCCTTTTATGCTTTGTAATTTTGTAACTGCTCTTGCTTCGCTATGTTAATGAGTTATAAAGATGGGAGTCGTCGTCTTTGGCCCTTACGTTATGCAAGCCCTACATGCTACTCGCCCCCTTCCCATCCTTTTCTTTGAGTCTTTGACTACCATTTTCTATGCTGTTGCATCATCCATTTATTCATTCGTTAGGTTGAAATGATAAGTCAAGGGTACCTAGTATGATCATCAAATTGTGCAGCCCAGTGGCAATGTGCTACCCCAGTGCATGGCTCAGCCCAGTAGCCACCAAACAGCAAATGACACGATCTGTCAAAAGCACTTCAAATTTTAATTGCTTATGACCACCTACATAATCAACCTCCCCGTCAAGGGCATGGACTTCATTTTGCAGAGAAGTTGCTTTATTTTTCATTGGGCAAGATTTTGGAATGCAACTTGGTTAACTTGGAGTTCTAAAGACGAATACAAGTTAATATAGCAAATAGAGTAACAAAACTATGTAGGTTACTGGACCAATGAACCTCATAGTTAAACAACCAAGTGACAATAAAAACTTAACTTTGGACTCCTCCAAGGCAACAACTACAATGAACCAAACCCATTCTTTGCAAACAAAATAAACAAGTTCATTTTTGGCTTTGGCTACTAGTATTGGATTGCAAATCTTAAAGAAATCATTTCTTACTGTTGCTAGGTTATAATTTCTCAACACAATTGAACATTACAAAACCATAAGTTAGTTTCCCAAACAAATTCAATTGCACATGTTCAAAATTTTGAGATTTTGTGAATCAAGTGTGCTCAACCATGTGACTTCATCCTCATCAATACTTTATGACCAATTTGGAATAAACTCATGGCTCCTCTGGGTGGGTGCAAGGTACAGTGAACCAATGTTACACTTCAAATTATCACTTTTTTAGTTCAAAACAAAGGTAGGTTTTTGTGGGTTCGAGTGAATTACAAAGGTTTTCAATTGGTTCCTTGTACATTTTTTCCATTTAATCTAAAGTCCATTCAAAGGTCCCTTATCTCAACACATGTGCATAAGAATAATTCAAAAACATTTTACAAAAAAATATTTTATGGACTTTTGAAAAAACCCAATTTTGGAGCTTGTTCAAAAGTCTATAGATAAAATCTTACAAATGTCATTATACAAAACTTTTCAAACTTAGTTTTTTAAATATGTTATCTAACCAAAATCAAGTCTTTAATCAACACATCATAAGTGATTGGACCATTTCAAAGTCCATATGAAAATATATATTGTTGTTAAGGTTACAGTCCATAATGTTTGACTTTGAAAGTTCATATCTCTCATTTTTTTCTTGATTATGAAAATTTAATAAATTTAATAAATAAATATTCAAGTTGATATCCTTAAACTAAGTCCCTATTATTGAAAAAATTAAATTTACCTATCTAATATGGTCATTAGAATGACAAACACTTTGCATAATTTTTCAAAAAGTCCAAAAATTGGTCTAGTGTAGTGTGCATTTACCCCTCTTTTGTGAAGCATGTTTTTTGGGATTTTTTTTGCAATCACAATATTGAATGATTTTGAAACATTACTCTTGGACTTTTAGGACCACTTTTGAAATTTTGGATAGTTAGCAAACTTAAATTTCTAAAACTTTGGTTTGTTGACCAAGTTTCATCCTCAACAATAGTTATGTGTGCCTTTGAATTTACGTAATGCACATGAGGATGCAAATACAATATTAGGAGCCACATGTCACCCACTTAGGTGACTTGTTAAAAGTAGTGGGGTTAATAATCAATTGACATTAAAGATCAAGATTCTTATTGAGGGTGATGTATATCCACCATTTTTGCAACCACAGAACATACCCATAATAAGAATAAACGACACATTATTAATATGAAAAGGTGGATTGAAAATAATTTTCATGATATTAAAAGAAAATTTTCATTTTTTCATTATTTTATGGTCATGTAAGCAACATTTGTACAACTAAAAACCCATTAGTTACATATAACAAGTTGCATACAACAACTATCATGCCATCATTAATAACCTCATGCCAATCATTGAATGGACTACATGATCAATACAATTTCATATGTTGACCATTTGTGAAGCAAATGGTCACCATGGTGTGTTCCTTACAACTATGATGTGATTATACCGACTACCACATACAATCCACTATGTGGACTATTGCCAATGAATCATTGGAGGAAATGTGATAGCACATTGAATATATATTGGATACATGTTTTTTTTTTTTAAAATTACATATTTATTTAGGTACCTATATGCATGTACCTACCTACCAACCTACAATGCATTTCAAAGTACCAACACCAAGCATATCATTGGAGGAATATAAGTGGTAGCACACTAAATATTGATTAAATTTCGTTCTTATTTAAACCTTTCTATTTAACTACTTACCTAGGCCTTGGTCCTTATGCATGTAATAAGTTGCAAAGATAAGATGTCATAATATAAAGTGGGAGTTGACCTTTCACCTCCACACACTATGAGAAAATTGTATGTGTGAAAACTGCATGCACTAATTTACAATTACAAGTTCATATCAACTCCATTACAACTAGGTTGCAACATTGGAAATGATTAGTTGCACATGAGTTCTAAGGGAGTTCCAAAGGTATGTCCAATATTTTGAACATATGTTGGTTAACTACACAATTTTGGTCAATGTGCATTGATTTTTTGTTTAAATTGTTTTATTATGCAACTCAAGCACCCAAATGTAATGATGTGGATAATCCTTCCCCATACAAACACATCAAATGTGGTAAATGCCAATTGGCATGGGCGTTGCCATGCCATATGGTAAATGCTAACACTAATAGAATTTTGGAAAAAAACAACTATGTTTACAACTCAATATTTAGTTGTTTAGGATAAAATGATTAAGACCAACAAAGTCATGTTGGATGAATTGTAATGGACAGCTAGTCGTTGTGGACATGACGTGGAATCCAAAATGACTAAATTGTTTAGGCCAAGTTACGTCCACATGAAATCCAATTGGAAAATCAAAAGGTGACTATATTATTTAGGTGGATGGGTGTGTTAATGATGTGGCAAGTATGATTATGAATTGGCATTTGACGTGGTTAAGTTAAAATAGTTTGTAGAGTTATATTTATGACCATATAATTGCCATGTTTGTCGCAACCCTAGCTTTGGGCTCGCAACTAAAGCAAAGGGGTTACAAGGTTGCAGGCTAAAAAAAAGCCCGAGAGTCAAAGCAAAGAGGTTGCAAAGGTGCAAGCTAAGAAGAAGTTTGGGAGTCACATCACATACTCCTAGGAGTGTAAGAAAGTGTGAGGGAGTATGAGGGAGTGAACCCTCACACTCCCAAGGCAACTCCCACTTTGGGAGATGGAGTCCCGGTGGACTCCCGAAATTTCAAAGAGCAACTTTAGGGATCAAAACTCAATGGCTTGTGACATTTTTTTATATCATTGGAAAGCTCTTGGAATGTATATGTCTAAAATGGGCTCACATTGCTCATTCGGACATCTAAAACACAAGTTATGGCCAAAAG
>Ga0116227_10017072_pt1 | contig 10227 bp, 13 predicted proteins | sample S1TSphgellanicum_FD_89693 | JGI IMG/M metagenome (GOLD analysis project Ga0116227, IMG submission 89693) | Host-associated microbial communities from peat moss isolated from Minnesota, USA - S1T2_Fb - Sphagnum magellanicum MG | ecosystem: Host-associated > Plants > Peat moss > Unclassified...
ATAACCCGGAAGTTTCGCATGGTTTAGACTACATAGTTAACAACGGGTGGGGGGTTCTGTTAATATAATCCTATAGTATGGGGCGTTGCTATGTTCGGTCATTGTATCTTTACTGACGCCTGCTGTAGCCGCAAACAAATGTACCAATGAACTATTATACCGAAGTAGTAAGCATCATAAAAAAACACCTGAAGAAGAAATATGCCTTTCGCCTCATCAATAAATTGACCGGAGTAGACTATACTGAAGAACGCGCCAAACTTGCAGAGATGATACCCGGCCTGAGCGAGGAGACCTGGGAAGACCTGATAGAAAAAATGTACGAGGATGGGCACATCGAAAAGGATGACGGGCGTACTGTTACTTTTACAGATGAGTTCGTGGTGAAGTAGGTTAGCTCTGCGCGAGTGATCGCGAGGCTAACTACCCCGGCCTGTCGGCCACCCCTCCTTGAAAAAGGAGGGGCGTTTTGTGATCAGTGGGTTCGCTGTTTTCATCACCACACAAATAGTTGCAGCAGTGATCTTAGTTTTCGGGGGTTTACGGGGGCTGGTCTTTTGCGTTTTGTGGGTTTTAGGTTTGCCATAAATGTTACGAGCATTGCGTGTTTTTGTTGTCGCTTGTTCATAGTATTCCGTTTTGTTCCTGATATTATTTATGCTGTTCTTTGCAGTGCCTGGGGCTTTGCATGGTCTATGTAAAACTGGTCGTCCTGCACTATTTCGTAGCCGGTCTGCGCTAGTTTGCCTGCCACACGTGCGGTGTGCCTGTGTGCCAGCAGCATAGCCTTTGCAGGCTCGCGGGTAGTGCGCACATATTCGGGCAGTTGCAGCGCCAGGCACTCCAGCGCCAGTTTGTGGCTGTAGCCCTTGCGTATGCGCAGTCGCGGTGTGCCCAGCCGGTACCCTATTATGCCATATGGCGTACCTATACTGCGCCTGTGCTTGAAGAGGTCTTTCTTCTGCTCGCGGCAGTAGGTCTCTATCATGTTATATGCACTCTTACGCAGGTACTCCAGGCACGTGAGTTCAGGTGCGTATTTCTTTCTTATCTCCTCCAGTGCGGCTTCTTGTGCCGCCTGTAGTTGGGTCTCGTTCTGCAGTGCCTCGCTATACTGCTGCAGTGCGGTCTCGAACTGTTCAGAGGTTACGTGCTCTACGGGTTTGACAGCTATTTTAAACATAGGGTTATAGGTTTTCATGGGGTGTTTGTTTTGTTCTTTGTGTTATTTAAAATGCCTTGATCTTGCTGACTGCATGGGCTTGGGAGATTGCGGGTCAAGCCCGCAACGACAGCGCTATTGGGCTTTCGCGTCTTTCGACTTTATACTTTTGACTTTATACTTCACGATGCCAGTGCACTCATTTTTTGTATCATACTGCCCACTATTACTTTGGCGTAGCGGTCGTGGCGAATGTCGAGCATGTTCCAGAGCTGGTAGAAGGCCATGGCCTCGGTGCCAGCAAGGTTCAGGGTGTACCTGTCTTGTTTGCGCTGCACCATCAGTTGCAGGCGGTGTTCCAGTTCCAGCATATATTCCTGTAGCAGTCGTCCGTGTTCGTTCTTTGGCTTGAACTCTTCTTTCATTTCCTTGCACAGGTTGCACAGGGCTTCCAGCCGGTCGCCGGTTACGGGCACTTTTATCAGTCGTTTATCCATTGGTGTACTTTGTTGTATGCGTGATCGTATTGGTTGGTGAACGCCGGATCTTGTGTATACAGCAGGTTCTGCGCACGGGTCAGTGCATTCATTACCGATGTATGGTCTTGTCCGCCAAACAGCAGCGCTATCTGCTTCAGCGTGATGGCCGGGAAATACCTGCGCAGCAGCAATGCGGCTACAAAGCGCAGTTCCACTATCTCCCGCTTACGGTTCTTTATATAATAATTCTCGGGCGACATTTTGAGCGCCTGGGCCACCACCCACAGCAGTTGCTCGGGCGTTTTGCGGGGGTTGTCGCTGGGGCATAACACCAATGTCACGCGCATACCGGTCTTTGTCTTTATCTCTTGTTGTGCCGCGCGGGCTATATGCCTGGTGGCACTCATACTTGTTGCATAACTCATATCTCACTGATTTTAACTGTCTTTAAATTGTTTCTCTGTTATCCTGTCATGGCTAACGCCACCGTATTTTTATTTTCTTTCCCCAGCCTAAAGGATGGGGTTATTGCATACTGTCGCTATGCGGCCCTGCGTCTTGCAAAAGCACTCAGTTGCTGTATGCTGTGCAGGCTATTGCCGCACTGTGCTTTTATACTGTCTATGGTGTGGTAGTCTTTAATATTGTTAGCGCGGCATATCATATCCACATCGCTGGGGCCAGGGCCACCAAGGGTGATGAAGCGACGGCCTATGCTTTTGTAGATGAGTGCGTAGCCTTCCTTGTCTTGTCGCACACCATTTATGATGCGGGTACTCAGCTCTGCATTGCCCATGATAACTATTCCGCAGCGGCCACTCACACAGTTGACCAACGTGATGAGGAAGTGTAGTACCCGGTCCTTTAGTTTGTGGGCATCATCTATTATCAATAATAGTTGGTTGCCATCGGTCACCGTATCGGCAAACTGCTGCACCAGGTTGGGTACGGTGCCAGTAGCTTGCTGACCCATACTTTCGAGCAGTGCAGTAACAAATGTTTTACGGTTATGAAATTCAGAACAGGTGACCAGGCATGCGGTCTCATTCTCTTGCGTATAGTGGCGCGCTGTGAAAGTTTTGCCCAGTCCGGTGCCTATTGCTACGCCATAGCTCATGGAGTAATGTTGGGCATCGCTGAATAATATGCGCAGCAGCATGTAGGTGCCGGTATCGGCAGGGTTCCAGTCGGGCTGGAAAAAGCCCACTTGGCGGGCCAGGTGGTGCCAGGTCTTTTCTGTTATCATTTCCCAGTTGTTGTGCAGCACCTGTGCTATGTGTGTTGCAGTAACGCCGGGCAGGGTATGGGCCGTGGCCATGTAGGTAGGGTATGCAGCTGCGTAGCGTACCAGTGCCTCCTTAACTTGTTTTTTTTGTTCTGTGGTCATAATAGTTCTGTTTTTTATTCCGGTTTATAGTATTCCAGTAGTTTCGACAATTTATTTGGCACAAATAATTTTTATCTTATCTTTGATGTCATATAAATTGTATTACGACACAAAAGTATTCCAAATTATTTGACAAATCCAATTTTTGTGGATAAAATTTCTAAATAAATATTTGATATGAATTTAGCTGGCAACCTTAAATTCTTAAGAAAAAAGGCAGGCAAGACACAGGACGGATTGAGCGCTGACACCAGCATTGGCCGTACCACCATTGCCAATTACGAGGCGGGTATCAGCGAGCCAAACCTGGAGACCTTGATGGTTTTTGCCAATTATTTTGGAATTACAGTAGATGTACTTTTGTCAAGAAATTTGGATAAAGAGGGTTTCCCGGACAATGCCCGCGTGGTTGCCACCGCTGCCGTGCCTTATAGTAATGTGCCCCGGGTGATAAGTGTAGACCAGAAAGGGAACGACAATATTATATATGTGCCGGTGAAAGCCAGGGCTGGTTACCTACTGGGATACGGTGACCCGGAGTTCATGGAAACCTTGCCCACCTTCCGTTTGCCGGGTTTAAGCAACGCCACCTTTCGCATGTTCGAGGTGGATGGACCATCTATGGCACCCAACATTATGCATGCCGACCGTATAATAGGAGAATGGATAGAAGGTTTTGACAAGATACGTGACAATAGGGTGCACGTAATTGTGCATAAAGGTGGAGTTGCTGTAAAGCGTGTACTGAACCGTATAGCAGAAAGAGGTAAGATCTATCTGAAATCTGATACCATTGCGCACAGACACGAATTCCCAACTGTGGAGATAGACCCGGAAGATGTACAGGAGATATGGTATGGCCGACTAAAAATAAGTGGCGACTTTAGCGAGCCTGCCGAAGTATATCACCGCCTTGCCGACCTGGAAGTGGACGTAATGGAGATGAAGCGGTTCATGAAGGATAGGTAAATGTGGAAGAAATGTGATGGAATGTGGCAAATGTGTAAGGACTTGCAATAATGTTCTAATTTTATAATTATGGAGCCTTTTGTAGCGCAAAATATGGTACAGATAAAACAACTCATGCACCAGTATGGTGTAGAGCATGCGTACCTGTTTGGCAGCGCCGCACGTGGTGAAATGAATATTGATAGTGATGTTGACTTTATCATCAAGTTCCCCGATGATATGCACTACACTACTTATGCTGATAATTACTTTGCTCTTGCAGATGCATTGGAGGCACTCTTAAAAAGAGGGGTTGACCTTGTAACTGAAAAAACGCTAAAGAATCCGTACTTGTTGCAAAATATTAACCGGCATAAACTGCAGTTGATATGACAGAGGAAGAGAAGAAGCACTAGCTTTATTTCAGCAGTAAATGCTGGTACTCCGGATGCTTCTTTATATACAGCTCCACAAAACCACAATACACTATAATTTTCAGGTGATGGCTTTCGGCATGTTGCAAGGCGGCTTCAGCCAACAACGCCCCCGCACCCTTACCGCGCTCCTCTTTAGGCACCAGGGTGCGCATCAGCACCATGCTACCCTTTAGCCAGCGGTATTCCAGCGTGGCTTCTTCGCCGCTTTCAAATGTTATTTCAAACTGTGATCTGCGTTTGTTGTTCTCTACCGTATAGCCGCTCATAAGCTGCAAAGGTAAATGGCATTAGCATATCTGTAAGGAATGAAACAAATTGAGTAATTTGCAGCTATGGCTGTAGTGCTTACCTTATTTGGAGAGGAAATAATACCCGAGCAAATGAATGCTGTGGGGCGACCTGCCAGGCCTAAAAAGGCAAAGGCTACCCCTGTGCCTGTAGAAGAGGCACTTGAGCCTGAAGCAACACAAGATGCTATAGCCGATGACGCCCCTACGACGCCAACCTATATAGAGGCAACAACTGATACCCCGGCAGAGACCACTACTGAAAAACCAACCGCGAAAAAAGTTGGTCGTCCAAAAGCCGCGATAGCCAAGGTGCCGCAGGATACCAGCGGCCTGCTGGAAGGCTGGACAGGAGATAAGCAATACTATACCATTGGTGAGGTGGCAGCATTGTTCAAAGTAGCTACATCGCACATACGGTTCTGGACCAACGAGTTTGAGCTGAAAGTACGCACCACCCGCAAGGGCGACCGCCTGTATACCCCCGAACAGATACGGGAGATAAGGGGCATCTACTACCTGGTAAAGGAAAAACGATATACCATAAGCGGGGCCAAGGCCAAGCTGAAAGAAAAGACCGTATCTGTCGACTCTATAGACCTGAAACGTTCGTTACTGCACCTGCGCAACAAACTACTCACCATAAGAAATCAACTAGCCTAACATGAAAGCCATCCTGCTATCTGCATTATTATTTATAGGCCTTGCTGCCGGCGCACAAACAAAGTATGATGTTAGCTACGATGCGGATAGTTCCCTCATCTACAATGGCCCATGTACCTTTGGCGACCTGACGAGCGAAAAAACTTTCGACTGGTTCACAGAAGGTGCCGCTAAGTATAAAGCAAACGCTAAGGCAGAGGCTTACCTGAAGAAGAACCTGGCCGGTTATGATCTTATTGTTTTCCTTGGTACATGGTGCGAAGATTCGCATAACATTGTGCCTAAGCTGTACAAGGTGCTGCAACAAGTAGACTACCCCATGAGCCAGTACACCATGTTTGGCGTAGACCGCAAGAAGGCCACGAAGAATTCAGAACACCTGAAGTACAAGATCACCAATGTACCCACCATCATCGTGCTGAAGAACCACGAAGAGATAGGCCGCATCACCGAGAGTGTAGATAAGAGTGTGGAGGAGGATATGGTGAAGATCTTAAAAAAGGGGTAAAGAACTGCATCTGCCACCAAGAATGTATATTGGCGCCTCTTATTTGAGGTTTACGTCTCTAAACTACAATAACAACTCAATTTCCCATCTCTTATTTCACTTTTATCCTTAAAACTACAATAAGCAGTCATTTTTGACATCCTTATTGTATCTTTATGCGCTAAACCTACAATAAGGAGTGCATTTTGGGTTTCTTATTTCAGTTTATGCATTAGAATAAACACCAATGGAAAGAAGTGGCCACTACGAAAAATTCGGCGAGTATAACCATTTTATACCTGCCCCACTACCGCCAGACCCTGCACTGGCGGTAGATGGAGAAATGCTGGAGTTGTACGGTGAAGCTATGCAAAGCCTTGGCAGCTTCCGCGAGGTGCAAGCCCGCATACCTGCCAAGCGCCAGTTCCTGGACGTATACATTGCCAAAGAAGCTATATTCTCCAGCCAAATAGAGAACATTAATACCACCCTCACACAAGTGCTGGAATATGACTCTAAAGAGAACATTGAAAATAAAGACGTACAGGAAGTTTTCAACTACATAAGTGCGCTGCATTATGGGCTTAGCCTGATGCGCGAACAAAACCTGCCTATCTCTTCACGGCTCATTAGAGAATGCCATAAAAAACTGCTGAGTGGCGTGCGCGGTGCCGGTAAGACCCCGGGGCAATATCGTAAAGTACCCGTGTTTGTTGGCGACCTGGTGCCGCCACCTGCACATTATATAGAGCAACTTGTACATGACCTTGAGCTTTTTATCAATGAGCATACCGGCACATTGCCTTTATTAAAAACAGGGTTAGCACATGTACAATTTGAGACCATACACCCATTTCTCGATGGCAATGGGCGCATTGGCAGGTTGCTTATTGTGTTGATGATGATAGACCAGGGTTTGATATCCGAGCCTATACTATACCCCTCCTTTTACTTTATGAAGTACAGGAGCGAATACTACCACAGACTGGATGCTGTGCGATTGAAAGGCGACTATGAAGGCTGGGTAAAGTTCTATCTAAGGGGCGTAAAAGCCGCTGCTGATGATGTAGTAAAGCGCGCATGGGCCATAGATGGTTTGCTGCAAACCTGCACAGAACAAATTGAGCACAACCTGCAGCGTACCCGGAAGAATGCGAACATCTTGCTGACCCAGCTTTGTAACACACCGGTGTTGACCATAAATAATGTGGCGGAGTTGCTGCACACTACTTACAACACTGCTAATAAGCTTGTAGCATCTTTCGTGGTCCTGGGCATATTGCAACAGAACGAAGGGCTACGTAACAAGTCTTTCACCTTTAGAAAATATCTCGATATACTTGAAAACGAGTTTACTGGGTGATATTACTATAGCCAACCTTTTCCATTCCTTATTGTTGTATTCTGTGGTTATCTTTAATTCATGAAGCAATTTTTTACTGTGCTTTTTTTCATATGTCCGGCGCTACTGTTTGGGCAGATAAAGTCAGACAGCTACCCACAACAGTACTTTCGCAACCCGCTGGACATACCCATTTTTCTCGCCGGTAATTTTGGTGAGTGCAGGCCGGGTCATTTTCACAGTGGTATAGATATAAAAACACTGGGCAAGGAAGGGCAACCGGTACATGCTGCTGCCGATGGTTACATATCGCGCATCAAGATGGACAAAGGCGGTTTCGGGCATGGTATTTACATTACGCATCCTAATGGCTACACTACTCTATATGGTCACCTGGCCGATTTTGCACCTGCCATACAAAAATATGTGCGCACCCAACAATATGCCCAGCAGCACTGGGATGTGGACCTGCAGTTATCGCCTACACAGTTCCCCGTAAAGAAAGGCCAGCTCATAGCCTGGTCGGGCAATACGGGTGGCAGCACTGCACCACACCTGCACTTTGAGATACGCGATACCAGGACCGAGCACCCGTTGAACCCGGAACAATTTGGATTGCCTATTGTGGACAAGAAAGCACCAGTACCTGTAAGGGCTGTAGTTTATAACCTAAGTAACGGATCTTACAACAGTCCGCGAACAACCATAGAACTTAAAGGTGCGAACGGCCGATACACTGCCGGAAAAAGTGCTGCAGTGATAGGCCCGGATGTCTATGCCGATACTTGTACCATAGGCATAGGTCTCGAGGTGAATGACTACATGGAAGGCAGCGACAATACACTCGCGCACTACAGGGCAGAACTATACATAGACGATACGTTATTCTATAGCGTACTACTAGACAATATTGGTTATGATGAAACGAGGTACATCAATGCTTATGCAGATTACCCCACCCATAAAAAAGATGGTTACTGGGTGCAGTGTCTGTTCCAGTTACCAGGCAACAAATTGAACTCGATCTATACCGATCCGTTGCATAACCGCGGGTACTTACACATGGCATCACGAGAAGAAAAAAATATCAGGATAAAGATCATGGATGACTATAACAATACAAGCACAGTAACTTTTAATATTGTTCCGCATAAGGTGAGTATGCCAGTAAAAGTTAATGCTCCTACTAAGACCTTGTCTCCCAATAAGCTTAACAGCTTTGAAAGCAATAACCTGAGATTTGAAATGAACGACCGTGTGCTATATGATAGCGTACAGTACACTTTTAATGAACAGCAGGACGATAAAAAGCTGTCTGCTGTGTACCAAATTTGCACACCCGAAATCCCCATGCATACATCTATGCAGCTGAGTATAAAACCCGACAAGCCTGTACCATTTGACCAACGCGATAAGGTAGTAATGATGTACACGGACGGCAAGGAAAAAAGCGGTGATGCGGCAACCGGGGAAATGGGCTGGTACAAAGCAGCAGAGCGCAACTTCGGCACCTACTGGCTGGATGTGGATACTACAGCACCGGTGATAAAGAGTATGCAAAAAGATGGCGCAGCGCTTAGCAAGGCAAAGCTAATATCGTTCACCATAAAGGACAATATGACCTCGGTAAAAAAATTCAAAGGCATGCTGGATGGTAAGTGGGTGTGCATAGAGCAGCACAGCGATCTGTTCTTCTACACCTTCGATGAGCATTGCCCTAAAGGAAAACACAAACTGGTGATCACTGCAACAGACGAGAACAATAATACAGCAACTAGCACTTACACATTTACACGATAAAAGATAAACACCATGAGTTTGAAAGAGGGAGACAAAGCACCAGACTTTAAAGCGAAAGACCAGGATGGTAATGATGTATCGCTAAAGCAATACAAAGGCAAAAAGGTAGTGCTCTACTTTTACCCAAAAGATGATACCCCTGGCTGTACAGCACAAGCCTGCAACCTGCGCGACAATTTCGCTGCACTGAAACAGAAAGATATAGTGGTACTGGGTGTAAGTTTAGATACCGAAAAGAGCCACAAAAAATTTGAGAAGAAATATACACTGCCCTTCACGCTGATCGCGGATGAGGACAAGCAAATAATAGAAGCTTATGGCCTGTGGCAGTTGAAAAAATTCATGGGTCGCGAGTTCATGGGCACAGTGCGTACTACATTCCTCATTGATGAAAAAGGCAAGATAGCGCACATCATAGACAAGGTAGACACCAAGAACCACACCGAGCAGATAATGGAAGTTTGGGGGCTTTAAAAGCCCAGCCTGCCACCAAAGAAAATGCCGAAGTACCTCGCCTTATCCTCTGTAGGTAACGGCGCAGGGGTCACTCGCCACACAAAGTCTATACGGAACACTTCCAGTATGTTGGATATACCTGTGCCCAGCTCTATATATGGGTTGCCTTGCAGCGTGCGGAAGGGGTAGCCGCCGGGTATTATATTCAGTGCCTGGTTGGCGGGGCTCAGGGAGCCTATCACCCCCTTGAAGGTCCAGAACTGGCGCAGCTTTATTTTCTTCAGTGCAGGTATGTAGTTGAATACACCACCACCTATGTTATGCTCCAGGTTGATGCCCGCATACTCATCGCTGATGAACTCATATTTATTCATCATTTCGAAGGCATATGGATTGTATATCAGGTATTCATTACCGGGGTGTATCTCCAGCAGCGGGTAGGGCAATGTGCCAAAGTACTTGCCTGAATACACATTGTAGTGCAGCGTGCCTAACGGGGCTATCTTCAGTGTGTTGCTCACTGTGAGCCGCACCCGCTGGTAGTTGTAGGCACTGTTGATCACATCCTTTATACCATCGGCCGCGCGGAACTCTACTATAGGATACTTGCTGCCCAGGCTCACCCGCAGGAACTTGCCCTCGAGGAATTTCTCTTTATATGCAAAGCGCAGTCGCAGGCCCACTTCACTGCTCACTACTTTGTCGGTAGGTTTGCCACTGGCATCTACAAAGTTGGTATTGGGTAATGGTGCAAAGGGAGAGAACTCGCGGTTCTGCAC
>Ga0116227_10017073_pt1 | contig 10227 bp, 7 predicted proteins | sample S1TSphgellanicum_FD_89693 | JGI IMG/M metagenome (GOLD analysis project Ga0116227, IMG submission 89693) | Host-associated microbial communities from peat moss isolated from Minnesota, USA - S1T2_Fb - Sphagnum magellanicum MG | ecosystem: Host-associated > Plants > Peat moss > Unclassified...
GAAAATAATTAAGATTAGTCTTTTTTTAGTCATGGATGAAATTTAGTCCAAAAGATCGTGTCATATTTACCACATTTTGGTGTTGTGAATTTAATAGGTTAAATGTTAGTTGATACATGGATTAATTTGGATGGAGCTATGGAAATGAATAGAAAAGAATATATTGTAGAACAAAATCAATATGGCACAATACAAACAATAGTTGAAAGCTCATTAACTATTGTCCAACTAAAATTTTAAAAAAGGATAATAACATGGAGGATCAAAGAAGGAAAATCTTAGACAAGATTGTCTTTCAAAATACTAGTAAGTTTTATGATCCTCATGAATGCAAGTAGATCAATGATGCGATCAAAAAAAATTTCAATGACTACACTCCGTTTGGGAATAAAGCTTCCCAAATCCAACAAGTGTGAACACAAATGTTTAAAATCACCCCAACTTGATTTGTGTATTGACCATTGAGTGAAAAGCATAAGGAAAAAATCAAAAGTAAAATCATTATTATTCATTGCTTGCACAATAGAGAATCAATTTATATAGTGTGAATCGACCTAAAGTATGTTAAGTCTAGTGATAAAAAGAATTGGATGAAATGGTCCAAAATATTGGGCTCAAGTTTTTTCATACTTGGAGGCCAACATACCATGATGCCTCTAAAGGTAGGATTTCCATTTTACTTTTTCCTTCAATGTGTTTGTGTTTAGTTTGAAAAAGTGCAAAAAATTTCTTACATTAAGTTTCAAAAAAAGCTTTGTCATTTGTAGGAAATCATCAAGAACAATGAATGTGTTCCTAAAATTGAAAACAAATACAAAGTGTTTGAGGTGTATGGCATACAAATAATGTGAAGCTTTTAAATTTTCCGTTGTTTTTAATAATCTTAATCACATGAACATTATGGTCCCTCCTTCCAGAGAAAATATGGTACATGCTAGAAAAATGTGGAAGGAATATGATTGTCTTGCTTTTAATGTGTACACAAAAAGTAAAAAATTTAAGGTAAAGTATATTTAATAAATCTTGAATTTGATGATTTGTTTCAAGAATTATGTCATTCCTATTTTAAATGTTACTCATTTTTCTTTCAATTGTAGAATTTTGAAAATTCATTGTACACAATGTTTGGTGTACGCTTTGTGAGAGAATGTTTACCAATTTTCTTGACCATTGACGACACATTCAAAACTTGGTAAGAAATCCTTAAAAGATTGGAAGGAGGGAAAACTTGTTGATGCAGGCAATCAACTACCAAATAACACTATTGTAATTGGAAAATCTACATTTATGTGCCTTGCAACTTTGAAGGATCCCCACTTCAAAAAGCTAGCTGTAGGGGTAAGGAGTAAGAATATAACTATTTGGGAGTGTTCAAAAGATGGTGGGAACCCACATTTCAAAACAATGATGATCCACAAATGGTGTAATGAGGTGAAAAAATATTGTGTTGTTCACAATTAAATCGTAGCCTACCACAACTTTGAGAAGCCTAATGCGTTAAACCCAAAACAATACACAAAGGATCAATGGTGTGAGCTTAAGAAGAAACACAATTATTATGAAACCTCTTTTGTGCTTCTTGACTCCCAATTAAAAGATGAATTTTATATGCAAAAAATCAAATTAAATCCCTCTAAAGACCCTACTTCAAACAATGTTTTTGAAATCCTAAAAAAAATGGTTGGAGTGAATTACTCAAGGGGCCACAAAGGTGTAATTCTTTTGAAAACCCATTACGTGTACAATGGTTTTGACAATGTGGCTAGGTTGAAGAAATTTTTGGTTAGCAAAAATAATGTTAAAAAATTCTTGTTAAATGATGTTTTTTTAGCAACCATAGTTTTTTCCACAACAAACACTTTGTTCGATGAACCTATAATTTTAAGTCAGCCAACTGAAAGTCCTTTTTAAAGGCTATTATTAATGCTCATGTGGATTTTGAAAATGTTGTTTATATTTTTGATTGCGAAATGTTTCATTTTTTGTTTATTGTTATCTAGGATTCCAAGTTAGGTCAAAATTAATGGAGAATGGGGTTTGGTATTTGTTTGGTTAAGCCTCAAAAGGTTCTTGTTGGTGGGCAAACTCATCCTTGAGTGGTATCACTAGAAACCACCTCACCAAAATCCAAGGAAAGGTGAAACAGGTTTAATTTAATTAGAGAAATTAATTTTTTTTAAATTATCATTTTTATTGTTGACTTGTACCATAGGGGCTTTCTGTTCCCCACTTATGTACACACTATTGAAAATTTGTAAACACCTACATAAACTACAAAAATAAGAAATTTATGTTCTTGACATGTGTTCCCAAGATTACTAACCCCTTATCATTAAGTGTCAAATTGCACCATTGTAAAAAAAATCTTTTTAGATTATCAAGTATAGTCATTAAGGTATGGCCCTAATCATTGAATGAAACAAAAAAATGGGAGTTACTACAAATTTGTGGACATGAATCCAATGATGCTTAAGACCTCCTAGTTCTAACCTTCAAGACCTCCTAGTCGTAACCTTCAAAAATTGCTTAAAAAATTATAATTTTTTTTAATTCATTATTTATTAATCAAATAAAAAAGGACCATTTTAGACCTTCCTAAAAATCAAAAGCATTAAAAAAAGTGAAAAAACACATTCCTTTTGTATCATTGAACAAAAAAAAACCTGAAATGTTACTTCTCTGAAACTTTTTCCTTCACCATTCATTTGAAAAAAATGAAGCACAAACTTTTCTCTTTTCCCATTCTACAGGAGTGCCTACTTTTTTTTCAGATGAAAAATGAAAACACAATCACACAACCACAAACTTGATTCTTAAACTTAATTGGGAAGTAGGTTACCAAACTAAAACAAAAGAGAAATCAGGACTGTCAGGGTCCAGATGATATAGGAAAAAGGCAGTACATTGTACCAACAGCCCTAACTGAGGTTACCCAGTTAGTAAGATCTAGTGAGAAAAGATGATATTACAAAGTCCTTTGTACTTAGATGGCATAGGCAGTTAGTTGTGGTCCAGAAGTTGCAAATGTTTAATTGGCGGGTAGTATTTCAGGGCTAGACTCCAGAGTGAGCAAGCACTCACCAGCACACCTTGAAGGATGGATGGTAAGTGGTCAGGAAACAATTTTCTGTTGGTTTCTAGTTCACTATTTAACCATGGTGGTTAACTGAGTTGCTTTCTCTACTACCTAGTACCTAACTAATGACTCACAAGTAGGTTGTTAGTAGTTCTTGCAGGTTGTTAGTAGGTAGGTAGTAAAAACAGCCCTTACCTGTGTGTGTATAGACAATCTACTTATCTAGTAAAAACCTGTTTTTTTGACCTGCCTACCTATAAATATGACCTACCTCTACCAGAATGAGTCACCAAGGTGAAAGTAGAAATTAACTCAGTTGAGGTTCATCCATAACTGAGTCATAATGGACATCCAGCGGATGGTGCACTTGTGTTGCTGGTGGTTACAGGGGCTGTCTGTCAGCTGCTTGGAACAAGTGTTTGCTGCAGCACAGGGTGGTCCATAAATGACCACAACTTTCCAGCAATCAAAATTTGTGTTTCAACATCCATGAATGGATTATATAAGCCTGCTGCTTAATTTTCACATTAGTCAGCAGCTCATGACATTTGCATTGATCTGGTCCAGCACCAGAATGAAGCCATTGCTGCACACTACTCATAAGATCTGGCTCATTCTGCAGCTCATGCATCTGATCACTCATGAGTCATGCTCCAATGTCCATCTGCAATTTCGGAGGTGATCATTGGCAAATAGTGTCCTGCAAACACTTGGTCGCTTGCTGCTGCTCAATGCTGAGGTCCCGGACAAGATTTGCTGGCTGCGTACTTTCTGGCAACTCCTACTGATCCTGGTCGGTTTTGAGAGGTTTGCTCTTCTTGGAACCTGGAACCGGCGGGTAAGTATAGGGTATAAGCATACCCTTAATTAGCAGTTAAAAAATCGACGAACTGATTCTGACCCTTGTCTCTCTGGTGGTTCAAGAAAAACCATAGAACAGGTTTTTGACCTTCAACCGGGGTTTAAAAAATTCAAAGAACTAGGTCAAAGAACCTACCCTAAACCACTAATTCTTTAATGAAACTTAGCAGTTCTTTAAAAAATTTCAAAAACCCAGAAATGAAAATTCCTTGATTCTTCTATTTTTAAATTTTAAACCCAAAACCAAAGCTTCTTTGATTTTGAAAATTTTCAAACATGGAACCAAGGTTATTAACAAAATCAAGAATTTCACAACATTGGTTATGAGCATATCTGCTAGACCCTTTGGTTACATGAGTGTACTCCCTCCCTCACTACTAATTTGAAATACACTATTTTTCATAGTTGGTTTAGATGTTCTCTTGCTCTTGTGGCATCAGATTCTGTTACAATCGCTATGCATCCATCACTGGCAAATTAACTCTGGCCCATTCTAATCCAAGAGCAGTCTTGTGCTTAATCTGGGCTAGAAAGTAAAGTTGAAAACAAACAGTTACGTAAGAAAAGAAATATATGAAAGATTTTTTGTTAAAAGCTAGTATACATTGAATGTACGCAGTGATGAATGATGTTCCACTGAATGTGTATTGTAAGCGTAGTAAAGCACTCAGAGAAATTTTCTAATTGTTTTCAGAGAGCATGTTATATCCATCAATATCCGTCCTAGAAAAGAAGAGGATCTTGCTCAATTTTCAGGCCACTCTTAAGGACTAGGTGTAAGTACCATCCCCCTCTTACACTTATGTATAAGTTTATAATAATATTTGTCTTGTGCTTTACAATTGGTTAAACTCCTAGATGGGAGACATTTCCAAAATGAAACTAGACTCTACTACTGCTTCATCCTAGGTTACTTATTTGGGGGAATGCCCTGACCCAAGGTGTTCACTATAACCTACATATTAATATCCTTCCAAGAAGAGGAGGGATCTTATGCCTACTACTCCTTTCAAGTGGGAGAGAAATAATGCTTACTTATAGGAGTAGGATTACTCTTAATGAGTACACATAGGAACCCTCTTCCTCTTGTACCTGGTGATCTATGGACGTTTAGGTTCATGATACCATTCTCCTTGTGTTTTACAATGGGTAAATCCAAGAGTCGAGGACATTCCTAAATGTGGGACCAGACTCAACTACCACCTCAACCCAGGCCCCTTGGTCTAAGAATGCCCCCACCCAAGGGCTTTACCCAATTCAAAACTATTGTCCTAATTGGACATTTGGAAATATGTAACTTTAACTTTCATGCACTTCAATTTACAATCTTAGTATTTACACATAAAAATTCCAATGTCTTTCAGTTTTTTGTTTATGATGTTATGTTGTTTGGAAAATTAAAATTCATCACATCATGTCATGTAGCCAAGTGTATTGTCCTTTAGTACTAGTGGCATCCTTGTCTACCAGCCAGTGTCTTTTTTTTGTGGTGAATTTTCACAAACTGGTGGGAAAGAAAAAGGGTTGGCGAATCCAACAAAATTGCTTTTGGGGAATTTTTTAAAAAAATTGGCATATCTTGAAAAAAGCCCCCATCTACCAGCATTTGCAATAATATTGTGCATTTTCTCATTTTCCATCTCATGCTTGAAAAGTAATATGCATCTTATTCAAAGAAAGTATTGTCATGACAAGTTCATGGTTGGAAATAGCAAGGTCTCCATTACATCCAACAACTTAAGTGAGTTATAGTAAACTTTGATGTTGCTACTGCGCAAAGCATAGCTAGATAATTGACTCATAAATTGCCTACTTATTAAATATCAATTAGAAAAAATAAAGAAAATGATAAATTGTACATACAACCTACATAAATATTCCAACTTCCCAAAAGGGCATGTAATAATTTTTAAAAGATTGTCATTTTGGGTAGGCAATTTTTATTTTTAAAAAATGGAAGTAATATAATTATCCCTAAACATGAAAAGGTACCATGGTAGTCATACAAACATGGCGTTTGTAATTTTTGCACCTTAGTTTGAATTATTTGTTTTGCATAAATTGTGAAAAGGTTGGCAAAAGCAGATAAGGTGAAGGTTTTGCTAAGAGGAACTAAAATAATTGTAACCATTATTTATGTTGTGTATCTAATATTTTTATTTTAAAAAATTTACAATTGGAATTGTTTTCATACAATGTAATTTTCTGTATATTGGTATACACATTACACCAAAATGTGGTTTCTATGATTAGAACATGTTGTAACTACTGACCAAAATAGTCATGTCGTTGTGAGTGGATTTGAGTCACAATCATTTTGATGACTATAATCATAATTGTGAGTTTGCAACTATAAATATGACTATGATTACAACTAAAGGTGATTATGATTTCATATATGACTACACGACCTAATGTAACTATATTGAAGTAATTACTTAACCTTATTTGAACAAGTTAAAACAAAAACAAAAATGCATGTCAACATGGTCACATTTGTATTGGAAGCCTGATTTAGCTCAATCTTTTTTAAATAATTCCTAGTTTAATATGAATTAATCTATACCTAGTTTAATTTGGATTAATTTAGTTTAATTTAATTCAATCCTAATTTAACTTACTTAAGGCCAATTCACCCTAATTAGCCTAGTTTATCTTAAATAACCTAATTTATTCTAATTAATCTTATATTTTAGCTTAATGTAATATATTTTAACATATGTAATTAAGCTAATTTAGTTTAGTTTAGCCAAATGTGACTAACTTTAGCAACATTTATATTTTGCCAAGTTTAACCAAACTTACATTAATTAATTCAATTTAGCATTACTTCCAACAAAATACATTAAAAAACCTTATTTTCCAAAAAAATTAAAATTTAATTAAGTTTAATTAACCATGTTTAGCCTCAGTGCCTTCATGTAACTTGATTTCGCCAATTGTAACCAAATTTAACTTCAATATCAAAGTTTAACTTAAATGTTTTAATTTATCCAAGTTTAGGCTAATTTATTAAAATTTAGCCAAATATATAACCAAATTCAATTTAATTTTTTCTAGGTTGAGCCAAATTTAGCAAAATCATTTATTTTAAACAAATTTATATTTTTTAAACCAGGATTAACCAAATTTTAGTCAAGTTGATCAAAATATAAAAACATTTATCCTATGTTTAGCCTCATTTATATTACTTTAACCAAAATTAAACAAATTAATCAACTTTAACTTTAATCTAGCCAAGTTTAATCTAAATATCTTATACATGCATGTGTAGATTCATAATCATGAATATTCAATGTTTTATATTCAAACTATACATATATTTATTAAAGTTTATCATGTATTGAAACATAATGGATTTATTAAAATTTTAAAAATTCAAAAGTGATTTCTATAACAAAATTCATTGTTTAAATTTTTAGTTGGTCCACATATGTAGATTATGCTTCAAAGTTTAATAATTCATATTCATATTGTCATTTGAATAGGTATTGGAAAAGAAATTAAATTTTAAACTTTGTGTTTTTATACATTCAAACATTGGAACATCATAAAGTTTTTATGTGACAAGATTATGTCACATGCAATGTGCTAGGTGGATGGCAAAGTCCTTGAACCATTTCTAGGAGGTTTGAGCTTTGTTCCCACCATGTTGACTATAGTCAATGTTGACATATGTTGACCAATGGTATGTATAATGAGAGTATGACATTAGTATAAAGTGATCAGGTTTTATACAAATCATATAGAATTTACGACTAATTTTGTAGTTGTAAATGTAATCATAAATGCCACATTTTGGTGTTGTGACATATCTTAAAATGTTGACATCAATCTCTTTTTTGAATAAAAAGTGCCCAAAAGTTACTTTGAAAATAGTTGTAACTAGTGTTTTGTAAAAAAACTTGAAAAGATTTGAAAATGGCTTATTTTAAGCAAATTTTTAACTCAAACCTTAACATAATAGCATTTTTTTTAAATGAATTTTTTTAATAATTTCAAAAAAATTTCAAATAAGTAATAATGAGATAATTAGATAAGAGAGAAATGGAAAGTTGAAAAATGTGAAGCATATTTCAAAACCTAATAATTTTTTTAAAAAAATTAAAGATTAACAACCACTTAAGGGAACAAGATGTTGCATTGGAGTTTGACTATATGGCCATTTGGGACAAAATGGTAGTATCCTTCCTCTCCCCCCCCCACACCTCCCCCCACACCTCCCCCCAATTTATATTTTTACAAAATCTTTAAATCTTAAACATCCAAAACTCAAGTTTTTCCCACCATCATAATTAGCTTTGTAGTGTGAAACCTTAGTGTTGAGGTTCAAAGTTCAAACATCAAACATTTACTTGCATTTGGTAATGGATGGCTCACTCTTGTTAGTCATGTTATCAATGAAAACCTAACCAATTCACAAATAATTCCATAAGTAACACAATAAAACATGCAACAAAATGTAGCACCCTTGGTTCTAGGTTGTACAATGGCTAACCTACTTGTGTTGTCTAAGTCACCTTCCATCGATAATTTCTATACTAAATTTGGTGGAGAATATATTGGCTAGCTTTGCTCCATAGTCATTCTGACCTCCTATGGTCTTCTTCTCTTCATCATTGTAGTTATTATTGGTGAAGAGATGACCAAAGATCATCTCTAGGACATACACGCCTTTGTGAATCTCAATACGCACTCCATCCCCACTGTTGTAAACATTGATTATGTTATGCTCCACATCAATTTCCACTTGGAACCCACAACAGATTTCACATAAAGTTAAACCCAAAGTGGAGGTGAAGTCAAAAGTGATAATGAAGGATATCACAAACTAGGGGTGCAAAGCAAAGGTGTAGTATCACATCAACAAAGACACATGCCAAGCTCATGTTTTAGCAAATATCCTGATATCACATATCATCTAGAAAGGCCAAAATTATATCCCATAAGCCAAGACAAGTTCTTGGTGTTGCTTATTTCAAAGCACATGCCACATGTAAGATTTGTTGCTATAAAAAATGAGAAGGAACAGATTCTAACAACCTTGTTGCCTACTCACAATGAAATATGTGTTCCTTTTGGCTTTCTCAGTTCCTGGGGCATAAGCATGGTAAAGTTGCCATTCGAAAACACTTGCCACTTTTTTGGAAAGTATCAATAAAATATATTTTAATGCATTGAATCCATGAATATTATTTAAGTAAATGATCAATAATTATAAGTTTTTTGACTTCATTGCATAATATTGAAGAAACACATGTTTTAATATGCATTTAAATACATTTTTTTGAAATGCAAGTATAGAAAGTATATGTCACAATTTTGCAAAATTGAATTACAAATACATGAAAGTAACACATCAACTAGAATTATTATACTTTCAAATTGATGAAGGCCTAGTGTGTATGGATATAGTTTCAAGTTTTCATATTTTAGTCATAATCTATCAAAGCTTCAATGTAAAAGTATTTTGGAAAATTTGAGCATCCAGCCAATTTAGAACATACTTTTCATCCATTTTTCTTATATAGAAATTTCTCAAACTTTATGTACAACTTACAATAAACTCAATGAAGTGCTCCAGGACTTCAAAATGCAATTTGAATAGGTTTTTAATATATATTTTAATGTTAACGTTGAAAAAAGACTGTTTTTGAAATTAAATTTTCTAAGGACTACTTTTTTGGCATACTTTGTCATGCTTAGACCCCTTGATATATTGTGCAACATCACAATCCACATATCACATGTTTCAAAAAAAGGGAAAACATGACAACAAAGGTAATAGGCAAATTGTTTTCACATCCTAGAATCAGGGAAACAGGTTGAAGAGGTATTTTTACACAATCCGTGGGAGGGTCTTACTATTTGTTATCAACAGCATTCACAAGAATTTCGTCAAAGATCTTGTATAGACTTAGAACAAAGGTGACATTTTGGTAAACCATGTTGCCATTTTCATACACCCTTAAAGCATGTGTATCTTTCTTAATGTTTCCCACATAGGTGTCTAGTAGTAATAGAATGTGCTCCAATTATGTCTTCTTTTGGTAAATCTACATTTAATCAACATTTAACAAACAACATTTAATCTATATGCTCCAAACACATCATTTCAACAAATCATAGATTTTCCAACAATACCCTTCATTAGGGTTTCATGAAGCTACTTCACAAACAATGTAACCTATATTGTGACCACAACCCCCCCCCCCCCAAAACAACCAAACAAAAAAAAACCAACTATTTATATAAAAATGAAAAAAAAAACACACAAAAACGGGGGGGGA
>Ga0116227_10017075_pt1 | contig 10225 bp, 10 predicted proteins | sample S1TSphgellanicum_FD_89693 | JGI IMG/M metagenome (GOLD analysis project Ga0116227, IMG submission 89693) | Host-associated microbial communities from peat moss isolated from Minnesota, USA - S1T2_Fb - Sphagnum magellanicum MG | ecosystem: Host-associated > Plants > Peat moss > Unclassified...
AAAAAAGAAAAAAAAAAAAAAAAAAAAAAAACCCTTTCTCTTGCAACCAAAAAAACCTTCACATAAAGTTTTAACAATAAGAGTTAGCATTTTGGGGTATAGCATGGAATGCAATCCAATAGCTACGGTTTAGGGTTTAAGCGGTAGCTAGTTCAGGGTTGATTGGAGTGACTGAATAGGTAGGCTAGATAGCTAGGGTTTTGGAGATGTAGGGGGGAAAAGTCCTCCAAAATGCAACAAAAGTTTTGCAGTTCAGACAGCAACAATTATCACATGTGCGCAAAAAAAATAAAATTGTCAGAAGTTGGAGAAAGGGATTCGACATTGGATCCATCCATCTCTGAATCAGAGAAGAAAGTCCACCAAGATCAGAACCGGACAGAATGGGGAATGACAAATCAGAGCTCTATATGTGGTGGAATTCTAGAAGCTCAGAAAAAGAAAAGAAATCACACAACAGCAGCAACAACAACAACAACAACAACCACACAGATCGTGGAAGAATTTTGTGGGTGATAAATAGAGATAATTTGCTTGTAAGATGGACTCTTTGATCTGCAGCAAGCAAAACCCTCCCCATGATCATGTGTTGTTCATAACCCAGTACTGCAGCTTGAGCACGAGACTCGTCTAGGATCACGGAGCTGCTAGAAGAAGGAGGAGAAGATAAAAAGCTCAAGAATCAACGCAGCAGAAAGGATAGATCTCTCTCTCAGCTCTGTCCCACTTCATGGGTGAAAAAGTTTTGCTTCAGGAACAAGATACAGGAAATCATGGATCAGGTTCTCTCTCTCTCTCTCTCTCTCTCTCTCTCTCTCTCATTCTGAATCCGTTTTGAAGATTTTTTTTCTGTTGTTGATGTTGATGATGCATGATCTAGTTCTTGGAGCTTCTTTTTCTTCTTCTTCTTTCTCAACCTCTACTAGCATTCTTAAACTAGCATGCTCTTCAAGTTGCAGCTTCTTCTTCTTCCTTGATCTCCACCACCATTCTTAAAAGAATCATGAGCTTTGAGCTTCTTCTTCTTTGACTTCTTCTTCCTCTAGTTTCCCTACCATTCTTAAACTATCATGATCTTCTTGGAGCTTCTTCTTCTTCTTCTTCTTCCTCAATCTTTACTAGCCATGTTCTTAAACTATCATCTCCATGAACTCTACATTAGAGGGTGGTGTGTGTGTATTTTGTCAACAAAACATCTAATCTTTCATGGAGTCAATTTAAGCCATGGCTTAGTCAAAAGAAGCAAATGGAATCAATCAATCAAGAAGGAAATGTTTCTTACTTACCGTCCACACAGAATAATTTTTTTTCTTGGGGTTTGGAATACAGTTTATACCCAAGAACAGCATGGAGACTAGTGCAAGGTAATACTACAAATCCTTCATAATTTACAATGGCATTTAATTGGATTTCAAGTTATTAACCTAAAAGAGATTAGAAGAACATGAAGAACGGTGGAACGTCCATGAGCACTTGTTACTGTATGCCATATGCCATATATATACTAGTTGTTACTTATGGAGACAAGTGTCTATTAGTTGTTACAAGGTAATAATAATTTCAATCAATCTTTGATCCTTTGACACAATGTTGTTTTGCATTTCAAGTTACCCATGAACCAAAAGGCTTGGAAGAAGAGTGGTTAGGGAACCATAGCTAGGTATAGTTTTCCTTTGTTTTTCTTTTGTCAGGAAAGGTTTATCAAACGAAGGAAATTATGATGCTTACAAAAATGCTGCCTTCATTTTTAATGTTGGATTTTGTTATTTTGTTGTAGGGTGTATGGAACAGGGAGTGGACATGGTGGGTCATTCTTAGAAACCCAAACAAGTGGATTTGTTGAGGGCATTCCAGATTCAAGTTGGGTTCGTGGTCTAGAAGAGAGAGATTGCAAGAAGCTTTTGCAGCTATTGGAAAGATCTCCTAGTTCATGGGTGGAAACAAGTCGTGAAGGCCGTAATGTGCTACATGTTGCTATCATCCAAGGATGTACACAACTAGTGAAACAGGTTTTAAAGTTAGCACGACAAGGCTCAAGTCAATCTTTTGTAGATGATGACTCTTTTTCAAACAATTTGCCTTCATTAAAGACTCTCCTAAATGCGACGGATGGAAGGTGTAAGGTAGATGTGTTTTGCTTGGCAAGCATTGTTGGGAACCAGGATGTGATTCAAATCCTCGATAAGACTACTCATACGATTCAAGATGCATATAATGCTCAGAACCAGAAGGTTGAACGACAAGCTCAAGATTACAAGGCTGAATCACAAGCCAATGATGATGACAATATTGGCAGTGTTTGTTTACATTGTCTAATGCAAAATGCACTTGAATTGAGGAGGAATGCACGGTTCAAATCAATCATTGAAAAGGATGTGGATTATAATTTCGAAGACCCTAAACGCAAGGAGTTACTTGTTTTTCATTGTGCTTGTAAACGTGCACATCTCTCTAGAAGATTCATATGGGATGTTGTGGAGATGGCACGAGCACAAGGTGTTTTACAAGAACTTTTCCAACTCAAGGATGCCCAAGGTCGAACCCCTTTACATGTTGCGGTTGATTTTGGCCGTGCTACAACTCAAGCGTTGCTGGATTTGTTGCCAAAAGAGGCAGAATTTGCAGATTGCATAAATGCACTTGATGGTGCAGGTAGGACTCCATTACATCGAGCTGTGGCAAACAACTTGGGTTTCAGTTATAGTCGACTGGCAGAAATCCTGGTGAATGATATCAGGACAGATGTAAATGCTGAATGGCGTGATGGCATGACTGCTCTTCATTTGGCTATATTACATAATGATCCTGGCACTGCTGAGCTTCTATTAGCAGCAAAAGGAGCTGATGGTAGCAAGCGTGTGGATGTTGCCAAAACAATCACTCGAGACATCAGTGTGTACAAGACAACTGCTACTTCTTGGACTGCATTGGAACTGGCTACAGTGATGGGCATCTCAGCTGTTGTGCAGGCATTCGTATCCCAGGTTTGTAATCCACACACTTGTTCACATAATATTCAATATTCTTGTTCTTTTAGGATTTTGGGTTCAAGTCTCAATTTTGCTCATGATTTTTGGTCAAATTTTGATTGAAAAAAATAAGACCCATCAATTTACTTTGGCAAAAAACTGAACTATGTTACATTGGGTTGTGTGCAAATTGGTACACATTTTTAAAAAGTCATTTCGATTGTGTCACAAAAGTTATAGTTTTGGTCAAAATTTGATTGAAAAACAAGACCCATCAAATTACTTTGGCAAAAACGAAACTAGGAGGTTGCATGAAGTTGTGTGCAAAATTCGTAGACATTTTCTTAAAGTCATTTGGATTATGTCACAAAATTCATAGTTAGTGTTCTTTGTAAATATATGACCAACCAAATGATCCTTATTATGCAAGTGATTTGTTACGAGGAAACAAAGAAATTTTCTTTTTGTCAGAAAACCCTAAAAGCTTTGAGCATTGCATGTTGGATGTGTGTGTGAAAATTGTGCAAAAGGAAACCTTCCCCACATGCCAATCATTTGAATATATATTTTCCATAGCTAACTATTTAATTTTACTCACTAATGGGTGGGTTTTATTTTTGCTTGTCTTTGAATCATGCAGGATTATAATCATGAGTTGGTTTATGATCGGTGCTTGCACCTTGCTGCGGCAGCAGGAGATCTTCGGAGTGTACAACTCTTCCTTGGAAATCCAAGAGTGAATCGAACTCACTTCGCATTTGAGAAACATTCAGTGTTGCATTTTGCTGTACATGCAAGATTACCATACCTACGCCAGTTGAAGGCAGCATCACCATTGATGAAAGTCATTGATGTAACATTAAGCCGATTCCTTTGTTTCTCGGATATGGCAAGCATCCATTGGCTGGAACAAAAACTCATCCGACTCGAAAGACCGAAACAAGGAGGATATGGTGCCAAACAAGGATGTATTAATTTATTGTTGCAATCAGGAGCTGATATATGGGAAACGGATGCCATTGATGGGAATATTGCTGATCCAGGAATGAATGCAACTGATGAAGCACAACTTTGGTGGTATGAAAAATTCGCAACTGAGACACGAGAAGCCAAAAACAATTTCAATGCAGCTGGGAATGCAACTGCAGTGGTTGCAGGTTTAGTTGCAACAGCTTCTTTCGTGGGTCCATTGCAACCACCCCTCGGTTATGGGTCTGATGCAGCAAATGTTTTGACATTTGATCTTGTGCAAGCAACCAAGTTGTCAATGAAGTTGTTCACTGTGAGTAACAGTTTGTCATTTTATCTTGCTATTGCATCCATCATGTTGGCAATCATGCCATCTCTTCCAATGCCTCGAGAAGGGTTACGCGATGAAGTTCAACGAAGTCGAAGAACCATAGTTCTTGCCATTAGTACTCTTCTCTTATCCATTATTAGCATTCTCATCTCTTTTGCTTCTTCTTCAGTTGCTGTAACCCCACACTATTTCTCCTTACCAAGTAAGGGTCTCACATTTTATCCAATCTTGCTAGGTGGATCTATTTGCTTGGTAGTCATCTTCTTCTTTTTCTTGCGTTTGTTGCGACTTGTTTTCACTCGCAACTTGAAGATTAAACGATTCTATCAAACATATGGCAAATTTTAGTGAAGTGGGTTCTAAATGCCTTCTTCATTTTTCCTCCCCAGAATGCATATTGGAACAAAGACTGGATATTTGAAATTAGGTTTCTCATTTGTATGAACATTAGTTTATCATTCTCTGAAACTTTTTGCATCCTTTTTGTTTGTCTTGTGAAATTCCTACTAAAATTGCTGATGTAATCACCATCCCTTGAGGCATAATAATACTTATGTTTTGTAAATCCATGGGCATTGAAGGCAACAACTAAACAATAAACCATAATTGCAATTTCCAATGTATGGTAATGAATTTTTCATAGGTGTGTGAACTCCTGACAAAAGTTGATTGGCAAACCAGATCATTCATCAATGTGAAGAAACAGTATTCAGTCATCAAGACATGTGCAAAAGAAGTGGTGTATCCTGCACCATACTTGCAATCGCATTATCCACTGACGGGTGAATCTCTATATCAAGTATTGAGTGTGCTACTACACCTTGTTGAAGAGGAGCAGGTGATGTCTCTGATAGTCTATTCCCTGCTTCTTGAGTTTCTGCTCGTGTGGTTGAGTTATGAGTTGACAACTGTCCTTTCCAATAAATGAACTCCACTATCAAAGCATGGCCTGTCATGGCTATACCAAATCCTGCAAAAGATGCCAGCAATACCGATAGCACCGCCTCCACATGTACCTGTAACACAATTAGCATATAAGCATGGAAGTCCAGTGCCCTTGAAATCAACTGCCATGACTACCCACTGACTTCATCACACTCCTGACAGACTGGGTGTAGATAAGTATACAATAAATCCATCAAAAAGTTTGGGCACAAAATCTGTTGGTGTCCTGAGTTTCTATCGCCATTTTTCCAGAAGCAAGGATATGAAACTTGTAGGCAAATTTGCATTGGAGGTCTAAACCCTAAACCCTAACATGCATAATTCTTTGAGTTTCCCTTTGAGCTACAGAAATAAGGTTGACTAGTAGGGCTATAATTTAACTCTGAATTGGACCTGAAAGGCACAACTTACCAGGTGATAACCCACTTGAGTAAAAAACACGACGAGTAGAAATAGGGTTAAACTGTACACCCATATATACTGTCCTTTAACTGCAGTGTCATTTCAACACACCAAATTTTCCATCAAATTTTTTTGCCAGTTGATGCACACTCCAAAAAAAGAAATATCTTCCTTTTGCAAGCAAAATGTGCAGATGTGTGTCACAATACAAATTAATGGTTGAATTGGTTTAAGTATAATGTGACTGAATAAAATTTGATGAATCAAGCATAGTAAAAAAGGTGTGGATTAAGTAGACCTCAAGGAGTAGCAATAAAAATCCTGTGATAAAATTCACAAACATAGGACTTCACAATGTTGTTTGAGTATTAACTTTTTTCTTATCAACGTACCAAGAGAGATTGCCGTAATAGAGGCAAGAAGGCCTATGAAACATGAAAAAGGAAGCGCAATTACCAATGCTCCAGAGCCCATTTGGTTTACCTGCTTAACACCATTTGTGTTAGCCACTTACTCTAAATTTTATGTGTTTGTTGTCTCTCTCATTTTAGTATGCCTACTCCAGCTACACAGTGACTCCAGCAGTTGTGCCATTGATTCCCAACAACCCTACTACCCCAAAACCCTAAACCCTAATAAACCCTAAAGGCTATCATAATTTCACACAAATGACACATAAAAACACTTGCTCACAACGCTTACCAGCAATTGCTCGATGACACAAAAATATGCCAACACATTGATCATGATGAGCACAGGCACGTCCTGCCAGTTTCTGTGACACCTAGTTGGTTTACAAATCTCAAAAGCACATCAGAAATCAATGAGACAAAACAAAGAACAAATGAAGGCAGAAATCCTTTGAGACCCAATAAACAGATTGCAATTTGCATTGTTGTTTGTTTGTTTCTCTCTTTGTTTCTTATCCAGATCTGAAAATGCTCAAAGTTCACTCATGCAAAAAAAAATTGTATTGAAGTACAAAAGAGAAAAAAGATTGACAATGATCACCTTCGTAAGTTGTGATTGAGTAGTAGCTGTTCAGGTGGTGTCCTCCTCAGGCGATCTGTATTACTAGGCAGTCGCACAACGGTGACAGGAATGTTCTGAACTTCTTGACTGCAAACTTCGCATGTGCGGTTTCCTTTGATGCCAAACCATTTGAATGCGCATTCCTTATGTGCTAACGCCATCTCCCCTCGACAACTACATTCCATCTTCAAAATCTCACCATACTCCTCTGTAAGCGAGTCCATACATATCCTACACACAGCTTCCTCTTCTGGGATCTCCCCATCCAGCTGCTCTTCCTCACCTACATTTTTGTGGCACAAATTTTCAACCCATCACCAAATTGTTATTACAGGCTTGCTCTAGACTAGAGGAAAAAAAACCCTTCAGTTTACACTTGCACCTTGTTGCAAGCCCCATTGACATGACTGGCAAAAGGGTGAAGAATTTTCAAAGATGGTACCTCCTTTCTCAGTATGTGTCTGTGTTGTTGATGAGCAAAGTTCGCTTGCCATGGTCGTGTTATCAGAAGAATTAGGCATCAATGTAAGAGGAGCAGGTCTGACCATTATTAAGCATATATTTCCAGAGTCTGCTCTTCTCAAACTCCCAAACTTCTGCACAGGTGTTGAAAAAGAGCGTGCAATATTGATTTTCTCCATTTCATGCTGCTGACACCACACCATTATCATCAATTCAGACAAAACCCTAAACCCTAAAGGCTTGTTGCAGTTCCCCAACAGTTTGATTCAGAGCATTAACAAAATGCTGCCACCACCCCAAAATCCATAAATGACAAATTGTTTCATCTCTTCTTCAAGGACCCAACAGAAGATTTTTTTTTTTTTTTTTTTCTTTTTTGGGTTTTTTCGCCCCTTGACTTTGTTCCTCAGAATTGAACAGTTGAGAATTATTACCTCAGAGGTGGTGGTTGTTGTTTCCTGGCTTATATAGTCTACGCCAAGCCTTGCTCTTGGACTGTTGGATGAAGAGGAGGAGATCTCAATACTTGTTCGGATAGGCAAAGACGTTGTCCTCTTGGTGCCAAGTGGAAGTGTTGTAGTTGCCACCACCACATCTGGACTTGAGATGGAGGTTGACTCTAAGTTCCCGGTCAGAATTCCCACAGCCACTTGTTCATCTTTTTCTAGTGGTGGGCCAGTTCTTGATCTCAGTCCAGAACGTGGCAAAATTGCATGACTAGTTGAGAACAACTTTGAAGCTTTTGTAGTTGAGAGAGGTAGAGGAACATTATTAGACCACTTGTTGCTGCCACTGCCACCACCACTGTTGGTACTAGTGTGTTCTACTAAAACATCAGTTGTTGTTCGTGGGGGGATTTGAAGCTTTGTTAAACTCAATCGTCTGTCTTTTTTCACTGTCGCCTGCAGTGTCAAGGATGGCAAAAAAAAACCCCCCAAAAATAGGAATCAGCTTGTCTGACAGTAAATGTAAGACTCAAAACAAAACTGAAAGTGCTTAATTTTATGGCATTAGGTTCATAGTGGAATCCACAAATCCTACAAGTTAATCGCTTGAATTAATAGCTAACTCCAGGATTAATTTGTGCTAATCCCCCTGACTTAATAATCCAGTTTTTCGACCCAGAGGTTTGTTGGTTAGCATTAATCACACTGGCACAAATGCTAATTCAATCTAGAATTTGGTCCAAATTCAATTCTCTCCCAGGCCAAACTTCTAGACCATCAGCAGCACTAATCACACTTCCAGATCATCAGCACAAAATAATATTGCTTCCATATCATCAGCAATAATCACTTCCAAATCATCATCAGCACTACTAATCTCTCTCAGATCATCAGCACTAATCTACCACCACGAAGTCTAGGCACCAACTACAGCAATGCATATACATTCACTGGATCACTGATCAAGATCCAGGAGTTGGGTGTGCTTGGATTTATCACCTATGATTAAGGCTAATGCTGTTACACTAATCCTGATGCTAATTAGACCTAAAACTCCTAGCCCCAAGGCCTTGAATGGCAGGGGGGTGGGGGAGAAGTTGACACTAATTAGGGTATTTAATTCTGCATTAGATGTAATGGTTTTGCAAACCCCAATCTTCTGCAATCTTCTATGCATTATGTTCAACAGAAACTTGTAGTGATGAAGCAAAATGTTACAGAAAATTAGGCTACTAATCTGACACTAATCTCAGTTTTTTGCAAAGGGTTTTTGTGTTGTGCAAACCGTGGAGACAGCAGCAGCCGCTGCTGATGCAGGAGGAAGAAGCAGAGCAGCATTAACCGAGAAAGCTATGTTGTTGTTGATGAGTCCATCTTGTTGTGCTTGAATCTGTTGCTCACCATCCTCGTTGTTGCCCACTCTCCCCGTAGCACCCTCTTCTGGTTGTGAGTCCACACGGAACATCCTCCTGTGTCTCTTGCGTCCCTCTATCTCTCCCTTCTATCTCTCTCTCTCTCTTCAATTCCCCTCCCTCCTTGCTGTAGAAGAATCATCCCACCACCAACTCCATCTCTCCCTCCTAGCTCAAACTGGGCTAATGTATGTACATATTGTCTCTTCTTGCTGGAGCTCATAGCAATACCACCTCCATCTCCCTCATGGCCCAAATGGGTCCTAAAAAAAATACATAATCTCTCTCTCTCTCTCAGAGATCAAGGATCTGCAAACACTGAACTTCTTTTTCTGAAACTGAAAAAGGGGGGGAAGGGGGCGGGGCAAAATTCAAAACTACTCGGTAGCTACAAAATCATTCATTGTCTGTCTGATTAAGGACCAGCAAACTCTGCTGAGCTTCCTTCTTCTGAGACTGCTGCAAGGAGAAAAACAAAACAAAAAACAAAACAAAACAAAGAAAACCACTCAGCTAGTGGATGGTTTGCAATCCGACAGAAGAGAGCTTTCTGCAGTTGGCCAACAACAGATCTTAGAGAGAAGAAGAGGAGGATGAAAATGCTGCCATCAGCAGAAGCAGCAGCTCAGGAACTCATGTTCAAATCCTTGCAAAACATTTCGTTGCAACTGTTTGTGTGTGTGTTGTTTGCTTGTTCTTTTCTCTCTCTCTCCTCTCGCTCTCTCTCCTCTTATATTCTGTTTTGTTTTTATGTTTTGTTCTGTTGTGTTCTTGTCTGGATTCGAACCCCGGACTGGCTGTTCAGGACGACAGGCTGTTTGTGTACTGTTGTTGGGCTAACCACCGCGCCAAGCTTTGCACAGGAACATTAGTTAGCAGGCAGGCGCGTTTCATCCGTAGGATGGGGGATGCATGCACCGAATCGGACGGTCCATATCATGCTTGTTATATATCATTAGGTAGGTCACTACCAGTGTTGGGCGGGTACGCTGTTCGGAGGGTAATAACCGGCGGTTCAGAGTCAGGTTCTTGTTACCCGGACCCGAGTTGACATCAACTTGTTGGAACGGGCACAAGACAAGAATCGGATGGTGGAAAAAATGTTTTGCTAGACCCGGAACCGGAACCAGAAATATATTGTGAAAAAATATTTTTGAAAACAGGGTAAGGATATATATATATAAATAGATGACTTTTTTCAAAAATTTAATTAAGTAGACTGAAATTAATTATTAATTATTAATTAATTGTTCAACT
>Ga0116227_10017077_pt1 | contig 10223 bp, 6 predicted proteins | sample S1TSphgellanicum_FD_89693 | JGI IMG/M metagenome (GOLD analysis project Ga0116227, IMG submission 89693) | Host-associated microbial communities from peat moss isolated from Minnesota, USA - S1T2_Fb - Sphagnum magellanicum MG | ecosystem: Host-associated > Plants > Peat moss > Unclassified...
CACGATGACGCCGTTGTACGCGTTGGCCGCCAGCAACCGGGTCGCGACGTCGCTGCGGCCGGCCAACATCCGCGCGGACGTGGGCGCCGCGATGAAGCTCCAGTCCGTATCGCCCGTCTGGAGCGCGACGCTGCGCGAATTTTCGTCGGCCATCAACTGAACGACGATCCGGCGCAGCTTCGGTTTGCCCAAGAAATAGCCGTCGTTGGCATGGAAGACGATTTCGCGCCCGCGTTCCCAGCGGTCGAAGATGAACGGCCCCGTGCCGACCGGCGCCGCGTTGAAGGGCACGTCGTTGAGTTCGTGATAGCGCGCGAGCAAGTGGGCCGGCAGAATCGCTAACGTCCGGCTCGGGAACCACTCGGCGACGAACGGCGAGTACGGTTGGCTCAGATGAACCACGACCGTGTAATCGTCGGGCGTGTCGAGCCGCACCACGTACCGGTACGGGTCGCGCAAGGTCACGTTATTGTTCGGGTCGACGGCCGCACGCTGGGTGAAGGCGACGTCGCGGCTGGTGAACGGCGCGCCGTCGTGCCAACGCACGCCGCGACGCAGTTTGTACACGATGGTCTTGCCGTCGCGGCTGATGCCGCCGTTGGCCAGCGTCGGCACCTCGGCGGCCAGCAGCGGCGTGATCACGCCGTTGGGCGTGGCGACGACGAGCCCGTCCAGGACGAGGCTCGCGACGAACGACTCGATGACCTGGGTTCCGGTCAGCGGGTTGAGCGTATTGGGCGACGTCGCGAGCGCGATGCGCAGGGTCGCCGGATCGTCCGCCGGCAAGGCGACGGATGGGGTAATGGCCGGCCCGATAAGGAGCAGCGCGATGAAGAGCGGCAAGATGCGCACGTCTGGGTGGACGTTGCCGTTGCCCGCTAGCTTGTCCTTGGTAGCTTCCCCTGAGTGGTATTGACTTTATGAACACCGTTCAGTAAACTGCGCGCATGGGCATCGCGGAGCGCAAGGAACGACAGAAGGCGGAACTGCGCGAGCAGATCCTTGCTGCCGCGCGCGAGATCGTGCTAGAACAGGGCTTCGAAGCGCTCTCGATGCGCAAGATCGCGGAGGCGATCGAGTACTCGCCGGCCACGATCTACCTGCACTTCGCAAGCCGCGACGACATCGCGCTGGAACTCGTGCGCGAGGGCTTCGCGGAGATGCTGGGCGCGATCGCTCCCGCAACGGCCCTCGCCGACCCGGTCGAACGGCTGCGCGACATCGGCCGCCGCTACGTCCGCTTCGGCCTCGAGCATCCGCTGACGTACCGCCTGATCTTCATGGAAGATCCGAAGTTCTCGAACTCCGTGATCGGCCAGCAGCTCGACGCGCCCGGGGAGCCGGGCAGCATCGCCTTCGAAGTCCTGGAGCGCACGGTCGAGGAGCTGGTCTCGAAAGGCATCTTCCGGCCGATCGATCCGGAGATCGCCTCGCAGCTCTTGTGGGCAGGCGTGCATGGGATCGTGTCGCTGCGCCTGGCATGCGCGAGCACGGCGAATTACTTTCAAGACATCGAAGCCCTGACCGAGCACTTCCTCGAGGTCGTCGAGAACGGCGTCCGAGCTCACCCCAACAACTAACCCCTGAGCCGGCCCACGAGCGGACCGGTTTTTTCTTGGCCATCGACTGAACGGTGTTATCTAAGAAAGCATAGGTAGGTTATGAAACGGCCGTTATCAGCACACATCGTGGGCCTCACCCTCTCCGTCGCTGGTGCGGGGTGTCTGGCTGCCGGAATTTCCGGCTGCGCGGCGCGAGCCGAGGCATCGAAACCACCGGCGCGGATGCCGCTCGCCGTCGTGGTCGAACCGGCCGGAACGGCGGCGCCGCTTGCGATCTATACCGGCCCCGGCGCGGTCGCGGCCGCGCACACCTACCGAGTCGCGTTCGAAATCTCAGGACGCGTTGCGGCCGTCAATGCCGACGTCGGAGACCGCGTGACGGCCGGCGCGACCCTTGCGAGCCTGGACGACACCGACTATCGCGAGCAGCTCGCCGCCGCGCAAGCGCGGCTCGATGCCGCCGCGGCGGCCGCCGCGCGTGCCGAGAACGGCGCGCGGCCCCAGGAGCGCGCGCAGGCCGACGAATCGGTCGCGGCGGCGCGGGCCACGGTCGCCCGGGCGCAAGCCGCGCTCGACTTGGCGCGCGACAACGACGCGCGTGACGCGCAACTGGTCGGGGCGGGCGACATCGCCGCGCAAACCGCCGACACCACCCATACCGCGTTCGTGGACGCCCAAGGCCAACTGCGCTCGGCTCAAGCGCAACTTGCCGCAACCGAAGCGAACGCGGCGCTCGTGAGGGCCGGACCGCGCGCCGAAGATCGCGCCGCGGCCGGCGCCGACGCCGCGGAGGCGCGCGCCAGCGCGGCATTAGCCGCCACGACGCTCGCGAAGACGTCGATCCACGCGCCGGCCGACGCGTACGTGCTCGCGCGCGACGTCGAGCCCGGCAACGTCGCCGTTCCGGGCGCGGTCGCGTTCACGTTGACCGACGCCGGCACGCCCGACGTCCTGATCGACGTCCCCGAAGCGCTCGTCGGGGGAATCGGCACGGGCACGGGCGCGCGCGTTAGCGCGAACGGCCGCAGCGTTACCGGATTCGTCACCCGCATCGAACCGTCCGCCGACGACGCAACGCGCGCGGCGCAGGTGCGCGTGCGTGCGCCGGAACTCGCGCTGCGGCCGGGCGCCGTCGTCAGCGTCGCGCTGGGCCCGCGGCAACCCGGTGGGGCGAGCGTCCCCGTCGGCGCGATCCTGACCGAGCGCGGTACCACGTTCGTCGAAACCTACGACGCGCGCCGGGGCACCGTGGCGCGCCGCGCGGTTCGCATTTCCGGAAGCGACGGCGAGCGCGCCGACGTTAGCGGAATTCCGCCCGGCGCGCCCGTCGTCGTGATGGGGCAGCACCAAGCGGAGCCGGGCGATCCCGTTCGCGTGGTCAGCGGCTCGTGAACCTTCCGAAGTTCGCCGTCGAGCGTAAGTCGCTCGTCTTGGCCGCCGCTACCCTCGCGCTCTTCTGGTCGCTTGCGAATGCATTTACGATGCAACGTCGCGAGGATCCGGGCACGGAGCAGCGTCTGACCGAAATCGTCTCGACCTATCCCGGTGCGACCGCGGAAAACGTCGAACAACTGATAACGCGCAAGGTCGAAGATTCGCTGCGCTCGGTCGAGCACGTCAAGCACGTCACCGGCGTCTCGCGTCCCGGCATCTCCGTCGTGACCGTCGACTTCGACGACGAGATGACGCACGCCGACGGGCCGCTACGCGAGTTACGCGATAAACTCGACGACCTGCGCGGCGCGTTGCCCGCCGGCACGAGCGGCCCCGCGGTGGACGACGACGTGTGGAAGACGTATCCGATGCTGGTCGGCGTGAGCGCCGACGGTTTGAACGAGCGCCAAATACGCGACGTCGCGAAGCATCTGGCCGACTCGCTCGCGAACCTGCCCGACGTCGGCAAGGCCGACCTGACCGGCGCGCAGGAACAAGAGGTCGACGTCGACCTCGATACGCGCGCGCTCGGGCTCTACGGCATCACGGCCCCCGACGTCGCGAACGCGATCGCCGGGGCAAACGCCTTGGTTCCGAGCGGCACGCTGGCCCTGGGCGACCGGATCGCGCAAGTGAATCCGAGCGACGGACTGCACGGCGCCCGCGGCGTCGCGAACGTGGCGGTTGCGAACCTGATGGGCCGGCCGATCCGGGTCGGCGATGTCGCGACGGTGCGAACGGGATACCCCGACCCACCGGATGAGATCGTCCGCGTCAACGGCAAACGCGGCGTCGTCATCGCTATCCAGGCGAAGGCGACGTCGTCGGTTACCGCGCTCGGCCCCGAAGTCGAAGGCGCGCTGGCCCGCGCGAAGGCGAATTGGCCCGCGGGAATCGACTACGCGCTGATCGCCAATCAGCCCAAGACCGTCGACGACCGGGTCGCCGACTTCTTCCTAAATCTCGTTCTCGGCGTCGCGGTCGTGACGTTACTCGTCGCCCTCTTGATGGGGTTGCGCAACGGCCTCCTGGTCGGCACGACGGTCGTGCTCTCGATCGCCCTGACGTTCGGCGTGATGCCGCTCCTACACGTCGACATCAACCAGATTTCGATCCTTTCCCTGATCATCGCGCTCGGCGTGATCGTCGACGCGGGCATTGTGGCCATCGATAACATCGAGCGGCTCTTACAAGCCGGTGTCGCGCGGCGCGAAGCGGCCTGGCGCGGAGTCCAGGAACTCTGGTTTCCGCTCATGACCTCGACCTTGGTCGCGATGACGTCGTTTCTCCCGTTCCGCTTGATGGGCGGCAGCGTCGGCGATTTCGTCCGCGACCTGGCCGTCGTCACCACGATCGCGCTCGGGGCCTCGCTGGCGGTCGCGTATTTCATCACGCCGATTCTGGGCGAGTGGTTCGCGGTGGCGGCTCGCCCGGAAGACGGGCGGCGCGGACTCGGCACGGCGGTGCGCCGGCTGTTCGATCGTCTGCTCGCGGCCATGCAGCGCGGGTACGTGCCGCTCGCGACGACCGCGATGCGCATCCCGTTAGCCACGGTCGGCGTCGTGATGTTGGCGCTCGGACTCGCCGTCGCGACGATCCCGCGGCTGGGCGTGCAGTTTTTTCCGTCCGCCGATCGCAACCAGTTCTTCATCGACGTGACGGCGCCCGACGGCACCGACGTCCGCGCCACCGAGAAACTGGTAGCGAAGATCGAACGTCTCGTTCGCGCGCACGGCGGCGTGTCCGCCGTCGGTTCGTTTGTCGGGCATGGCGCGCCGCGCTTCTATTACAACGTGATCGCCGAACAGCAGCGCCCCAATTACGCGCAATTGATCGTCGATACCGTCGACGTGCCGTCCGCCGCGCGGCTCATTCCCGCCTTGCGCGACGAAATCGCCGCCAACGTCGGCGGCGCGCGCATCGACGTCAAGCCGCTCGAACAGGGACCGCCCGTTGGCGCGCCGATCCAGCTGCGCCTCGCCTCGGAGCGTGCGGCCGATTTGCCTGCGATCGCGGCGACCCTGCGCGAGCGCCTCCGCGCGATTCCGGGCGCGACCGCGGTGCGCGACTCGCTCGGCGAACCGACGACCCGGCTCGATTTAGCCATCGATTCCGATCGCGCCGCCCAGGCCGGCGTGACCGATGCCGCCGTCCAACAGGTAACGGCGCTGGCCTACGGTGGAACGACCGCAACCCGAATTCGGGAAGCGGACCGCCAAACACCGGTCGTCGTCCGCCTGCCCCCCGCGATGCGTGCCGACGGTAGTGCGCTCGCGGGAATGTCCGTGCGCGCGAGCAGCGGTCGCGCCGTCGCGCTGGCCGAATTCGGCACCCTTCGGTTGGGAACGCAGACGAGCGTCACGACCTACTACGACGGTTTCCCGACCGTCGTGATCTCGGCCGACGTCGACGGCCGCTTGGCCTCGGAGGTTCTGGCCGATTTCAAGGTCGCGGCCGCGCGCGTCGCGCTGCCGCCGGGCGTGACCCTCACATACGCGGGTGAAGACGAGCAGACGACCAAGTCGTTTCGCAACCTCGCGATCGCCGGGGGAATCGGGTTACTACTGAACCAAACGATTCTGCTCTGGGAATTCCGGAAGCTGCGGCTGTCACTCGTGATCCTCGCGGCCGTGCCGCTCGGGCTGATCGGCGCGGTCAGCGGGCTGGCGGTGACCGGCAACCACTTTGGGTTCGTCGCCTCGCTCGGGCTCGCGAGCCTCGGCGGCATCGTCACGAACCACACGATCGTGCTCTTCGAATACGCCAACCGCGAACTCCAGCGCGACCCCGCGCTCGGGATGGAACGGGCCTTGATCTTCGCCGGCACAAAACGGCTGCGACCGATTCTCCTGACCATCGTTACGTCGATCGCTGGGTTGCTGCCGCTCGCGTTCTCGACGCAGTCGTTGTGGAAGCCGTTCTGTTGGGTCGTTATCTTCGGGCTCGCTGGGTCGATGCTGATGACCTTGGTCGCAATTCCCGCGATCTATCGCCTCGTAGCAGGACGCAAGCAGGCAGACTCAGCAACCGCGCGCGCCTCCGAATCGAAGCTTGCGCGCCGTGGCCGGACCCTCGCGGGCGAGACGTAGCCGGCCGTTCCCGGCGCGGCGGAATCCGCACGAGCCGTGGGTAACGTTTGAACTGACGTGTTCCGAATCCCGATCATGAGCCGTGCCTTCATCGGCCGCCGCGAAGAACTCGCCGCGCTTCAAGAGGCTCGCCGCGATCTCGCCTCGAGTCGCGGCGGAGCGGTATTGATCGGCGGCGAAACCGGCATCGGCAAGTCGCGGATGCTCGCCCAGTTCGTCCACGATCTGCGCGAAGCGAGATCGCGCCGGATCGTCGTAACCGCCGAGTGCCTGGAGCGGATGCAGGTGCCGTTCGGTCCGATTCGCTCGCTCGTATCGGCGCTCGTTAAGGCCGTGCCGGCGAGCGAGTTAGCGCCGAACGTGCGTCGCGCCGTCGCTCAGCTGACGCGTTCGGGTTTTCCGGCGGGCACGGATACGGCGGCGAGCGAGGCGTTGGAACGAGCCGAGCTGCTCGCGGCGCTCGTCGAGTTCGTGAAAACCGTCGTGGCCCGCAAGGCGACGATTCTCTCGATCGAAGACATCCACTGGGCCGACGCCTCAACCCTCGACTTCATCGCCTATGCGGTCCCGCGCTTGGCACGGGCGCGACTCCTGCTGGTCGCCACCTACCGGTCCGACGAGCTCGAGCGGAACGAGCCGCTCTTCAACGCCGTTTCTCAGCTGTTGCGCGAACCCAACGTTCGCCGCTTCACGCTTGCGGCGTTATCCAGAACGGAAATTCGCGAACTCGTCGACGATGCGCTCGAAGGGCGCGCCGCGTTGCCCGCGAGCGTCCGGCACGACATCGAGGTGCGCAGCGAAGGCAATCCATTCTTCGCCGAGGAGTTGGTCAAAGGCGCCCTCGAGGCACGCAGCGCCGGCGCGCCGACCAGCCTTCCGCTGTCGATTCGCGGGTCGATCTTACAACGGCTCTCGCTCCTTTCCGCCGAGGATCGCCGCATTCTCGAGCGGGCCGCGGTCCTCGGTTACCGTTTCGACCCGGCGCTTTTGGCACTGGTCGTGGACTCGGACGTCGAAGCGATTCTGCCCACGCTGCGCCGCGCCCGCGACCTCAACATCGTGCTCGAGGAGGACGACCGTTCGCGGTTTCGCTTTCGCCACGCGCTGACCCGGCAGACGATTTACGGCGGCATGCTCGTGTTCGACGCGCGCCGCCTCCACGCGCAGATTCTGCAGGCGCTCGAGTCGCTCGAGGACCGCGAGCGTTACATCGACGCGCTCGCTTATCACGCGTGGGAAGCGAAGGACGCCACGAAGACGCTTACGTACAACGAACTTGCCGGCGACGCGGCGCTGGCGCAGCGGGCGCTGGCCGAAGCGGAGTCCTGTTACGACCGGGCCCGAGAAGTCGCGAGCGACGAACGCGATCGCGCGCGGTTGGCCGAGAGCGCCGGGACGGTCGCCTCGCTCCAGGGCCGTCTTTCGCAAGCGGTCGATGCGTTCGAATTCGCGAGCGCGATCCGCTTGAAGCGGGGCGAATTCGATGAGGCCGCCACGCTCGAGGCGACGATCATCGTCGAACGGAACAACTTGGGCGATGCGGCGGCGGCGCGCCGCGGCGCGGCGTTTATCGAGACACACGGAGCGTCGCTGGGTCCCTCCGTGCTCGACCGTCTGCTCGTGAACACCGCGCGTCTGTTTTGCGCGCAATACGATTTCGCCCAGGCCGACCGGATGTTAGCTGCCGTCTCCGATCCGCTGCATCTCGCACCGCGCGTTCGACAAAACTACCTCACGACGCTCCTCGAACGCCACTGTTACTTCGGAGAAGTCGCCGCGTGGCACGAGCTTTTGCCGCAACTCGAAGAGAACATCCCGCGGTTGTCTTCGGACCGGCAAGTTATCGGGTTCTATTCGATCGCGCAAATGGGTACGGGCATGGGCGCGAACGCGCTGGTCGAGCGGGTCATGCTCGAAGGGCAGCGTATCGAACGCGACGCGGGCTACGGCGCGATTGCCGTCTTCGGCGACGCCGTCAATGCCGGGTACCTCTTCCTGCGTGGCCGCTTGGCCGAATCGCGCGCGAGCCTCGAACGCGTGCTGGAACGTCCCGATATCGCACCGGCACTCATCCTGCTCGCGCAACTCGCGCCGCTCTTGGCCAGGGCTTCCGGTGATGCGCACCTGGTGGCCCGCTGCGTGCCGCCGGCGCTGTTGGAGAACGCGCGCAACGGCATCGACATCGAAAACGCGATCTTGCTGGGCGCGTATGCCGAATGGCTGGCTTCGCGCGACGCGGTCGCCGCGGCGCAGGCCGACTTACGGTTAGCCTTGACGATCTTTCCGCTCGCGCTGCCGACGCTTGGACCGGTGTTGATCAGCGCCGCGCGGTATCTGGATATCGGCGAGCTTCCGGCGCTCGTCGAGATGGCCGCTCGCTGCGCCGCCGGCCCGGACAACGTAGCGGGTCACTTGACCCGAAATTTGGTCTCGGCGATCGCCGCGGCGCGTTCGGGTAATCGTGAGGCCGCCACCGAAGCGGCGCTGGCGGCTGCGGCGCTGGCCGCAACCTTGGAGTGGCCGATGTTCGAGGCGCAAGCACTCGAGGTCGCGGGCCGCCACGACGCAGCGCGCTCGCTCTACGAGCTCTGCGGCGCCGATGCGGACGTGGCGCGCTTCGGGCCCACGGTCATCGCGGGCGGCAACGTGGACCGCGAAACCGTGCTTTCGAGTCGCGAACTGGAAGTTGCCCGGCTCGTTTCGCTGGGTCTCACGAACCGGGTTATTTCGGAGCGGCTTGCCGTCGGGCAGAAGACCGTCGAGAAGCATTTGGCCTCGATTTTCCGCAAGCTCGACGTGAACTCGCGCGTCGCGGTCGCCTCGTTCGTCCTGGGCCGCGAGCACGCCGAAGATGAGAGTGTAACGGCCAACTCACGCTAACGCCGAGCTTTGCGGGGAGCGCCGGAAGCCGCTCGTTACCGTAGGAAGGAGCCGATGACCGAAGGCTCTCTTGCTCGCCGCCGGTTCGCGAAAGATTCTCTTGCTCGCCGGCTGTTAGCCAAGGGCTCCCTTGCTCGCTTCCGCGACGAACTTCGAATCAACGTAATAACCGTTAATGCGCTTAAGTTTGGGAGCTTACTTAGCGCTGCATTCGATGAAAATAACTAACGCGCGTTAATGCGGTCTATCCGAATCGAGCGATTGGTGGTACAACAGTAGGACGAGCTTCCCCGTTTGCAACCGACGCCTTGTGAGGAACCGATGCCATGTTAATCCGACGCTTGCTCGCCGCATCGTTCGCGCTCGCGGCGCTCTCCGGACCGACCGTCGCCCGTGCCGCCGAACTCGGCAGTTACGAATTCTGTGCCGAATCGCCGCTCGCGATCGGCTCCCAAATCGCCAACGGCGCGACGGTCACGGATATCCACGTGATTGCCAATTCCGGCGGCTACCCGGTCGGCTGGATTTACGCCACGTCGCGCGGCGATAGTTACCTACAGACCTGGAGCCGGATGCCGCTCGAGGATCAGCAAGCTTTGCACGCGCCTGCGGGCGAGGCCGTCTCGAACCTCCGTCCCAAGCCGAACAGCCTGCCGCCCGACCTCGCCGTGCGCGCCTGCCGGCCCTCGGAGATCGCGCGCTTTTAAGCCCAGGTCGCTCGCGATACGGTTGGCCCTCGGCTCGAGTCAGAAGCGGCGGACGAGGCTGAGCGTGAAGCTCGTGCCCTGCAGCGGGAACGCGCTCTGCGCGACGATACCGTCCGGTTCCGCATAGAGCGTGCCCGCGCCCGGCGTCGTGAACCGGCGGTCGTAGACGTCGGTAAAGTTGGTCCCGTCGAGCCGAATTTCCAGGGTACGCAGACGATAGCCGACGTGCGCGTCCACGACCGCGAACGGCGGTGCATTGAGTTCATTGTAGAGACCTTCGTAGGCGACGTCGAATCCATTGAGTCCGATTCGCGCCGCGCAAGTTTTGGATCGGGCTCTGCCCGTTCGCCGCGGGAGGGAACGCGGCACGGTCCATGGCCGCAGCGCGTGACGTATCGGATTCCGCATCGGAAGGCAGAAGAAAGAGTTGCAAGCTCGCGGTTTCACCGGCACGCACCTCGATCATCGATTCGTTGGAATGCGCGAAGCCGCGCGCCGTCACGTGCACGAGATAGGTCCCCGCCACAAGCGACGCGATGGCGAACGTTCCG
>Ga0116227_10017079_pt1 | contig 10221 bp, 8 predicted proteins | sample S1TSphgellanicum_FD_89693 | JGI IMG/M metagenome (GOLD analysis project Ga0116227, IMG submission 89693) | Host-associated microbial communities from peat moss isolated from Minnesota, USA - S1T2_Fb - Sphagnum magellanicum MG | ecosystem: Host-associated > Plants > Peat moss > Unclassified...
ATAAAAAATCAATGCAATCCTTGAACAGTCAAGAGGGGCCTTCCGCGCTGAACCTTTCGCCAACCCTGCTGCGGCCTGACTGGCCTGCGCCTGCCCGTGTACGCGCAGTCGTTACTACGCGCGCAGGGGGTGTCAGCCCGCAACCCTATGCCTCGCTGAATCTTGGCGTGCATGTGGGTGATGAGCTGAGTCACGTCCTGCATAACCGCGAGCGCCTGCGTTCCGCTTTGCGGCTCGCCAGTGAGCCGGTGTGGTTGAAGCAGGTGCACGGCACCGTGGTGGCGCAGCTGCCCGCCGCGCCGGATACGCTGGAGGCCGATGCGTCTTGCACGGCAACGGCAGGCGCGGTTTGCGCGATTTTGACGGCGGATTGCCTGCCCGTGCTGTTTTGCGATGACGCCGGTACGGTCGTCGGCGCGGCACATGCCGGCTGGCGCGGCCTGCTCGCGGGCGTGCTGGAAAATACCGTGGAGGCCATGCATTGCCCGGCGCCGCAGCTGATGGCGTGGCTGGGGCCGGCGATTGGCCCGCAGGCGTTCGAGGTGGGCAGCGAGGTGCGTGAAGTGTTTGTGACGCGTGATCCTGCTGCTGCACAGGCTTTCGTGGCGGGGGCTCCGGGCAAATACTGGGCCGACCTTTACCTGCTGGCGCGGCAACGGCTGCAACAATGCGGCATTACGCGTGTCTATGGTGGCGATCTCTGTACGGTTCGCGATGCGGAACGGTTTTATTCCTTCCGTCGAGACGGTGTGACTGGACGCATGGCCAGCCTGATCTGGCTGCAGGATTAAGCGGTGTATTGCAGCCCGGCGTTGCCCTCTGCTACAAGTTCGCTCCCCTGACAGGCCTAGGATGCCGCCATCGATGAAATTGAAATTTAATGGCCGATGGATTGCAGGCGTGTTGGCCGCGGGTTTTGCGCTGGCCGCCGTTGCCAAGACAACGCCGGAACAGGCTGCCCGCCTGGGAGCGACCGACCTGACGCCCACGGGTGCCGAAGCGGCAGCCAATGAAAATGGCAGCATTCCGCCGTGGAATGGCGGACAGACCGCAGCGCCGGCGAATTTCGCGGGTGTGGGTGCCCGTTATGTCGATCCGTACCCGGAAGACAAACCCCTGTTCACCATTACGGCAGAAAACCTGTCGAGCTATCGCGGGCGGCTGACGGCGGGGCAGATCGCGCTGTTCGAGAAGTATCCCGCCACCTACAAAATCAATGTGTATCCGACGCGGCGCAGCTTTGTGAATCCGCCTGCGATTTATGAAGCGATCCGCAGTAACGCAGTCAGCGCCGAGCTTTCCAATAAAGGTGAAACGCTGAGCGGCGCGGTCACCGGCATTCCGTTTCCCATTCCTGAAAACGGGCAGGAGGCGATCTGGAATCACCGCCTGCGCTATCGCGATGTTTCAACGCGGCGTTGGGACAATCAATTCGCAGTGACGTCTTCCGGCGAGTACAACGCCGTGAAGATGCGCATCGAGACGCTCTTCAATTATGGGCAGCAGGGGATCAAGCCCGAAAATCTCGAGAACATCCTGTTTTACCTTGCGCAAACCGTCACCGAGCCCAAGACGCTGGCGGGCAGCATGACCTTGATCCACGAGACCATGGATAACGTCAAGGAGTTGCGCAAGTCATGGGAGTACACGCCGGGCCAGGTTCGCTCTGCGCTGCGTCGCAGTTCCCTCATTGCCTACGATAACTTCGGAACCGCTGTGGATGGCCTGGCAACGGCCGACCAGATGGACATGTTCAACGGCGCGCTGGATCGTTATGACTGGAAGCTGGAAAAGAAGCGCGAGATTTACGTGCCGGCCAATTCCTATGCCGTGCACAGCGACCAGTACAAGTACTCCGACATCATTCGCAAGAACCACGTCAACCAGGACCTGACGCGCTATGAGTTGCGCCGCGTTTGGGTAGTTGACGCCCGCGTCAAGAAAGGCGGCGTCAGCCATCTCTACAAACGCCGCACATTCTATCTGGATGAGGATAGCTGGCAGATTGTGCTGGTCGATGTTTACGACGCCCAGGAACAGCTTTGGCGCGTACAGGAAGGTCACAGCATTGTGGCTTACGACAAGCTTTATCAGCTGCCGGTGATGGAAACGGTTTACGATCTGTCGGACGGGCGTTACCTGGTGCGCGGTTTGAATAATGAAGAGCCCGAAACGTCCAGTGCCACATTTGAAGCGCGTGACTTTGATCCATCGCGCGCGCGGCGTTTATCGAAGAAATGAGAAGTGAGTCACGTCACGTTAAGGCCGCATGCAGGGTATGCGTATTCGGCAGCAGCAGGCTATGATGAAAGCAGGGCCCACGCGCGAAGCGTCACCTGCGTCTTTGAGCCAAAGTTTGTAAGTTTTAGTTAAAAAACCGGCGCTACGGGCATGACCTTGGCGTACCTTTCTGGGGGAAGCAGAAGATGACAACGAATCATAAGAAGAAATGGCTTGTGGCCGGCGCTGCCGCCGCGATGCTGGCCAGTGCGGGATGGGTGTTGGCACAGGATGCCGAACCTGCCGCCGACGATGGCGCCGCCGCTCCCGCGGAAAAGCCGGTTGCCGTGACCAAGCCGCGTCCCTCGGAAATCATGCCGCTGGCCCAGCGCAGTCCGATGCTGGCGCTGGTCAACACTGGCAAGCATCTGGTGGCGGTGGGTGATCGCGGCCAGATCCTGGTTTCCAACAATGGCCGTAACTGGGCGCAGGTGGGCACGCCAGTGCGCTCGCCGCTGACCGCGGTGTCTTTCGTCGACGACATGAACGGCTGGGCCGTGGGCCACGATGCCACCATCCTGCACACCGCCGATGGCGGCAAGACCTGGGCCTTGCAGAATTTCAATGCAGAGCTCGAAAAGCCTTACCTGAGCGTGTTGTTCCTTGACGCCAGCACGGGTTTCGCGATTGGTGCTTATGGCCTCGCCAGCAAGACCACCGATGGCGGCAAGACCTGGGCCGATCTCGATGCACCATCAATCCGCGGTGAAGAGTTGCACCTGAATGACATCATCAAGCTCGGCAATGGCAATCTGCTGGTGGCTGGCGAACAGGGCACGATTGGTCTTTCCGCTGATGGCGGCAACACCTGGGAAAAATTGACGTCTCCCTACGAGGCTTCGCTGTTCGGTGCCTTGCCGGTCGGAGAAAAGGGCGCGCTGGTCTATGGCCTGCGTGGCAATGTCTTCATCAACAACGACATTCACTCCAAGACCTGGACCAAGATCGATACCAAGACGGTCGACACTTTCTTTGGTGGCACGGTGACGGCCGATGGCCATCTGGTGCTGGTGGGCCTGTCCGGCACCATCCTGGTCATTGACCCCAAAACCAATGAAGCGCGCTCGCTCAAGATCCGCAAGGACGAAGTCACCGCAGGTGGCCGTCGCATCACGGATGTGGTGACCAGCACGCTGAGTTCGGTGATCCCATTCAAAGACGGCCTCCTTGTCGCTGGTGACGAAGGCATCCAGACGCTCGCGAGCCTGCAGGCTCAGTAAGAACAACAGCGCGAATAAGTTAGGGGAGTTAAACCATGAGTGAAACAAACGACGCTGCGCACGTGAGCCGCACGACCAAGATCCTGCGTGCCATCGAGCCACTGATCTATGCCAAGCGCTGGCTGACGATGTCGATCCTGTTGGTGATCACGGCAGTGCTGTTCGGCAGCATGATGATGATCCGCACCGACGCCGGTTTCGATAAGTCGATTCCGCTTGAGCATCCCTACATGAAGGTGCTCAAGCAGTACATGGCCGACTTCGGCGGTGCCAACACGGTGCTGGTGGCGCTGATCCAGAAAGATGGCGATATCTACAACGAAAAATTCCTCACCGAGCTGAAGCAAGCCACGGATGAAGTGTTTTTCCTCCCGGGCATCGATCGTTCGCGCGTGTCCTCGCTATTCACCCCCGATGTGCGTTACATCGAAGTGGTGGAAGGCGGCTTCAAGGGCGGCAACGTCATTCCTGCTGAATATGCGCCGACGCAGGAAATGTTCGATGTGGTTCGCGACCATGTGAACAAGGGTGGCCACGTTGGCCGCTACACCACCAAGGACCAGCGCGGCGCGATGATCTTCTCGGAACTGCTGGAAGTGGATCCGGTGACGGGCGAGAAGCTCGACTACGGCAACGTTGCCAACATGCTGGAAGATCGCATCCGCGGTCGCTTCACCAGCAAGATCAAATACGTCTACAAGCTGAAGGCGGATTACACCAGCGAAGATGGCAAGTACAAGTTCAAGGCCGGCGATGTGGTTGATGAAGGTTTCACCGACCTCGGCTGGAAACAGCGCTTCACCACCTTCCATGCCCTCAAGCAGGTGGAAGGTGAAGACAAGAAGGACATCGTGCCGATCAAGGGCAGCCTGGTCACGGCATCGACGGTCGAAAACACGCAGTACAACCCCAACGTCGATATCCACATCCTCGGCTTTGCCAAGGTGGTGGGCGACGTGATCGACGCGACGCTGCAGGTGGTGGTGTTCTTCATCATCACGCTGGTCATGACCATGATCCTGTTGTGGCTCTATGTCGGCAACTTCAAGCTGGCCGTGCTGCCACTGATCTGCTCGCTGGTTGCTGTGGTGTGGGAATTTGGTTTGCTGCATCTGCTGGGTTTTGGCCTGGATCCGTTCGCGATCCTGGTGCCGTTCCTGATCCTGGCGGTGTCGGTGTCCCATGGCGTGCAGTACGTCAACGCCTGGGTCGGTGAAATCGCCGAAAATGGCCGCAACAGCTTTGACGCCTCGCTGGAAACCTGGCGCCGTCTGGCCATCTACGGAACGATGGCGATCATGACCGACGTCGTTGGCTTCGGCACGATCTACCTGATCCCGATCGACATCATTCGTGAAATGTCGATCAACGCAACGCTCGGCATGGCGGCGATCATCGTCACCAACAAGGTGATGATGCCTATCATGCTGACCTGGGTGGACATCGGCGATCCCAAGGCATTTGCTGCCAAGCAGGAAAAGCGCGACGGCATCTTCGATCCGCTGTGGCGCCTCCTCTCCAACATGGTCAACTTCAAGCCGGCCGTGATCACCATCGTGATCTGCTCGTTCCTGCTCGGCTGGAGCCTGTGGAAGGGCAAGGAACTGCAGGTGGGTGACAGCCAGGCTGGCGTTCCCGAACTGCTGCCGGATTCCCGCTTCAACCAGGATTTCCGCGCAGTCACCAACAACTTCGCGATTGGCGTCGACATCTTCAAGGTGGTGGCTGAAACCGATCCGGACGCTTGCACCAAGTACACGGTGATGGAGCAGATCGACCGCTTTGGCTGGCATATGCAGAACACCGCAGGCGTGCAGTCGACCATTTCGCTGCCTTGGGCCGGCCGCCAGGTGAACTCCGCGTTCTCCGAAGCCAGCCCCAAGTTCAAGGTGCTGCCGCGCAACAAGTACGCGATGGTGCAGTCGATCACGCCGATCCCGACCTCCTCAGGCTTGTTGAGCCCCAATTGCTCGGCGATGGCGGTTTTCGTCTTCACCAAGGATCACCGCGCGGCGACCATCGAGCGCATGGTTGATGGGGTCAACAAGTTCAACACCAATAACGAAGCCGAGTTCTTTGACGAGAACAAGTCGGTGGATCCCAAGTACTGCGGCGACAAGCTGGTGGCGCGCCGCAATATCGGAACCACACGTACGGCACTGCAGCAGGCGGTCGACAAGTACAAGAAGCGTCATGCGGGTGCGACGGACGACGAGATCGCCAAGCAGCCGCGCATCGTCGCCCTGCAGAAGGACGTGGATGACGCCGCGACTAAGCTGACATCCTATGACAAGGAATGCCCGGTTCATTTCGCCATGGCTACGGCTAACGTCGGCGTGATGGCGGCAACCAACGAGGAAGTGCATCGCCTTGAAAAGTTGACGCTGCTCTACGTCTACATCGCCATCGTGGTCTGCGTATACCTGTCGTTCTTCGAGTGGCAGAGCATCCTCAGCATCATGCTGCCGCTGAGCCTCGTCTCGTGGATGGCCTACGCCGTCATGGCTGTGTTGGGGATCGGGATGAAGGTGGCGACGCTACCGGTGGTCGCACTCGCGGTGGGTATCGGTGTGGACTACGGTATCTACATATACGCCACCATGGCTGATGCCGTGAACGGCGGCTTCACGATGAGGGAGGCCTACTACAAGACGCTGAAGATGACAGGTAAGGCGGTGGTCTTTACCGGCATCACCCTCGGCTTTGGTGTGGCAACGTGGCTGTTCTCCGGCCTGCAGTTCCAGCGCGACATGGGCGCACTGCTGGTGTTCATGTTCACCGCGAACATGTTCGGTGCCATCCTCGTGCTGCCGGCGATCGCTTCGTTCCTGCTCAAGGTCAAGCAGCTGGCGCCAGGCGAGAAGCCGGTGTTCAAGCCCCGCCATTGATGTCGTCCTGACAAGATCCGGCACATCCGTGTGCCGGACTGTTCAGAAAAGCGTTAACAAAAAACCCCGCGAAAGCGGGGTTTTTACCAAAGCCCAGGGATTCGGAGTTTGTGTACATGGAGTTGAAGGTGCCACCGGCAGGCTCAATGGCCCGGCAACGATTGCTGGACTGGATCGAGAAAGGTCTGCTGCTGACGCTGTACGGTTTCTTTGTCGTGCGGATACTGTCGTTTGTGCGGCCCAGCGATCTGTACTTCGATTTGGCGGTGAATCTGCCCGTGCTGGCAGGCGAGGCGCTGGTGCTGGTGTTTGCACTGATCCGCAAGACGACCACCGATATCTCGATGCGCCCGCGCGATTGGTTTCTGGCATTGGGCGCAACCTGTCTGCCCCTGCTGGTCGCCCCTGATCCGAGTGGGCCACCGCACTATCCGGCACTGTTTATCAGCGTGATGATGCTGGCCCTGGCGTTTCAGATCTACGCCAAAATTTCCCTGGGACGCAGCTTTGGCCTGGTTGCGGCCAATCGGGGGCTCAAGCTGCAGGGGGCGTATCGGTGGGTGCGGCACCCAATTTATGCAGGCTATCTGTTGATGCACCTGACTTATCTGATGGGTAATCCCACCCTCAGGAATTTGCTGGTCTATCTGTGTTTCTATGCGCTGCAACTGCCCAGGATTTCGGCAGAGGAGCGACTGTTGCAGCAGAATCCGCAATATCGTGATTATTGCCGCATGGTGAAATACCGATTGATCCCTTGGCTCTATTAGAGCCGCTTTCCATCGTGGGATAGATACGTTGTAACTTTCTGTTATGTAAGACTTTCTAATCTTTCGCGCCTGGCTTTTGAAACTGCTCGCAGTCCACGTTGATTGTCTTCATCGTGCTCAGGTTCAAGGCAGTGAGGCATCCACCCCAGAGGCAGCCCGTATCCAGCCCGTAAACCTGCGCCTGTGGCCAATGGACCTTGCCGAGAGTGGACCAATGGCCAAACAGGATGGTGTCTCCGGCCGTTCTGCGGCCGGGCACTTCAAACCAGGGCATCAGACCGTGGGCTTGTGTCCCCGGTGTGCCGGAAGGCTTGAGGCGAACGCGCCCATCGGCTTCACAGTAACGCAGGCGAGTCAGGCAATTCACCACGAAGCGTTGGCGTAGTACGCCACGTAGCTGTTGGTCCCAGAGATCCGGCTCGTTGCCGTACATCTGCGCAAGGAATTTATCTCCCTTGGGGCTGTTCAATGTACGGCTGACTTCATCGGCCAGCGTCAATGTTTGTGCGCGATCCCACTGTGGCGGAACTCCGGCGTGGATCATCAACACGCCACTGCCTGGGTCGGAATAGGCTAAAGGCTGGGCCAGGAGCCAGTCGAGCAGGGCATTGCAGTCCGGCGCCCGCATGATTTCGCCGAAGGTGTCATGGGTTCCAAAATGCCCGCTGCGTGAGGCTGCGATCAGGTGCAGGTCGTGATTCCCGAGCACGGTTGTGGCAGCATGCCCCAGGGATTTGACGAAGCGCAGAATTTCAAGCGATTGAGGGCCGCGATTGACCAGGTCCCCGGCAAAAAGAAGGCGGTCACGGGCTGGCGAAAAAGCAATTTTCTGTAGCAGCCTCTGCAGTGGTTCAAAACAGCCTTGCAGGTCGCCGATAGCGTAAGTGGTCATGGTTGCGGAGTGAACGGTAGGGGCAGTATATAAAGCGCCGATGAGCGGTATCTATTGCCTATTTCAACAGCTTTGACGCTGTAACGGGATGGGAGGATATTAGCTCCAGGCCGCGGTGGCCGATTTTCAAACATCAGGAGAAGGAAAATGCTGAACCAGATTATGAAGTTTCTGCGTGATGAAGAAGGCGCAACGGCTGTTGAATACGGCTTGATTATTGGCCTGATTGCTGTCCTGTTGGTTGCTGTGTTGACTGCTATTGGTGGTACTAGCACGACCGGCTTGCAAGGACTGTTTACGCAAGTTAAGACTGCGCTCACCACTGCTAATACCAATGCTGGTGGGTAAATCTGCAACACGCAAATGACCTGGTGATCAGCGGCGGCCTGGCAATATGGGCCGCCGTTATTGCATGGAAGGACTGGCGTAGTCATCGGGTTCCAAACGTTGCCTTGGTTTTTCTATTGCTGCCCGCATTGCTGGCGTTGATCGTTAATGGCAAGGGCCTGTTGGGAGTGGCGGTACTGCCAAGCCTGATCGGGTTTTTTCTTGGCGGTGGGATCTTGTTGCCTGGGTATGTCTTGGGCAAGATGGGGGCCGGGGATGTGAAGTTTGCTGCCTGCATGGGTTTGTTGCTCGGGCCCATGGGGACTTTCAGGATGTTAATGGTTTTTGCCATTGTTCTTGGTGCGCTGTCTGGGGCGATTTGGATGATTCACCGGCATATGCCTAGAACGGGCAAGAGACGGATTGCAGCCGCACCTGCATTGGCCGCAGGTTTCATCATTCAGATATTTGCCGATACCTTGCTGTGGAGTTTTTTCTGATGAATCGCATGGAAGCACGAGGCTCGATAGTGCCGAGACGCTATAGGCAAATGGGCGCGGCCATGATCGAGTTCGCGTTTGTGTTTCCGATTCTGTTGTTCCTGATCTATGGGTTGGTGGTCTACGCCTATATCTACGTCTTGCAGGAATCCATCACCTTTGTCGCGCAACAGGCAGCAGCCTCCGCAGTCTCGGTTGCGCCAAACGCAAACGCCGCGACGCAGCGCACTCAAATGACGACGCTGGTTCAGAATACGGTGACGCAATCGCTCTCATGGTTGGGTACTGCGCAGCTGGCGAGGGTTTCCAGCACAGTCACATTCTGTTCACAAACCACGGGCACTACATGCCCCACGGATGGTAGCGATGCGGCGGTGGTTACGGTGATATTTAACATGAATGCGCCGTCGCCTTTATTTCCAGTGCTATCCTTTGGCTCTGGACAGATTCCGCCAATGCCGACCCAGTTGGCTTCCACGGCCACTGTACGCATCTGATTCAGTTGCTTACAGATGACGTCAACGCGCTTAATCTATAGAAAACGTAAAACATAAAAGATTTCGAGGGAAACAAGGATGAGCAGCACAACCCTGAAAATAGTCACCGTCGTGTTGGTGCTGCTGGCACTGATTCTTGCTGGTGTGAGCTACCGCGTTTTCCATAGCTACGCGGAAGAAGCGCAGAAGGCCACGCAAGATGCCAAGAAGCAAGCTACGCCGCAAACCCTCGCAGTGGTTGCGCTTAAACCGCTGCCGGCGTACCAGCCTATCGAGCGCGATTCGGTAGGCCTCGTGCCGGTTTCAGTGGTTCCTCCGCAATATTTCACCAGTCTTGATGATGTGGTGAAACATGTTCCACTGGTCGATATCGACGCCGGGGCTCCGGTGACTGGCCGCTATTTCAAGGAAGGTAATGTTCTGGCCAAGGTGATCCCACCGGGCTTTCAGGCACTCTCGATTGAAGTGACTGACATCATTGCCGTCGGCAACTTTGTTCGCCCTGGCGATATCGTTGATGTGCTGTTGTATCTGCGCCCTGGCGCTGCAGGTTCTAACGGCAACACGGCAGCTGATCAGGCGCAGTCACGCGTCCTTCTCAAGGATGTACGAGTGTTGGCTTATGAAGAGCGTATCATTGATCGCCCGGAAGGCATCAAGGATGACAAGAACAATGAGCCCCAGCATCGCCAACGCACGGCAGTGTTGGCCATCCCGGATGCGGATACCACCAAAATAATGCTCGGTGTTAGCATGGGTGAGATTCGTTTGTCCTTGCATAGTCAGAATCCTGAGCTTGCACATACGGAGCCTGTTGGGGAAAACGGCTTGCCTTTGTCTGACAAGG
>Ga0116227_10017080_pt1 | contig 10221 bp, 10 predicted proteins | sample S1TSphgellanicum_FD_89693 | JGI IMG/M metagenome (GOLD analysis project Ga0116227, IMG submission 89693) | Host-associated microbial communities from peat moss isolated from Minnesota, USA - S1T2_Fb - Sphagnum magellanicum MG | ecosystem: Host-associated > Plants > Peat moss > Unclassified...
AAGATGCGCGCCTTCGTGCGCGCGGTGAGGGAAGCAGATGCAGAGGCCTGACGCGCGCGGCTACTTCGGCGAGAAATTCGGCGGAAAGTTCGTGCCTGAAGTTTTGGTGGCGGCGCTCGAGGAATTGGAGGCCGGCATGGACGCGGCCTTCGCCGACCCGTCGTTCTGGGCCGAGTACGACGCGATCCTGCGCGATTTCGTGGGCCGCCCGTCGCCGCTGTTGGAAGCGGCGCGCTTCGTCGACGCGCCGGCCGGCGCGGCGGCGCCGCTGGTCTTCAAACGCGAAGACCTCAATCACACGGGCGCGCACAAAATCAATAACACGGTGGGCCAGGGACTGCTCGCCAAACGGATGGGCAAGAAGCGGATCATCGCGGAGACCGGCGCCGGCCAGCACGGTGTGGCCACCGCGACGATCGGGGCCAAGCTCGGCATCCCCGTCGACGTCTACATGGGCGCGCTCGACGTCGAGCGCCAGTCGCTCAACGTCTACGTGATGAAGCTCTTGGGCGCGACCGTCCACCCGGTGAGCGGCGGAACGCAAACGCTCAAGGATGCGACCAACGAAGCGTTTCGCGAATGGGCGGCGCGCGTCGAAGACACGTTCTACATCATCGGCAGCGTCGTGGGCGCGCATCCCTATCCCTACATGGTCCGCGAATTTCAGAAGGTGATCGGCGTCGAGGCGCGCGCACAAATGCTCGAACGCTACGGACGCTTGCCGAGCGACGTGGTCGCGTGCGTGGGCGGCGGCAGCAACGCGATGGGCATCTTCGCGGGCTTCGTGGCCGATGGCGGCGTCAATCTGTGGGGCGTGGAAGCGGCCGGTCACGGGCTGGCGTCGATTGATACCGCCGCCTCGCTGAACGCCGGCAGCATCGGCATCCTGCACGGCTCGCGTTCGTATCTGTTGCAAACGCCGCAGGGCCAGGTGCGCAACACGCATTCGATCTCGGCGGGCCTCGACTACCCGGGCGTCGGCCCCGAACACGCGTTTCTCAAGGACAGCGGCCGCGCGCGCTACGTCGCCGCGACCGACGACGAGGCTTTGGCCGCGTTTCATCGCTGCGCCGAGCGCGAAGGCATCGTGCCCGCGCTCGAGTCCGCGCACGCGCTCGCGTTCGCCGAGAAGCTCGCCCGCGAACGCGGGCCCGGCGGCCTCGTGCTCGTGAACCTGAGCGGTCGTGGCGATAAGGATACGCGCCAGGTCGAAGCGCTCGAAGCCCAGCTCCGGGCGGAACCGGCGCTGCGATGAGTTCGGCGACGGAAACGGCGAGCGGCATCGAACGGATCGCCGCCGCGTTCGCACAAGCGAAGGCGGCCGGCCGCGGCGCGTTCATTCCCTACCTGTGCGCGGGCGACCCCGACCTCTCCACGAGCGCCGCACTGCTCGAGGCAGTTGCCGCGGCCGGCTCCGATGTGATCGAACTCGGCATCCCGTACGGAGATCCGCTCGCCGACGGCCCGACGGTCGCCGCGGCCGCGCAGCGCGCGCTCGACGGCGGGACGACGATCGAATCGGCGCTCGAACTCGCGGCCGGCGCTCGCGCTCTGGCGCCGGTTCTGATGTTCACGTATTTCAACCCCATCGTGCAATTCGGTCTCGAACGCTTCGCCGACGCGCTCGTCGCGGCCGGAGCGTGCGGCGCGATCGTACCCGACGTTCCACTGGAAGAGACCGGTGCCATCCGCGCGGCGTTCGCACCGCGCGGGCTGGCGTTGCCGCTGCTGGTCGCGCCGACGACGCCCCCGGAGCGGGCGGATGCGATCGCGCGGGCGAGTATCGGCTTCACGTACCTCGTCTCGCGGCTGGGCGTCACGGGTGCCCGGCGCGAGCCGGATTTCGGCTGGATCGCCGCCCGGGTTGCCCGGTTGCGCGCGGCGAGCGACGAGCCGCTGGCGATCGGCTTCGGCATCTCGACCGCCGAACACGTGCGCCGCGCCTGCGCGATCGCCGACGGTGCCATCGTCGGCAGCGCGCTGATCGATGCCTACGCGGGCACGACGGGTAGCGAGGCCGTTCGCCGTGCGGCGGCGTTTACGCGCGAACTGAGCGCCGGAACGCCGCGGGTTTCGCCGGCTTAGCTAACGTCGGGCGGCCAGCGCGGCGACCTCCCTCTTCAACAGGGCCAATTCGTTCGCGAGCTTCGCGTTCTGCCGTTCGAGTCTCTCGATGGCCATCTGTCGCGTCGTGTCTTCGCGCTCGGTCTTCGCGTTGAGGCCCTTGATCGCGGCCAGCGCGACGCCGTCTTCGTCGATCGTCGTGATGTGCCGGTCGTCTTCGCCGACGCGGAAGGCGGCATAGAAATCTTGCGCCATCGGGCCGACGTGGCGCACGCGCGGATCTTCGCTGCGGTACGACCACGACGTGACGGGGAGCGCGACGACCTTGGCGAGGATCGAGCGTTCGTCCAGCGGTGCGATGGCGGTCTTCATCGTGCGGTCGCTCAGCGAGGCCCACGTTCCCGATCCAGGCGCGAGCTTGACGCCGGCTGTATCGGTTGCGTTGGAATACAAGAAGATGCCGCCCGACGCGCGGGCCAAGAATTGGTCGTTCGCGGTCGACGCGAGCGACTTCGTGCCCGTGCCGTCGCTCCACACGAAGGCGCCGTTATTCGTCGCCCGGGCGCGGACACCGGCCGCGAAACTGCCCGTGCCTGCCGCCAGATTCTCCGCGCCACCGGGGACGGTCGCGTAGATTCCGCTTACGGTATTGCCGTCGCCGCCGCCCACAGCGCCGGCCACGCCTTCGACGGTATTGCCCGAACCGCCGGCAACGACGCCGTATTCCGCACCGCCGTCGATCAGCGATTTGACGGCGTTGTGAGCGCCGCCGCCGACGACGCCGTATGCGGCCCCGTTCGACCGGCCTGCCGTCCCCGGCGAGACGAGGTTATCGTTCCCACCGCCGATGACGCCCGCCGAGGCTGCCGCGACATTGGCCGTGCCCGCGCCGATGGACGCGTCGAGACCGGAGGCGGTGTTTCCTGAGCCGGAACCGATAAACGCCGAAGCCCCCGACACTCGATTGGAATAGCCCGCGCCGACGAAGGAAAAAGTAGCGGTTGCGAAATTCGCTTCGCCGCCGCCGACGCTCGCGTAGTTGCCGGTCGCAAAGCCGGCAAACCCACCGAGGACGGCCGAGCCCGTGCCGCCGGCGATGCTCGATTCGCCGCCGCCGATGAACGAGTAATCTCCCGACGCTTTGTTGCCCTCATGCTGGCCCAGCTCGTAGTCGCCGCCCGCCCCGCCGCCGGCGATCGCCGCGTACGCACCGGTGGCAACGTTGCCCTGACCGCCGCCCACGAACGAGTTTTGCCCATCGGTTTCATTGTCGATTCCGGCCCCGACGAACGCATATGGAGCGTTGACGGAGTTATAATCGCCGGCTCCCAAGAATGACCACGCCCCGAGCGTCGTGATCGTGTTCTCTTGACCGGCCCCGAGCGCGGTGTAGAATCCCGAGCTCGTGTTGCCGTTACCCGCGCCGATGAACGACCCGGACGCCCCGCCTTGCGGATTGGCGGAGTCGACGAAGATCCCGTTGTTCAGGCCGGCCGCGATCGCACTGTTGTCCGTGCAGGCGTCGTTCACGGAGCCAACGAGAACGCCGCTGTACTCGCCGGCGGCGATGCCGGCGTAGCCGCCGCCCACGAACGAGCCCGCCCCGTTGGCCGAATTCGCGCAGGGAGTCGACGCGTTGCGGGGCCTCCGGCCGCGCGGCACCGGCCGCGCCGGGGCAACGCGAGCCGGCGCAACGCGAGCCGGAGCGACCCGCGCCGGTTGGAATCCTACGAGGCCGCTACCCGCGGTCTGTGGAGCCGCCGCAAGCGGCGACCCAAAAAACAAGGTCGCTACGGTTAACGCCGCGCGTCGAAAGATCATGATCCATCCTCATCCGCCGGTGGCTTCGCGGCGTGGCCGCAGCGTATCACCCCGGCGTGCGGCCGGCATGCGGGGCCGCGCGCGAGCGCGCGTAGCAGATATATGCGTTCCGCATGCATGGCCGCAACGCGAAACGCACTAGGGGCGCGACCTCACCGCACCGCATACACGTCGATAGCGCCCCTTTGCATTTGGAGGATGTTTCGTCTTGCCTATCCGACGCTCACTCGCCCTCGTGGTCGCGGCTGCGCTGATCGCCTTCGGGCCCGCGCCGTCGCGTGCCGACGACAACACGATCGTGTTCGGTGCCGCGCTCGCCGAGACGGGGCGCGATGCGCGCGAAGGCGCGCTGACCAAAGAAGGTTACGATTTCTGGAAGGACTACGTGAACTCGCACGGCGGCCTCAAGGTCGGCGGCAAGACGTATAAGGTGGACATCTCGTACGCGGACGACGAGACCAACGCCCAGACCTCAGCCCGGCTGGTCGAAAAGTTCATCAACCAGGATCACGTGAACTTCATCCTGGGTCCGTACGGTTCGGCGACCGCCTTCGCTTCGGCCGCCGTCGTCGAGCGCTACAAGGTCCCGATGGTCGAAGGCAACGGCAGCTCGGAGAAAATCTTCAACCAAGGCTTTCACTACATCTTCGCGGTGCTGTCGCCCGCGCGCCGCTATCTCGAGTTCGTGATCGATCTCGCGCTGCACCAGAATCCGCGTCCGAAAACCGTCGCCATCGTGGCGGCCAACGACCTCTTTTCGCTGGAAGTGGCGCAGGGCGCTGCCGACTACGCGACGAGCCACGGCCTCCAGGTCGTCTACAATAACAAATACCCGGCCGACACGACCGACGTCTCATCGATCGTCAGCGCGATCAAGGCCGCGAATCCCGACATCATCCTCAACGGCGGCCACTTGCAGGACGCGCTGCTGTTGCAGAAGGGATTCAAGGAACAGAACGTGTTGGCCAAACTCTACGGCTACTCGGTCGGTCCCGACACGCCGGACTTCCGAAAAGCGCTCGGCAACGACGCCAATTACGTGTTCGGCGGCACGCAGTGGTCGCCCACGGCTAAATACCACGGCGCCGCGGGATTCATCTCGGATTCGAAAGCCTACGCCAAGGCCTTCAACGCCAAATACGGTCACATCCCGGACTATCATAACGCCGAGTCGACGGCGACGTGTCTTGCCTTCCAGTACGCGATCGAGGACGCCGGTTCGCTCGATCCGCAAAAGGTCCGCGACGCGCTCGCCAGGCTCAACGTGGTGACGTTTTACGGAATTCTCAAATTCGACGACCGGGGGATCAACGTATACAAGCCGATGGCCGTCAACCAGATCCAAAACGGAAACCTGTTGACGGTGTGGCCGAGCGCGGTGGCCAACGCCAAACCGCTCTATCCCGCGCCGGACTGGTCGAAGCGATAGGCATCGCGGCGCGCGCCGGAGCCGGTTCGAACGCGTGAACCTGCTGCTTCAGGTGCTGGTCAACGGGCTGCTCGCGGGCGGTATCCTGGCCGTGGTGGCGCTCGGTTTTTCGCTCGTGTGGGGGATCATGAACATCATCAACCTCGCGCACGGCGCGTTCGTGATGATGGGCGCGTACCTGTCGTACGTTCTGTTCGCGAGCTTTGGGCTCGACCCGTTCGCGAGCGTGCCGATCGCCTTCGTCGTGATGTTCGGTTTCGGGTATCTCGTGCAACGCTTCGTCATCAACTTCGTCGTGCGCGCGCCGATCCTCACGACGTTCTTGCTGACCTTCGGCCTGTCGCTACTGCTGGTAAACCTCGTACTTCTGATTTTCCACGGCGATTCGAAGGCCGTCACGCCCGCGTACCTGGGCTCGAACTTTTCGCTCGGCCCGGTGACGGTCGCCTGGACCAAGTTGTGGACGCTCGTGGTGGCGCTCGCCATTACCGGCGCGATCGCCCTGTGGCTCTCGCGTTCGAAGACGGGCCGGGCGATCCGCGCGACCTCGATGGACATCGGCGCGGCGCAATTGAGCGGCGTGCGCGTCGCTCACATCTACGCGATCGTATTCGCGCTCGGCGCGGGCCTCGCCGGCGCGGCCGGCGTGCTGGTCGGAATCAACCAGACCCTCAACCCGTCGATGGGCGATCCCTACATCATCAAAGCATTTGTGGTCTGCGTGCTGGGCGGGCTCGGCAGCGTCGAGGGCGCGCTCGTGGGCGGGTTGCTCTACGGCGTCCTCGAGGCGCTCGGTTCGCAGTTCATCGGCACGGGGCTGCAGGATGCGGTGGCGCTGGTCGTGCTCTTGCTGGTCTTGGTCGTGCGGCCGCGCGGTTTGCTCGGGCGGGCCGTCGCATGAGACGCGCTTGATGGGCGGGATCTCCGGGAGCCGGCCGGCGCTGCTGGCCGTCGTCGCGGTGCTCGGCGCGTTGCTCTTGGTACCGGCGCTCCATAACGGTTACTACGAGAACCTGTGCCGCGGCATCCTGATGTTCGGCGCGATGGCGCTGGGCTGGAACTTCATCGGCGGTTACACCGGCTACGTGAGCTTCGGCAACGTCGTGTACTTCGGTCTGGGCGCCTACACGAGCGCGGCGCTCGCCGAACACGGCGTCGAGAACGTCTGGGTGGCGATGCCGCTGGCGATGGTCGTGGCGGCCGTTTTCGCGGTCGTGCTAGGGTTGCCGATCTTGCGCTTGCGCGGCCACTACTTTGGCATCGCAACGCTCGGCATCGCGCTTGCGACGCAAGAGATCATCGCTAACGTCGATGCGCTTGGCGGCGGAACCGGCGTGACCTTGCGCCAAGCCGAGTGGTTTTCGCAGTACTATTACGCGATGTGGCTCGTGTGCGCGGCAAGTCTGCTGGTAACGTGGCTCGCCGCCCGCTCGAAGTTCGGCTACGCGCTCGTGGCGATTCGCGAGAACGAGGATGCCGCGGCGGTGCTGGGCATTAACGCGACGGCGTACAAGATCGCTGCCTGGGCGATCAGCGGCATGATGGCGGCCCCGGCCGGCGCGGTCTTCGCATTCGCTAACGGCTTCGTCGACCCGCCGACGGCGTTTTCAGTCGACAACAACGTCTTCCCGATCGTGATGACGATTCTGGGCGGTGCCGGAACCGTCGCGGGACCGGTGGTCGGCGCGATCGTGTTGACCGCGATCAACGAAACCCTCTGGTCGCACTTCCCGCAGATTCACACGCTGTTTTTCGGCGCGGTGATCGTGCTGGTCGTGCTGTTCTTGCCGCGCGGCCTGCTCTATCTGCGGCGCGGCGCGCGCGGCGGCTGGCGCGGCTTCCTCGGGTCGCTGACCGTCTATCGCGTGTGAGCGCCGCGTCCGAACCCTTTCTGCGCATCGAGGACGTCAGCATGCGCTTTGGCGGCTTGCAGGCGCTGGCGGGCGTGTCGTTCGACGTGGCCGAGGGTTCGGTCGTCGGCCTGATTGGACCCAACGGCAGCGGCAAGACGACGCTGATGAACGTGCTGTCGGGCGTGTTGCGCCCGAGCGGCGGCGCGGTTCGCTTCCGCGGCCGGCGCATTGCCGACGTGCCCGCTTACGACGTCTGCAAGCTCGGCATCGCGCGCACGTTTCAGATCGTCAAGCCGTTCGCGAATTTGACGGTTCGCGAGAACGTCGCGGTCGGCGCGATGTACGGCCGCGCAGGCCGCACCCGGCATACGGCACAGGCGTTCGCGCGCGCGGACGAGCTGCTGGAGATCGTCGGGCTCGCCCGCGTGTCGGACCGGCCCGCGAGCGACCTGACGATTCCCGATCGCAAGCGTTTGGAAGTGGCCAAAGCGCTGGCGCTCGATCCCGACGTGCTGCTCTTGGACGAAGTGATGGCCGGCCTCAACGCGAGCGAAGTCGATACGGCGTTGCACCTGCTGCGCGAGCTCAGCGCGCGCGGCGTCACGCTGATCGTCGTCGAACACTTGATGAAGGCGATCATGTCGATCTCCACGACGATCGTGGTTCTCGCCGAGGGCCGCAAGATCGCCGAAGGCGCGCCGCTCGACGTCACGAGTTCACCCGCCGTGATCGAAGCGTATCTCGGCACGCGCTACGCCGAGCGCCGGCGTGCTACCGAAGGCCGGTTGATGGAGCGCAATCCCGCAGCCGAAAGCCGGTCCACGGACACCTGATGGCGCTGGTCGTCGATGCGCTCAGCGCCGGTTACGGCGATACGCGCGTGCTCTGGGATGTGTCGCTCTCCGTGGGCCCCGGCGAAATCGTCGCGCTGATCGGCAGCAACGGTGCGGGAAAGTCGTCGCTGCTGGGCGCGATCAGCGGCCTCGTGCGCGTCGACGGCGGGGCCGTGCGCTTCGCGGATCAGGATCTCACGCGGCTGGCGCCCGATGCGATCGTGCGCGCCGGGGTCGTCCAGGTGCCGCAGGGCCGGCGCCTGTTCGGCTCGCTGACCGTGCGCGAGAATCTCTTGATGGGCGCCTACGCGCGGACGGACGGCGACGTGCGAGCCGACCTCGCGCGGGTGCTCGAACTGTTGCCCCGGCTCGCGGAGCGGTATGAATTCTTAGCGGGCCGCCTCTCCGGCGGCGAACAGCAGCAGGTCGCGATCGCGCGCGCGCTGATGGCCCGTCCGAAGATTCTGCTGATCGACGAGATGTCGCTCGGTCTCGCGCCCGTGCTCGTCGACCAGCTGCTGTTGATCTTGCGCCGGATCAACGATGCCGGCGTCGGGATCCTGATGGTGGAACAGGACGTGCAGACGGCGTTGGAATTCGCTACGCGCGCCTACGTGCTCGAGACGGGGCGCGTAACGCTCAGCGGCGCCGCGGCCGACTTGCTCGACGATCCGCTCGTGCAGAAGGCCTATCTGGGAATTTGACGTTCGTTCGCGAACCACGGCCCCGATGTTGAGAAGGCGCGCAGCCACGCTGTTGCTGCTGGCCGCGCTGCTGCCGGCCGCGCTCGCGCCGGCCCGCGTCGGCGCGGACGCTCAGGACGTGGCACCGCCCGCGGCTCCGCCGGCCGACTGCTCCCCGGTCGGCGTCGCGGACGCCGGCCGGATTCTGGGCTACGCGGTGGGCGGACCCGATGAGGAGGCGCGCGCCGGCGGCATCTGTTTCTTCGCCTCGCGCGCGGTCTCGGAGGAAGGGAGCGTCTCGTATGCGATCGTCACGGATGCGCAGTTGGCGCTGCGTCGCGGATACTTCGCGGCACTGGCACGCCGCTGCGGTTCGGTCGACCCGAGCGCCCCGCGCGCGTTGATCTGTGCGGCCTACGTCAAGCTGGCGTTCGCGAAGGACCTCGACGCTTATTTCGCGGCCCGGCCCGGACCCGATGCGTCGCCCGTTCCCGGGCTGACCGACGGTGCCGTCGCCACCTCCGATGCGCTCTACATGCGCCTGCCGGACGCCGTGATCGAGGTGATCGTGTCGCGCGCCGGTGAGTTCGATTTGGAGCGTTCGACCGAAGTCGCCAAGCTATTGCTCGCGCGCCGCAAACACTGAACTGAGCCCGCCGCGCCGGCGTCAAAGGCGCGTTATGAGTGAAGTGGTAGTCGTGACCGGCGGCTCGGGTGGAATCGGCAGCGAGACGGCCCGCCGGCTCGTGGCCGGGGGCGCGCGCGTAGCGCTGGTCGCGCGCGATCCCGAGCGCCTCTCACGGGCGGCCGCCGAGACCGGCGCGCGCGCGTATCCGGCCGATTTGCTCGATCCGGTCGCGTTCGGTAGCGCGGTCGAGCGCATCGAAGCGGAGTTGGGCGAAATCGACGGGCTCGTGCACGCGGTCGGCAGTATCGTGTTGCGTCCGCTGCACGCGCTCTCGCTCGAGGAGTTTCGGACGACGCTCGACGTCAACGCGAGCAGCGCTTTCGTCGCGGTCAAGGGCGTCGTCACGAAGATGATGCGCCGCAAACGCGGCAGCGTCGTGCTGTTTTCAACCGTGGCCGTGCACACCGGCCTGCAGAACCACGAGGCGATCGCGGCCGCGAAGGGCGCGATCGAAGGGTTGGTGCGGTCCGCCGCGATCTCGTACGCGCGCTACGGCATTCGTTTCAACGCCGTTGCGCCGGCGCTCACGAAGACCGGTCTTTCGAAATCCCTATGGTCGAACGAGTCCGTGCTCGCGGCGTCGGTCGCGATGCACCCGCTCGGCCGAGTCGGCGAAGTCGCCGACGTCGCGGCGGCGGCGGCGTTTCTCCTCTCCGACGACGCGTCGTGGATCACGGGCCAAATTCTCGGCGTCGACGGCGGACTCGGCGCCGGCCTCCAGCCGCCGAAGGCGTCCGTTCCTCTTCGTTAGTGCTTTTTCGGCACGGTGGGAAGCGCGTCGTGACTCCACTCGGCCCACGAACCATCGTAGACGGCGAGATCCGTGAACCCGGCTTCCAATAGCGCGAGG
>Ga0116227_10017081_pt1 | contig 10219 bp, 9 predicted proteins | sample S1TSphgellanicum_FD_89693 | JGI IMG/M metagenome (GOLD analysis project Ga0116227, IMG submission 89693) | Host-associated microbial communities from peat moss isolated from Minnesota, USA - S1T2_Fb - Sphagnum magellanicum MG | ecosystem: Host-associated > Plants > Peat moss > Unclassified...
AGGCCTTGCTGGCATCCGGCGCGCCGATCGGCACCATGAACCGGATTCGCAAGCAGCTTTCGGGGATCAAAGGCGGCAAGCTGGCGGCAGCCTGCCGGCCGGCGCGGCTGGTGACGCTGGCGAGCAGCGATGTGCCTGGGGACGATCCGGCCACCATCGGCTCCGGGCCGAGCTGGGCGCCGGGCGGGGACTATCGGCTGATTGCGACTCCCGCGATGGCGCTGGCGGCGGCGGCCAAGGCCGCCGAAGCGGAGGGCATTGCCGTGGAAATCCTTGGCGATGCGCTGGAAGGCGAGGCGGCCGGGCTGGGGCGCGGCATGGCGGAACTGGCGCTTAAGAAATCGGGCCCTAGGCTGTCGCTTTCCGGGGGCGAAACGACGGTGACGATCGGGGATGAAAAACCAGGCCGCGGCGGCCGCAATATGGAATTTCTGCTGAGCCTGGCGATTGCCTTGAACGGTGCCGCCAATATCTACGCCATGGCGGGCGATTCGGACGGAATCGACGGCTCGGAAAACGCCGCCGGCGCGGTGATCACGCCGGATACGCTGGCCCGCGCCAAGGCGGCGGGACTCGACCCGCTTCGCCTGCTGCGGGCCCATGACAGCTACACCCTGTTCGCGGGCCTGGGCGATCTGGTCATGACCGGTCCGACCTTGACCAATGTGAACGACATCCGCGCGATTCTGATTTTGTGAGAAATTTATGACGGAACGTCTACGGCGGCACCGCCGCACCAAGATCATTGCCACGACGGGTCCGGCGAGCTGCACGCCCGAGATGCTGGCGCAATTGTTCCAGGCGGGTGCGGATGTGTTCCGGCTGAATTTCTCGCACGGAACCCATGCGGATCACGCGGCGCGGATCGACATGATCCGGGCGCTGGAGAAAAAATTCGGCCGGCCGATCGGCATTCTGGCCGATGTGCAGGGGCCGAAATTGCGGGTGGGGCAGTTCCAATCCGGCCGCGTGCAATTGCAGGCCGGGCAGAATTTTACGTTGGATTTGAATCCGACACCTGGCGATACCCGCAGGGTATGCCTGCCGCATCCGGAAATTCTGGAAGCCGCCGAAATCGGCGCCACGCTGTTGCTGGATGACGGCAAATTGCGGCTGCGCGTGCTGCGCAAGCGCGACGACCATCTGCTGACCGAAATCGTCAATGGCGGCGTGCTGTCGGATCGCAAGGGCGTGAATATTCCTGACGTCGTGTTACCGATCCCGGCGCTGACGGAAAAGGACCTTGCGGATCTGGCTTTCGTGCTGCCGCTGGGGATCGATTATATCGGGCTTTCCTTCGTGCAGCGGCCGGAGGACGTGGCGCAGGCGAAGGCGATCGCGGCCGGCCGGGCGCTGATCATGACCAAGCTCGAAAAACCGCAGGCTTTGGAAAACCTGAACGCCATTCTGGATCTTTCCGATGCGGTGATGGTGGCGCGCGGCGATCTCGGCGTCGAATTGCCGCCCGAGGATGTGCCGGTTGCGCAAAAGCGCATCATCCGCGCCGCCCAGCAGCGCGGCATTCCGGTGGTGGTGGCAACGCAGATGCTGGAGAGCATGATCACCGCACCGGCGCCGACCCGGGCGGAAGCATCCGATGTCGCAACCGCGGTGTTCGATGGCGCCGATGCGGTGATGCTCTCGGCGGAATCCGCGGCCGGGCAATATCCGCGTGAATCCGTGAACATGATGGACCGCATCATCGGCAGGGTCGAGCGCGATGCGGATTGGCGTGTCGCCATCGATGCAAAACGGCCGGCGCCGGAAAAATCCTCGGCCGATGCGATCGCGGCGGCGGCGGTGCAGGTGGCGCATGTCATCGGCGCGCAGGCGATCGTGGCTTTCACCAAATCCGGTTCCACCGCATTGCGGGTGGCGCGCGAGCGGCCGGACTGCCCGGTGCTCGGGCTGACCACCAGCCTCGAGGCGGCCCGGCGCCTGGCCGTGGTTTGGGGGGTGCACGCCGCCGTGACCGGCGAGGTTCATTCCATGACGGAGGCGACCGCCAGCGCGGTTCAGATTGCGCGGCTGGAGGGGTTTGCGAAGAAAAACGACGAGATCGTGGTGGTTGCCGGCGTGCCTTTCGGCCAGCCGGGGACGACCAATGCGCTGCGGGTGGCCCGCGTTTAAGCTGCCGCTAATGCTTTAATATTATTAAGCTTATCCAATCGGCCGGCGGACTGTCATGGGGTCCTAGAATAATTTATTTTACTTTTAAGGGGTTCTCGGCCTATCCAAACAAACTTCTGGGGTCTGATCCGCGCCGCGGGTTGCCATGGGTGAACAGTTCTGGTTAACGGGGTCGCGATGCGTCATTATGGTTTAAAGGTTCTGCTATCCGGCAAAAGCCAAGGATACGGAACGAAATGGGTCGGAACACCAGGTCTGGGAACAGCGCAAACAATGCAGGCAACCGCCCGTACCCTATTGCCCGTTATTTTGCTGGCCGCCGCCTTGGCCGGCTGCGCCAAGCCGCCGCCGCCGGTGGCGATGGCGCCGCCGCCGCCGCCGCCGGTCGGCCATCCCTATCAGGTGATGGTGCAGGTGCCGCCGCCGATCCGGCATATCCGCATGACCGCGGTGCAGGCGCAGGATGTGCAGCAGGCGTTCAACGTCATTGCACTCAAATCCGCCTTGATGGTGGCGGCGCTCACCTGCAACCAGCAGGACCAGTACGACCAGTTCATGACCACCTTCCAGCCGCATGTGCTGGCGGAACAGCATGTGATGGACGCCTATTTCCGGCGCAGCGGCGGCTATTACGGCCAGGCCAGGGAGGATGATTTCGTCACCTTGCTCGCCAACAACCAATCGGTCGGCGGCATCAGCCAGGGCGGGATGTTCTGCCTGAACAACAGCGCGGAATACAAGGCGGTGCTGGCGCTGAAGACCTATTCCGATCTGGATAATTTCGTCACCGACCTGCCGCCTGACGCGCCTGCCGTCGCCGCCGCCGGGCCGGTGGTGACCCCCTTATCGCCCAGCGACGCCAGCGTGCATGTCGCGGTGGTCCATAGCACGCATCATGTGCGTCTGGTGCGGTCGCACAGCACCCGCTCCGAGCGTCTGGACCATTCCTATGCCGCGGCGGCGCATTCCAGCGCGGCGGCCGCAACGGTCAAGCCGGTCGAGGCTTCGGATACGGTGTCCGGCAAATCCGCGAGTGTCGCCGCCGTCGTTCCATAGGCTGCTCGTAACCGTCCAGCGGCGCTGCCCATCCCGCAACCCCCGATGCGGGAGCCGATTGACGTTCTCCATTTTTAGAGTTAATTATACTCGATATTGGAGAACCTCATGCGCCTGGCATACCGCTATCCGGCCACACGGTTTGAACCTTCCCCCTTGGTCGATCTGGGAGATCCGGCTGAGCGGGAGCGTTTGAGCAAAGGGGCGATAACGGCGTTTTTCAACATCGTCGATAAATGGAAGGTTCGGGACGAAGATGCCCGGCTGCTGCTGGGCGGCATTTCCAACGGCACGTTCTACGCCATGAAAAAATCGCCTGACCGGATGCTGGACCAGGATAGTCTGACCCGGATTTCCTATCTCGTCGGCATCTATAAGGCGTTGCATATCCTCTACGGGGAGGCGTTGGCGGATGACTGGATCCAATTGCCGAACAAGAATGCGGTTTTCCAAGGCCAGCCGCCGCTGAGGGTGATGACTCGCGGCGGCCTGCCGGCATTTCAAACGGTCCGACGGCTGCTGGATGCACGGCGCGGCGGCGTGTGATCCTGCCGCCGATCACGGCCCTCCGCCAGTTCGACACGCACCGGCTGATCCCTTCGAAATATCTGCCGGGCGGCGCCAGCGTTCTGGCAAATATCGCCGACAGCCAGGCCCATCTCGATATCGTTTTCGACCTCGATCACGCCACCAATGACCGGCTGTTTGCCGAGAACGATCTGCTGCCCGGAATCGGCATTCACGAGCTGGTCTTCATGGTGCCGAATTTTCGTATCGTAAACGCAGCGTTCACCCATGCGCATCCCAATGGCAGCCGCTTCAACGGGCCGGAGCGGGGCGCCTGGTATGCCGGGTTCGCAATCGAGACCGCGCAACGGGAAGTCGCCTGGCATAAAACCGTGGAATATGCCGAGATCGATTATTGGACCGATAGCGTTACCTATGACGATTTTCTGGCGGATTTCGATACGGGGTTTCACGACCTGCGCGGCAGCGCTGAATTCGCGGAATGCCTGCAAGCGGATAGCTATGTTGCAAGCCAATCGCTGGCGGCCGAGTTACTGGCGCGGGAATCGCTTGGCTTGATTTATCCCAGCGTGCGCGATCCGGGCGGGACCTGCGCCGCATGCTTTCGCCCGGCGCTGGTCGGTAATGCGCGGCGGGATCGGCGCTATCGGTTTACCTGGGAGAATAGCCCGATGCCCTCGATCAATGCAGAGACGCAGCCGCTTTTTTGAAAGGAAGCGGCCGGGCGCCCGTGGAGGGCCCGGGTATCCACGCGTTTTTGCCGAAAACTGCACGCGGATGGGCAAGTCGTGGATCCCCCACCTTCGTGGGGGATGACGGGGCTCATGGGTGAACGCCTATTCCACCTGGTATAAACCGGCCCAGACTCAACGCAGTCTTTTTGCTGCTTGGCGCTACGACCAGACGGTCAGCGCGCCGACGAATAGCAGGCCGAGGGCGCAGAGGATGACGTTGATCAGCAGGAAACGGGTGAACCAGGCCCAGCCGGCTTTCGATGTCTGGTCGAATTCATCGGGTTCGGCCTGCTCGCTCGGCGATACGGTGACGCTGTCGGTGCTCATCGGGTTTGATCCTGTTAATCGCCCTGATTTTAGGGCTTGGGCGTTGTCATGGCAACGGGTTTTGTAGGGCGGCACCGGCGCCGGCCCAGACGGCGCTGCCTGCGATGAAGGCCGCCAAAGCGGCCGGGTAGATCACATGCTCCTGCGCCAATACGCGGGCCGCCAGCGCCGCTTCGGTATCGCCGGGCAGCACCGGCACGGCCGCCTGCGCCAGAATCGGGCCGTCATCCATGGTCTCGGTCACCAGATGCACGGTGCAGCCATGCAGCTTCGCACCCGCCGCCAGGACGCGCTGGTGGGTGTCCAGGCCGGGGAAGGCCGGCAGCAGGCTGGGATGGATGTTCAGCATTCTGCCGCGCCAGCGATCGACCAGAAACGGCGTCAGCAGGCGCATATAGCCGGCCAGGCAAACCAGTTCGATGCCTTGCGCCACCAGCAGCGCATCGATCGCCTGCTCATGCGCTTCGCGGTTGCGGCCAAAGGGCTTGGATTCCACGGCCTCGGCCGGCACGCCGTACCCGCGGGCGATGGCCAAAGCCGGGGCATCGGCTTTGTTCGAGACCACCAAGGCGATTTTCGCCGGAAAGTCCGGGCCCTGTGCCGCCTTGACCAGCGCTTCCATGTTCGAGCCGCGGCCCGAACAGAAAATCGCGACGTTCCGTTTCACGCGAACAACCGCGCTTCATCGGCAATGCGCACGCCCGGCGTGGCGCTCACCTGGCCCAGCAGGAACGGGGCCTCGCCTTCGCGGATCAGCAATTCGCTGGCGGCCTCGGCATCGCTGACGATCAGGGTCATGCCGATCCCGCAATTGAAAACCCGCAGCATCTCGGCCGTGGCGATGTTGCCGGTGCGCGCCAGCCAGGCGAAGACCGCCGGCATCGTCCAGGGCGCCTGCAGGGTGGCACCCAGGCCTTCCGGCAAAACGCGGGGCAGGTTGCCGGGCAGGCCGCCGCCGGTGATATGCGCGGCACCCTTCAGCAACCCGGCCTGGTGCAGCGCCAGCACCGGCTTCACATAAATCCGGGTCGGCAGCATCAGCGCCTGCGCCAGGGTTTGGCCGGGCGCGAACGGCGCCGGCGCCTGCCAGCCGCCGGCGGCCCCGCCCAAACCGGCATTTTCGATGATCTTGCGCACCAGGGAAAAGCCGTTGGAATGCACGCCCGAGGAAGGCAGCGCCAGGATGGCATCGCCCGCCGCAACGCCGGCAGGCAGCAGCTTGCCCCGTTCCGCGGCGCCGACCGAGAAGCCGGCAAGGTCGTAATCGCCGCCCGCATACATCCCCGGCATTTCCGCCGTCTCACCGCCCACCAGCGCGCAGCCGGCGATTTTGCAGCCATCCGCAATGCCGGCGATGACGGTTTTTGCCGCCGCCACATCCAGCGCGCCGGTCGCGAAATAATCCAGGAAGAACAAAGGTGCCGCACCCTGCACGATCAGGTCGTTGACGCACATTGCGACCAGATCGATGCCGACGAAGGCGTGAATGCCGGTCTCGATCGCGATCTTGAGCTTGGTGCCGACGCCATCGGTGGTGGAGACCAGAATGGGATCGGTGAACCCGGCCGCCTTCAGGTCGAACAACGCGCCGAACCCGCCGAGTCCGCCGAGCACGCCGGCGCGGGAGGTGGCCTTCGCCAATGGCTTGATCGCCTCCACCAGCGCGTCCCCAGCCTCGATATCTACCCCGGCTTGCCTGTAGGTCACGCTGGTCATGGGTGCTCCCGATGCGCTAAGCCTGTGCCATGCATTCAGGACACCGGCTTGCGGCGAATGCCGCTGAATACTGGCCGCCTTTCACCATAGGCCACCGCGCCGTGCAATGTCTGATGACGCGGTGCCGGCAGGCGCCCGGGTGCCCGCCGGCGCGCGAGCACCGCGCGTGAATTTTATGACGACGCGGCGGCAGGTTCAATGGCAGCGTTTGGCCCTGGTCGCCGGCTTTCTGGTGCTGCTCTGGTTCTGCCTGCGGCTGTTTTCCTCGATCCTCACGCCCTTCGTCGTGGCCGCCGGCATTGCCTATTTTCTGGACCCCGCGGTCGCCCGGCTGGAGCGGCTGGGCATCGGGCGGCAGATGGGCACCTGCATCATCCTGGGTGCCGCCGTGCTGGTCGTGGTGGTCTTCGCCTTGCTGCTCTATCCGGTGATTGCCTCGCAGGCCGTGGCCTTTGCGGTCAACCTGCCGAGCTATGTCAAAACCGCGCAGAATGATTTCGGCAAGCTGGTGACGCAGGTCGAGCACCGGCTGGGCCCGGGTGCCATGGCCCAAAAGCTGAACGATATCGCCGCCAATCAGGCGGGCGCCATCGTCTCCTTTGCCGGCAGTGCCGCCACCAATATCATCGGCAGCGGCTTTGCGGTGGTGAATATCCTGGCCTTGGGGGTCATCACCCCGATCGTCAGCTTCTATTTCCTGCGGGATTGGCCGGCGATCGTGCGCCATGTCGATACCTGGCTGCCGCGGCCCTATGAGGGCGTGATCCGGGCGCAGGCGATCGAGGTGAACCGGATCCTCTCGGCCTGGATCCGCGGCCAGGCGATCTGCTGTTTGATCCTGGCGGCGATCTACGCCTTCGGCCTGACCTTGATCGGGCTCAATCTCGGCCTGATCGTCGGGCTGACGGCCGGGTTTCTCTCCTTCATTCCTTATGTCGGCACGGCGGTCGGCGCCTGCAGCGCGCTGTTGCTGGTGCTCTCGCAGGCGCCCGGCTGGCATGGGGTGATCGAGGTCGGCGCCGTGTTCGCACTCGGACAGGCGCTGAACGATTACGTGATCCAGCCGCGTTTTCTGGGCGGCCGGGTCGGGCTGCCGGCGGTCTGGGTGATTTTCTCGCTGCTGGCCGGCGGGGCGACCTTCGGCTTTCTCGGCATCATGCTGGCGGTGCCGGCGGCAGCGGTGATCGGCGTGCTCGCCCGGTTTTGGCTGCGGCGCTATCTGGAAAGCGCGCTTTATCTGGATAGTCCGCCGCCCAGGCTGGATGGCGCAGCCCCGCTGGAGGCGCAGTCCACGATGGCCGTGCCGCCGCCAACCGCGCCCGAGCTATGACTCTGGCGCGCCAGTTTCCGCTGCCTTTCGATGAGACGCCGCGCTACGCGCCGGAGGATTTCTGCGCTGCCCCCTGCAACGCGCTGGCGCGCAGCTGGCTGGACAAGCCGGATGCCTGGACCAATGGCCGCATGGTGCTGTGGGGGGAGCCTGGCTGCGGCAAATCTTTCCTGCTGCATCTCTGGGCCCGTTCGGCCGGGGCCGTGATCTTGCACGGCAAGGATTTGCGCGGCGTGGCCGCACCGCCGCGGACCGCCATTGCCGTGGATGATGCGGATCAGGTGCCGGAGGAAACCGCCTTGCTGCATCTGCTGAACGCCGCCGGCGAGGCCGGGCAGAAGGTGCTGCTGACGGCGCAGGCGCCGCCGGCGCGGCAGGTGCAACAACTGCCCGATCTCGCCAGCCGGCTGCGGGCCAGCCTGGCGGTCGAAATCGCCCCGCCCGACGATGCGATGCTGAACGCGCTGCTGTTCCGCCTGGCGGCCGGCCGGCAGTTGATTCTGAATGCCCAGGTCAGCCAGTTTCTGCTCACCCAGCTGCCGCGCACGCCGGCCGCCTTGCGCGAGGCGGTGGCGCGGCTGGATCGCGCCGCGCTGGCATCGGGCGGCAAGATCACCCGCGCATTGGCCGGCCAGGTCCTGGGCGAATGGGCTGACCGCGCCGAGGTGATTGGCGGCTGACATTACGTGCCGGAAACTGTTACCTAACCGTCACTCGCCGAAAAGGGCCGGCGGCTGTAAGGGAGGAAAATGGACCAGGTCAGCACATCGCTCAGCGCCGAAATCACCCCGGAGACGCCCGCCCGCTTCATCAACCGGGAACTCTCCTGGCTGGATTTCAATTTCCGCGTGGTCGCCGAGGCGGAGAATGCGCATCACCCGCTGCTGGAGCGGCTGCGTTTCGTCTCCATCAGCGCGTCGAATCTGGACGAATTCTACTCGGTCCGCGTCGCCGGGCTGATCGGCCAGTCGCGCGCCGGGTTTCTGGAGCGATCGGCCGACGGGCTGACCGCCGCGCAGCAGCTCACCGCCGTCAACGCCCGCGCCAACAGCCTGATTGCGGCCCAGCAGGCCGCCTATACCAATCTGCGGGGCTTGTTGGCGGAGGCCGGGATCGTGATCTGCCCGCCGGCCAGCCTGTCTTCCGGCGATGCGCAATTCCTCGACTCCTATTTCATGGAAAAGGTCTTTCCGGTTCTGACCCCGCTTGCCATCGACCCGGCGCATCCCTTCCCCTTCATCCCGAATATGGGCCTGGTGCTGGCGCTGAAGCTCGCCCGCGACGACGACCAGGGGATGATGTCGGCCATGATCCCGCTGCCCGCCCAGGTCGAACGCTTCGTGCGGCTGCCGCGCGAGGCGGCCAAGGAAGGGCAGGGCCCGATCCGCTTCGTGATGCTCGAAGAGCTGGTCGCGATGTTCATGAACCGGCTGTTCCCCGGCTTCCGCCCGCAGGGCTCCGGCCTGTTCCGGCTGATCCGCGACACCGATGTGGAGTTCGAGGAAGAGGCCGAGGACCTGGTGCAGTCCTATGAGTCGGCGCTGAAGCGCCGCCGCCGCGGGGTTGCCATTCTGCTGACCGTGCAGGCCGATATGCCGGAGGATCTGCGCGATCTGGTGATCAGCGAAATCGACGCGCCGCCGGATGAAATCTACCTGGAAGCCGGCATGATCGGCCTGGTCGATGTCAAGCAGCTGATCGTCGATGAGCGGCCGGATCTGCAATTCTCCCCCTATACCGCGCGCTTTCCGGAACGGATCCGCGATTTCGCCGGCGACTGCTTTGCCGCCATCCGCGCCAAGGATATTCTGGTGCATCACCCGTTCGAGAGTTTCGACGTGGTGGTGCAGTTCCTGCGGCAGGCCGCGTCCGACCCCGCGGTGGTCGCCATCAAGCAGACCTTGTACCGCACCAGCCGGGATTCCCCCATCGTCAAGGCGCTGATCGAGGCCGCCGAGGCCGGCAAATCCGTCACCGCCATGGTGGAATTGCGGGCCCGCTTCGATGAGGAAGCCAATATCCGCCTGTCGCGCACCATGGAGGCGGCCGGGGTGCAGGTGGTGTTCGGCTTTGTCGGCCTGAAAACCCATGCCAAGGTCTCCTACGTGGTCCGCCGCGAGGGCGGTACGCTGCGGCCTTACGCGCATTACGGCACCGGCAACTACCACCCGATCACGGCGCGCATCTATACCGACCTGTCCTTCTTCACCTGCGACCCGGCGCTGACCCGCGACGCCGCCCGGCTGTTCAACTACATGACCGGCTATGCCCGCCCGGAAGCCATGGAACAGCTCGCCTTCTCGCCGCTGACCACTCGCAAGACGATCGGCGCCCTGATCGACACCGAGATCGCCAATGCCAAAGCCGGCAAACCCTCCGGCATCTGGCTGAAAATGAA
>Ga0116227_10017082_pt1 | contig 10218 bp, 11 predicted proteins | sample S1TSphgellanicum_FD_89693 | JGI IMG/M metagenome (GOLD analysis project Ga0116227, IMG submission 89693) | Host-associated microbial communities from peat moss isolated from Minnesota, USA - S1T2_Fb - Sphagnum magellanicum MG | ecosystem: Host-associated > Plants > Peat moss > Unclassified...
CTCATTTGTCGACAGTGGCCCACAGGTTTAAAATATCTTCATGCCCGTAAATTTCACCGCCGGCCCCTTCCTTTAATACGCCGCCCTTAAAAGGCACCAACGGGTCCTTCGTGCCCTGAATATACATTATAGGCATCGGTTTAAGGGGTTGATAGTTCATGCCCTTATCCATGGAAGCGCCAACTACGGCAACAGCCGCAATGCGGTTGCCCAACTCGCAGGCAAGCCGCGACGACATAAAGCCGCCATTCGACATCCCCGTAAGGTAAACTTTATCCGGATCACCATTATATGTTTTAAGAATGTAGGTTATCAATTGATCAATAAACTTAACATCATTTATGCCTTGCTTTTCTGCCGGGGTTGCACGGCCATCGTTCCAGCTTTTATCGATCCCGCTGGGACATACGATGATAAATTTATCATGCGCCGCCAACGAACGGAAATCGGCGAAATCCATCATCTTTTCCCCGGTACCTAACCTGCCATGCAACGACACAATAACAGGCATTTTATCCTGCGAATTAGCGGCAGGCACATAGCTAACAAATTCACGGTCGATACCATCAACGGTAAGGTGTTCTGTCTTTTGCTGCGCAAACGCTCCTATACTATAAATCAAAAGTATTATTAAAGCAAGCCCCTTCATCATAATGAGCGATTAAGTTGAATTACTAAAGCAATTTTTGTGCTAAAATACCGTAAAAACACCCTTTACTTCGATATGATTAACAACTATTTTTATCACAATAAACCCAACCTCACAACTACATACAATGAGCAATTTTCTAACTCAAATTAAAAGCAACCTGGTAACAGCAATTATTACTACGTTGGTGGCTATAGTTACCCTATTTTCTGATAAAATAGTTGGAGATATCAAATTTGAATTGAATAAGGCCGACTTAAGAGTTTCTTCCTATGAAAAGTTTACAGCCAGTATTTCAACCTTCGTTTTTAACGCTGAAAACGTGGCCGGTTTTTATCAAAATGGAACTACTACAAAAACATCCCTTCACTTAGTGGTGGATCCTTACAATACATCTATTGACGATATTCGGAAGCAAGAATATATTACATATGGGATTCTGACGAGGTTTTGGACAAAAGATGATATTGGCCGGTTTGAAAAAATGATGGAAACTGTAAAAAGAATAGATCTACAAATCCATGCTTTAAATCCGGAGGCGGAACTAATTGAAAATGGGAAAGAAGATCACGCCGACCCTAAAATAACAGCACCCATCGTAAAACAATTAAATGCATTAAATAGAGAGCTTGAAATAAGAGTCAAAACATTTATTGAAGCGCTAGTGTGATCCAGCCTAAGTCTTTTGCCAATATTTTTTAAAACTTGCAGCCTAGTATCTTGAAATAATCTGACTAGGCCGCGATTGAATACAGTATCAAAACCAGAATGCTATAAAAATCAATCCTTTAGCTTTATTATCGAATAAGCGCCGTCTAATTAAACAACACCTTTTACAAGATGGCATTTTTTTATGTCAATCTTTCCGCATTTTTACAATGCCCAGCAGTTCACCATCAGGCAAGGGTGCATCAATCCGTTCGATTGCTGCGTAACCCATTGCAGTATATAATGGCACGCCCGGCAAGGTAGCGCCTAATTCGAAACTTGTAAAACCGTTTTCCCTTGCTGCCGCTTCGCAAACGTTTATAATATGCGTTCCGATCCCACGCCGTGCATACCCGGGATGCACAAAAAAAGCCCTGATCCGCGCAGCATCTACAGCAGGATCAAGCAGGGGATCCTCCACTTCTTTATGCTGGTCGCCGCCATAGAGTGTATTCCGTTTGCTCCAGCCACCACAGCCAACGATGGTATCGTCAATCAGCGCTACATAATAGGTACCATCCGCAACTAATTGCGTATCTACGCCGAAAACATATTTAATAGCGCTTTCAATCTGTTGGGGCGTGTAATAACCTGCACTCAAACCCCTTACAGATTGTGCTATCATTTCATTTAATTGTGGGATATCATCAAAAACGGCAAGCCTTGTTGTAATCTGCATAAGGCAAAAGTAGTAGTTAAAATATAAAACTAATGAGACGGGTGCAGGGTTAACATAACTTAACCTATTTCGAGAAAATACAGATACTAATCACTTAACAATGAGCTATTTACAACAAAACAGGGTTAACATACCCGAATTGGGTTTTACCTGTTATAATCCAGCTGCCACGAAACGCCGAATTTATCATTTACCCACGCATATTTCTTGCTGAACGGATAAGCCGACAAGGGCATCAGCACGGCGCCGCCATCAGAGAGTTTCCTGAACAATGATTCAATTTCCGCATCCGATTCGCACTGAATAAAAAGTGATAATGATGGCGTAAAATTAAACGCGTGCTGGGCTGGGCTGTCGATGCACATAAATTGTTGCCCGTTTAAAACAAAAGTGGCATGCATTACAGTACCTTCCTTACCGGCCTCGTTAATTTTATAGCGGGTTATATTTGTGATCCGCGAATCTGAAAACAATGAGATATAAAAGTTCATCGCTTTTTCAGCTTCACCGTTGAACATCAGGAAATTGACTATTTTTTGCATCAGGTATTACTTGCTGTACAGGTATCCTAATATGCGAATAATATCCCGGTTAGCCAAAGGACTTTAAGTTCTTCATGTAAAAATTATAAATAGCCCCCCAAAGTCATTTTCTTTTCTTAATTCCTGGTTCTTGACTCTTGGCTCTTGGTTCCTGGTTCTTAAACTCATGATTCTTTTTTCAAATCCGAAATCAAATCTTATCTTTGCCCATGCAAGAAAAAATCCTCATTCTTGACTTCGGCTCACAGTTCACCCAGCTAATAGCACGCCGCGTCAGGGAGCTCAATATCTACTGCGAGATCCACCCCTTCAATCATTTCCCGGAAGTTGACGGCACCGTTAAAGGTATTATCCTTTCAGGCAGTCCGTATTCGGTAAGGCAGGAAAATCCGCCGACGTTCGATTTTGAAAAATTCCATGGCACGCTGCCTATTCTGGGCGTTTGCTACGGCGCGCAATACATGGCGCATTTCCATGGCGGCGAGGTATTGCCATCAAGCACCCGCGAATATGGCCGCGCCAACCTGCAGTACATCCAGGACAATAATCCTTTGTTCAGGATGATAGCACCGGGCTCGCAGGTATGGATGTCGCATGCAGATACTATTGCAACCATCGGCAGCAATTTTGAGATCATTGCAAGTACAGATACCGTTAAGGTTGCCGCTTACCATGTTACCGGTACACAAACCTACGGTATCCAGTTCCACCCTGAGGTTACGCATAGCGTTGATGGCAAACAATTACTGCACAACTTCTTGGTTGACATTTGCGGCTGCAAGCAGGATTGGACACCAGATTCGTTTATCGAAACTACGATTGCTGCCTTAAAAGAAAAGTTAGGCGACGACAAAGTAGTACTTGGTCTTTCGGGCGGTGTGGATTCATCAGTTGCGGCTGTATTGCTGCACCATGCTATCGGCAAAAACCTGCACTGTATATTTGTTGATAACGGCTTATTGCGTAAAGACGAATTTGAATCTGTTTTGGATTCGTACAAGCATATGGGCCTTAACATAAAAGGCGTTGACGCCAAACAGCGTTTTTATGATGCTTTGGCAGGATTAACCGATCCTGAGAAAAAACGTAAGGCTATTGGCCGCGTATTTATCGAAGTTTTTGATGATGAAGCCCACCAGGTGGAAGACGTAAAATGGCTCGGACAGGGTACTATTTACCCGGATGTCATCGAATCTGTTTCTGTAAAGGGGCCATCGGCTACCATCAAATCGCACCATAATGTAGGTGGTTTGCCCGATTTTATGAAACTGAAGGTTGTAGAGCCGCTTAACACCCTGTTTAAAGACGAGGTAAGGCGCGTTGGCAAGGCTTTAGGCATTGATCCTAACATTTTAGGTCGTCACCCTTTCCCTGGTCCAGGACTGGCTATCAGGATCTTAGGTGAAGTTACCCCTCAAAAAGTTGCTATATTACAGGAAGCCGATGCAATTTATATCAACAATTTGCGGTCGGCCGGTGTTTATGATAAAGTTTGGCAGGCCGGTTCAATATTTTTACCGGTACAGTCGGTAGGTGTTATGGGCGATGAGCGTACTTACGAGAACGTGATCTGCCTGCGCGCCGTTGAATCATTAGATGGAATGACAGCCGATTGGTGTCATTTACCTTATGATCTGCTGGCTAAAATCTCCAACGAGATCATTAACAACGTAAAAGGAATTAACAGGGTAGTATATGACATCAGTTCAAAACCGCCGGCAACCATTGAATGGGAATAAGTGGTTTTTATTTTCAGTAATTGCGCTGGTGATGGCAGCGTGTTCGCCAAAGGTACGCCCGGCTTACGTTCCGCCAAAAACTGAACCACCCAGTCAGAAACCTGTTGTAAAAAGCGAACCGGCCAAGGTAACGAAGCCGGTCGCCCCAAAGGTTTCTAATATATCGCTCCTGCTGCCTTTTGAGCTGGATCGCCTGGCACCGGGCGCTGCCTATACCAGCGAAACTTTACGAGAGGCAGAAATAGCGCTCAATTATTACCAGGGCTTTAAGCTTGCGCTGGATTCCCTTACCGGGAAAGGTTATAATTTTAAGGTGTCGGTTTATGATACCCGTGATCAGAATTCGCAAGCCCATAGCCTTGCTATCAATCCTGCTATAAAAAACAGCGACCTGATAGTCGGCCCTGTTTTCCCGGATGGTTTAAAGACCTTTTCAGGAACTTACAGCAATGGCAAACAGCCTATTGTTTCGCCCTTGTCTGCTGCGGCTCCTGCAAACTACAAAAACCCCAACCTCGTAACCATCATGACCCCGCTTGAATACCATGCCTGGGGCGTGGCTAAATACATTAGCGAACAGGTTAAGCCGCAAAAGGTATTCGTGCTCAAATCCGGCTACAGCCAGGAGAACGATTATATCATCCCTTTTAGAAAAGCGATAGACAGCCTGGGCAAAAAGAAGATTAAAATAGTTTATCTAACGGTTATACACGGGCAGATGGGCCCTTTAATCCCGCAACTATCCGCTTCAGGGAAAAATGTTTTTGTCGTACCTGCAACCGATCAGCATTTTTTGTCGGTTACCTTACGGGGATTGGATAGCCTGAGTGCCACTTACCCGGTGACCTTGTTCGGTCACCCTAACTGGGTAAAATTCTCATTTCTGAAACCCGAACTATTACAGCGGCTGAATACTTATATAACCTCGTCCGACCATATAGACTACAAAGCGCCGGGTACGCTTAATTTTATCAGTAATTACAGGGCTGCCTATCATACCGAACCGAATGATTTTGCGATAAAGGGTTTTGATGAAGGCTTGTACTTCGGCGAATTGCTGGGAACCGACAGTTTGAAGAATATTACGCAGGCCGATTTCACCGGGATGCACAATAACTTCCACCTGGTAAAAAAACCAGGCTTAGGATACATAAACACGCATGTATTCCTGTTTAAATATGCTAATTTTGAGCTGAAAAAGGTAGAATGAAGGCAGTAAACCAGCTTAAAACGTTTCAGCGTATTTTGGATGAATATCCGGCAGAAACGCCCCTAAGCAAATTTTTACCCGGCTTTTATCGCCAAAATAAGCAAATGGGCTCCACCGACAGGCGTATTGCCAGTCGCCTGGTTTATAATTATTTCCGTATTGGCCGGATCCTTCCGGATTTACATCCCGATGAACGCCTTTTCATCGCGGAATTTTTATGTAATACGCAACTTAATTCCTTTTTGCAGCATTTTAAGCCTGAATGGGCTGCCTGCATAGGTTTTGGTATTGATGAAAAGCTGGCGATGGTAAAATCGGCTCATGCCGATTTTAAACTGGATGACGTATTTCCCTGGAGCGATCAGTTATCGGCGGGTATCTATAAACAAGCATTTTTACGTTCATTTTTTGTGCAACCCGATTTATTTATCAGGGTGCAAAAGCAATACGAAAACCAGGTAAAAGTAGCCCTGGCCTCTGCCCAAATAGTATTTAAGGACGAAGGGAATGGCTGTTTCTCGTTACCTAATGGCACCAGGCTCGAAACCGTGCTCCCTAATTCGAATTGGTACGAAGTCCAGGATTATTCATCGCAGCAAACTGCAAACTATTTCAAACCCAACAAATGGGATTACTGGTGGGATGCCTGCGCTGCCTCCGGCGGTAAATCGCTGTTGTTGCACGGTTTGGAGCCAACTGTAAAGCTGGTAGTTTCAGATATCCGCGAATCTATCCTCAGCAACCTCGATGAACGCTTTCAACAAGCCGGACTGCTTAAATATCAAAAGAAACTGCTTGATCTCACCCAAAACAACGACCTGCTGCTACACGATTATGCTTTCGATGGCATCATCCTCGACGCCCCTTGCAGTGGTTCAGGCACCTGGGGCCGCACCCCTGAAATGATCAGCCAGTTTGAAACCCATAAGATCGATTTCTTCCAGCGTCTGCAAAAGGACATCGCCCGCAATGTGGTAAAATACCTTAAGCCCGGCAAGCCATTAATTTATATCACCTGCTCTGCATTTAAGGCCGAGAATGAAGACGTAACCGCATTTATAGTAAATGAACTAGGGTTGAAACTAGAGTCACAAACTACTTTAAATGGGTATGAGAATAAAGCGGATAGTATGTTTGTGGCGAGAATGGTAGGGACTTAATAATTGTCATGCGTGATGCAGAAGGGTGGCCACTACGTGGCAAGAAAATAGCTTGGGGATGTTTCTACAAACGTTTAGCCCCGATGGGGCAATTTCTATTAGTAGCAATCCGCTATAGATTGTTGAGCAATGTTAAAGGTAAAAAGCTTACGGAAAGCTACCGGAATCCCTATATCGTCAATTTACAATTCATATGGCCCATCGGGCCTACCCGTTTGTAGAAAAAAAACGAAAATATTTTTTGCCCTGTAAGGGCTACCCTTAGCAAATTTGCTTCACAATAATCGATGACCTGCCGCGTAATAATAAACAATCCGATTCCCTTTATAGTCAATTTGCACATCATATGGCCCATCGAGCCTACCCGTTTGTAGAAAAAAACGAAAATATTTTTTGCCTTGTAAGGGCTACCCTTAGCTAACTTGCTCAATAATGCTAATTTTGAAAAGAACTTTATCATTATGTCAAATACCTACACCCAATTATATATTCATTGCGTCTTCGCCGTTAAATATCGAAAAGCGGTAATTCAACAATCCTGGGAAGAAAGACTTCATCAATATATCACCGGCATTTTACAAAACAATGGGCATAAATTACTATCCATAAATTCGGTACCCGACCATTTACATTTTTTTGTCGGACTTAATCCGGCGCAATCAATTTCCGATATGATGCGGTTAGCAAAAGGCGACAGTTCCGAATTTATCAATGAAGAAAAATTCACCGAAAGAAAATTTCAATGGCAGGATGGCTATGGTGCTTTTAGCAACAGCCGTACACAAATTGATGGCGTTGTTAAGTATATCATGAACCAGAAACAACATCATTTAAAAAAGACCTTCAGGGAAGAATATCTTGATATTTTAGAACACTACGCCATACAATACGACGATAAATACATATTTCACGACTTGTTAGACAGGTGAAGGGTAGCCACTACGTGGCACTAGGCGTGCTTGTCTGATTTTCTACAAACGTTTGGCCCCTACAGGGCGAGGAGAAATTATTAATAACTTATCCTTGTAAAAACTATTTGTTTTTGATAATTATCAGGCATTGCATTAGTCATCAAATACGTTGCTATAATTTACTACCGAATTAATTATGGCTACTTTATTTATGATTTTCGCAATTGTAAAGAAAGATTTTAGTGCCTTATACTATGAGTTTACATTTATAAAATTCAAACTTTCCTTATATATCTTAATCAACTATGAATAGGCATTTAAATCATTTAACTAAAACGGAGCAGGAATTTATCAACTTAGTTTACATCCAACTGAAGTCATTTCAGGAAGCTTCAGAGAAATTAAATATCGGTTATAAAGATGTTCAAAAACTCAATTCTGATCTCTCCGAAGTTTGGCGGCCGATTACAAAAATTAGAGACAAGTGGAGAACTAAAGAAAATAGAGATTACCAAGAAAGCCCAGATAAATACATTAAAGGAGATTTTTGGGACTTTTATAATTGGATTAAGACGACAGAGGATTGCTGTCATTATTGTGGCGTTACTCAAATTGAACTCGATCAATTACACAAAATTGGTATTATCAACTTTCGTCCGACAAGAGGAAAGACTTTTGAGATCGACAGAAAAGATCCTAAAAAACCATATGGCGACCTTTCGAATTTGACTTACGCATGCTATTGGTGCAACAACGCAAAAACCGACACTTTCACGGAAGAAGAATTTATGTTAATCGGCAAGGCAATATCATCAGTTTGGAAAAAAAGATTAAATAATGATCCTCGATAAAGAAACAAACTTCATCTATCTCTCTGATCGTTTGGCTAATAAATGTCCAAACGTCTATAAGCAGTTAAGTTATTGGTTTAACAAATTGAAGATCAATTATTCGATATTGCCCAATACCAATGATTTGTGGGTTGTCGACTTTATGCCGCTGCAAATAGGTGAACATAACTATCTACAATTCAAATTTGATCCCGATTATTTGAAGCCCCAAAAGTACCACGCTCTTAAAACTGATCCACAGGTTATTTGCGCAAACATAGGGCTTACTCCCGTTAGGACTGATATAATTATAGACGGCGGAAATATTGTAAAAGGAAAGAACAAAGCAATAGCAACAACTAAAATTCTCAGAGAAAATCCGGGCTATTCTGAAACCGACCTGATTAAGGAGATAACAAATAAGTTAGGAATAGCACAACTAATTGTTATCCCGCAGGAACCGGGCGACTTTATCGGCCATGCGGACGGTATGGTTAGATTTGCAGATGATAATAAAGTGATCGTAAGCGAGTATCCAAAAAATAAAATTTACGAAGATTTTTCTTACGCTCTTAGATCTGCATTACGCAATGCAGGGTTGGATTGTATTGAATTTCCCTATGATTCCTGGCAAAATAAAGATGCAAGTGATGCAACCGGTTGCTATGTCAACTTTCTTGAAACTGGCCAATATGTTTTTTATCCGATGTTCGACGCTCCTAATGATCAAATCGCTTTGAAGCGATTGCAATACGCTTTTCCAGAACGAAATTTAATCGGAATAGACTGCCAGGAATTATCGAAATTTGGCGGAGTTTTGAACTGTATTACTTGGAATATATTAAAAGCTGGCAATCAAAATAAACAATTGATTGAATCTTAATAAAATAATCATCTATTCTCTCACGAGGGGCTTGTCAACAGCCTTATCATTGCTTTTCTTCAATGTATTCCAAAACTTATATAACTCGTCGTTATGCTGAAGGGTTAGTTTTAACCTTTCTGCCGGAGGTTTTTGAAGCCAAATTTCCAACTGCTTCTGCTTAACAAGTTCTGGGGTGTCGTCCATAATTAAAGGCATAAGTTCTGCACATATCAGCGCGGAAAACAATTTTCTTAGTTGAGCTTATAATACATGCTTCTTCCAAAGCAAGGCACTAATAATACCACTCGTGATAAAGATGATTGGCATCCAAACTATATTGGGCACGATTAAGATAGAAATAACCGCCAATAGAATTCCGATGCCTATCCGAACAAGCGCTATGTTGTAAAATGGCTTTGAACAATTGTGATTATCCACTAACTGCTGTACAGCGAGATTCCTCACAACTTCGATGGCAAGCTCCTCGGGTACGCCTGATTTTTCCAGCCTGGCTAAAATAAGTTCATTGTCAAACCCTGCGTTTTTTAGTCTCTGGCCTTCGAGATATGCTTTATTTTTTAAACCAGTGTCAGTTTCCATTTTCACTCCCCCTTCAGGGGGCCGGGGGGTTACAAATGAGTATTACTCCTGAACAGTTTTATAGCGATAGCCAACAAGATAACACCAAATGCTTTGCGTAAGATGCCGAGGCCGGTTTGACCTAACAGCTTTTCAATCCATTTTACGTTCTTGAGCACCAGGTAAACAAAAATGGTATTAAGCACAATGCCGACTACAATATCATTGATCTGGTATTGGGTTTTAAGGGATAAAAGGGTTGTCATGGTACCCGCACCTGCAACCAGGGGGAATGCGATAGGTACAATGGCTACGGCTTCGGGCATTTCTTCTTTAAACAGGTTGA
>Ga0116227_10017083_pt1 | contig 10218 bp, 8 predicted proteins | sample S1TSphgellanicum_FD_89693 | JGI IMG/M metagenome (GOLD analysis project Ga0116227, IMG submission 89693) | Host-associated microbial communities from peat moss isolated from Minnesota, USA - S1T2_Fb - Sphagnum magellanicum MG | ecosystem: Host-associated > Plants > Peat moss > Unclassified...
ACGATTACCGCATCAGCCGCATGAATGAAACACCCATAATTAATGTCCATGTCGCAGAAAGCAACGAAAAAATGGGCGGTGCCGGGGAAGTCGCTGTTCCACCAACTGCACCCGCAATTGCCAACGCCATCTTTGCCGCTACCGGTAAACGTATCTATGATCTGCCTATCATGAACCATAACTTAAGATCACACGCATGAAAAAACTGATCTTCCTCTCCATATTTCTAGGTTTCGCGACGCTAATCACTACCGCTTTCCGCACAGAAAAGTCAAAAGCCGCTGTAACCATCGCTCCAATAAAAGATAGTATTGCATCCGTCAAAGCCTTTATGCAGATTTACAAAGTATTAATGAGCCCACGCTGCATGAATTGCCACCCGGCGGGCGATGTACCGCTACAGGGCGATGACAGCCATCTACATACCATGGGCATCACCCGTGGGCCAGATGGCAAAGGTATGTATGCTGCGCGTTGCAGCAATTGTCACCAATCTGAAAACACGGCAGGTCTGCATATGCCACCTGGTAACCCGAAATGGGGTTTACCACCAGCCAGGATGCGTATGGTATTCCAAGGCAAAACGCCGAGACAATTGGCTTTGCAAATACTTGACCCGAAACAAAACGGAGGAAGAACCAAAGCCCAACTCATTGACCACATGGCCAATGATGACCTGGTTGGCTGGGCCTGGCACCCTGGGCAGGGGCGTACCCTGCCGCCATTAAGCAGACCCGCTTTAGCAGCCCAGGTTCGCTTATGGATCGCTAAAGGAGCTTACGCGCCTGCGAAATAAAGCTCGTTATGTCTTGACCTCTTTTCGACTCGTAATCCGGTTATATACTTGTATGGCAACAATTAAAAAGTTGATATTAACTATGGTTTAAAAAATTTCCTTTACACAGCATTTCGACTTTTCATGCGTATAAGTAAGGCAATAACCTTTGGTGAATGTGGATAAGTTGAGGAATTGTTGAACCTTTAGGTCTAAAACAAGTTCCATATACAAGGGAAATATTTAAGTTTGCTTACAATGATTAAATTATAATATACTTCCGATGCCTGGAGAAGAGATAAGAGGTTAATTACTTCAGAACTCCCAAACAATGAGTGCCTGAACAAAGCAGGACTGAAAGATCTGAGCGAGAACATGAACAAGATTCCGAACAGCTAACAAAAGCAGTTTAGCAACAACAACCTTACACCATCCTAACCCGGAGTGCTGCAACAACGTGAGGCTCTCCCTACCAATCAGGCGCTGTGTCTGAATGACGATAGCCAGCCTGACAGAATATTTTCGACTGCACATGACAGATTTCACATCGGGCAATGCCATATTTGAGCCCTATAATGATCATAAGTATCTTGATGGACACTAATAGATTTAATCAACCCGGTGCTGCTTCCGTGGGATCGTTGGTGCATATCAACATGACTAACGACGGGACGGTAATTGAATCAGACTACCAAAATACAGCCAATGGCGTATATTATAAATACAGTACAATGACCTCGCCGCTTGACTTAAATCATCCTGTATCAGGTAACCGGGAGTATGGGGTTTACGCGATTGATCTGCACCAGGCACATATACTTTTACACCATGGGCGTTGACCGTATTTCTGACTGGGAGTTTGCGTTAGGTAGTGTACTGGGGAACGGTTAATACACATGGAGGTCATGCAGATACGTACGCTAAAAAAAATTATACAGCTCGACCAGACTGGGGCAAGGTATCAGATTATCTTAATGGTAATATGACCTTAGTACAGTTGAAGCATTCCATAGGTTGTTAATATTATTTCCAAAACACATGACAGCAAAAAATTATTTTTCAACCCTTGATACGCTAACGTTGCCGAGCGCCATAGGTTTATTCACATGCGTCTGAAATCTAAAATAAGATGTTTCTATCAGTTCCTATGAGAGCTGAAGAAGAAGTGAGCCTCTGCTTAATTAACCTGAGAATTTTCTACTTAAAGGATATTAGAATTTAAATACTAATGATTCAAAGACTAAGATGTTGTTGTAGTTGATCTGGCTTACTCTGTTCAAATCTAAATGCTATACATTCAATCTATAAAAACCTATCATTGTTAATTTTTCATTAACTTCGGGATTAGATGTCCCAACATAATGATTTGAACGATTTTGCGCTGATATCCCTCATCAAGCAGGATAATCATGCTGCTTATCGTGAAATTTATCAGCGATATACGGGTATTTTGTATTCACATGCGTATTCCAGGTTGCAGGATAGGGAAGAGGCAAAGGATGTAGTTCAAGATGTGTTGAGTCATTTATGGTCAAAAAGACATTCGGTTGAATTTCAAACTAATATTTCGGGTTATCTTTATACCTCACTCCGCAATAAAATACTGAATAAAATAGCTCACAAAAAAATAGAGCGGGAATATTCCGATTCTTTACAGAAATACATGGATTCCGGCAATATTGATACTGATCAATTGGTGCGATTTAATCAATTGAAAAAAATTATTGAACAGGAAGTAGTTAATATGCCTGAAAAAATGAGAGAAATTTTTAAAATGAGTCGCGAATCTCATTTATCGCACCGGGAAATAGCTCAAGAATTAGGAATTTCTGAAAAGACAGTAAAAAATCAGGTCAATAAAGCTCTAAAAATTCTAAGAACAAGATTGGGGCTCGTAAATTTTCTTCTGTTTTACTTTTTTATCAAATAAATTTAATAATTGCGTGGGCCCAAAGCACGCTTCAACTGTCTTTAGGATAATTTAAGGTTATAATCCTGATTATGCAAAAGATAAACGCGCAACAATTGCTGGAAAAATTCCAGAACGGAGAATGTTCAGAGGAAGAGTTGGCAATTATAGAATCATGGTACAACAGGTTTGAGCCCTCCTCATCGCGAAAGCTTACAAAAGAAGATTGGGCCGAAGATGTACCCGAGATTTATCAAATGCTCGAAGATCGTTTAGCCAATTCGCAATCCAGGAGGCTAATAAGCTGGTATCGTTATGCCGCTGCGGCATCGGTTGTAATTTCCCTTTGTATAGGCGGTTATTTTTTGAAGAACAAATTTCGCCAGCCCGTTATAACACAACATCAAAAGCATGATATTTTACCGGGCGGAAACCGCGCGGTGCTTACTTTATCTAACGGTAAGCAAATCATATTAACCAAAGCCAAAAATGGTAAACTGGCTACGGAAGCCGACGCGAGAATCAATAAAACAGCGGATGGGCAAGTAACTTATACAGCAGAAAATAACAGTACCGGCGAAGAGATCACATATAACACTCTCGCTACCCCCATAGGTGGCCAGTACGCTATAACTTTATCAGATGGTACCCAGGTGATTCTTAACGCCGCGTCATCTATCCGGTATCCAACCAAATTCTCTGGCACAGAAAGAAGAGTTGAGTTAACCGGCGAAGCTTACTTTGAGGTTGCTCATAACGCGGCAATGCCATTCCATGTAATTTCTAAATTGCAGGATATCCGTGTACTGGGAACTCATTTTAACGTGAACAGTTACGAGGATGAACCTGCTACCAAAACAACCTTATTGCAAGGCAGCATACTTATTAACGGAAAAACGCTGTTAAAACCCGGTGAACAAGCCATAGCGTCAGGAGGGCTGGTGGCCGTAACACAGGCTGATACAGAACTCGCCGTAGCCTGGAAAAATAACAAGTTTATGTTTGATCATAATGATATTGCGAGCATTATGAGGATGGTGTCCCGATGGTATGATGTCAAAGTAGAATACTCAGGACCTGTTCCTGATGGTAAGTTCGGTGGCTCTGTTTCAAGGTTTGAAAACGCTTCGGAAGTGTTAAATATATTGGAATTAACAAAGAAGGTTCATTTTAAGATTGAGGAAAGGAGGATCACTGTGACCAAATAGTTACGCTGACATTCCTGCCAAAAAAGACAGGCCCCGACTGGAATCGGGACCTGCTTATCGCCTGGCAATCTCATTAATTTTATTAACCTACAACTGCCCAAGTCCTTGAAAACAAATGGCATGTTGTATAGCCAAACTTATCAAATGTATAAAATTTACATCAAAGAAACGGGTATGCCACCAGGTTATATCCATAAAATCCTACGTGTTATGCGTCTGACCACGATTATGTTGTTCGCCTTCCTGCTGCAGGTAAGCGCAAATGGTTTGGCACAAAAAATCAATTTGTCCAAAACCAACGTCCCTTTAAAAGCCATTCTTAAAGAGTTGCGCTTGCAAAGCGGGTATGATTTTGTTTACTCCGAAGAGATGTTGCAACAGGCCAATCCGGTTAACCTGCATGTTAAAGGCGGAAATATCGAGACGGTTTTAAAAACGATTTTTATTGATCAGCCCTTGAGCTATCATATTGAAGCAAAAACCGTGGTGATCACTACAAAAGAGAACGCTGTTTTTGCTACGCCGCTTTCCGCTGTAAAAGATGTAGATGTTAGTGGTAAAGTACTTGATGAGCAAGGCCGGGGTTTGCCTGGTGTAACCGTTAGTGTTAAAGGTACCCCCATTAAAACTGTTACAGATAAAGATGGTGGCTTTATGATCAAAGCAACCAAAGGTGAAGATGTGCTGATTTTTAGCAGTGTAGGTATGCAATCGCAACAAGTAAGCTTAAATGGCCGTGCAGAGTTAACAGTTAGCCTTAAAGCCGCTGTTACAGCGCTTGGCGAAGTAACCATAAACACAGGTTACCAAACCATTAAAAAGGCAGATATGACAGGCGCTACTGTAAACATAGGAAGCGCTGAATTGGAACAAAGGTACACACCAAACATTATCAATAATTTGGAGGGAAGGGTACCCGGCCTTGTCAATTATAGGGGAGTAACAACCATCCGGGGTGTTAGCACGATATACGCCGCAAAGGACGTGTTATACGTTGTTGATGGCCTGCCAATAGAAGGCTCGATAGCCAACATCAACCCCTACGATGTTGATAATATCACAGTGTTGAAGGATGCCGCCGCGGCTGCTATTTATGGGATAAGAGGCTCTAACGGTGTAGTTGTTATCGCGACTAAAAAGGCCAAGGGCTTGGGCACTACGGTTGAGTTTGGGAGCAACGTAACCGTAACCGCTAAACCCGATATCAATTTTAACTTACTTTCTCCCTCGCAACAAATAGATCTGGAAAGTAGTTTTTTCAGTAGTAATTATTATAAAACAGGGCCAGGTACACTTACTGCCACCGCCTTAAATATAACCAGGGGTAATGCTATAACTCCTGTTCAATACGCCTATTATCAATTGGCGCAAGGTACTATAACTCAAAGTCAGCTTGATAGCCGGTTGGCAGGCTTCAAACAAAACGATTTCAGGAAACAGTTTTCGGATAATGTATTGCTTAAAGATGTTTTGCAGCAATATAATCTGGCTATCCGTACAAATAGCGCAAAATATAATTCAAGTTTGGTATTGAATTATAAAAATGATAACACCGGTATCATTAATGCTTATAACCAGCAAATTAATATTTTTTATAAAGGTACGTACCACGTAAGCCCATGGCTTGATGCCGATTTTGGCGTGAACAGCATTATTGGCGATATAAAAGGTAGTAGCAGCAGTTTTGCTACAAGCGGTACCAATGTTTCACCTTATCTGCAATTGTTGGATAACAACGGCAATAAGGCGTATTATACTACTAATGATTATAATGCTTACAATACTTCGCCAACAAGGTACAGTATGCAGGTTAATCACATAGATGAGTTAGGCCTTGACTCAAGGATCACCAAACAATACAACACCAGGTACTTTGCCAACTTTAACGCCAAGATCATTTCTGGGTTAAGCTTCTCGCCTCAATTTCAATACGAAAGCGGTGTTAACAATATTTCAGCCTATTCTGAACAGGATAGCTACATTATGCGTTACCTGAATAACATCTACAGTACACCATCAACAACAGCGCCGGGCACTTATACTTCGCTGCTGCCTGGCAGTGGTGGTAAACTGGCCACAACCAATACTACCCGCAATGCTTGGGCCGCGAGGGCGCAGTTAAATTATCAAAAAACATTTGATAAACATGCCATTAACCTGATCGCGGGTACCGAATTTCGCCAGACTCATTCTTACGGAACAAAAGGTTTGCTGTTAGGTTATGATGAGCAATTACAGTCACAATCAACAACAAATGTTAATTTCCCGGGTTTGTACACCTATTCGCAAACCTATACAGGTGCATTTAAACCTTCTTTTGGTCCTATCGGTTTGTACAATACTTACCTTAGTAACCCTATCGGGCTGGTTGTTGATACCGTGCACCGTACCAACTCCGGTTACGGAACTGCTACATACACCTACAATAACAAGTACAATGCTTTTGGGTCTTACCGTATTGACTACGCCGACGTTTTTGGTTTAGATAAAAAATTCAGGGGGCGGCCGCTTTGGTCTGCTGGTTTATCATGGAACGCTTCTAACGAAGAGTTTATGAAACGAGTTACCTGGGTTGATTACCTTAAAGTAAGAGGAACCTACGGTATAACCGGCAATATCAACTTAAACGCGACCAGTTTCCTTACAGCCAATTCTACCTTAACCAATGCTGCAACCAATTTGCCTGTTTCTGTGGTTACCAGTGCTGCAAACCCCTTCTTAACCTGGGAGGAAACCGCTACCACTAACTTAGGTATTGATTTCGCGCTGTTTAACAGCAGGTTAAGTGGCTCGATAGATTGGTATCATAAAAACACCACCAACCTGTTTACCACCACCCGGATAGATGCCTCCGAAGGCTTTACCAGCCAAATTATTAACAACGGCGGTTTAGTTAACAACGGTATCGAATTAGCGTTAAACTACACCTGGTTAAAGTCGCGCAGCAAAAACGGATTTACCTGGGAAAGTCAGGTAGTTTTGGCTCACAACAATAACAAGATCACTTATATCGACGAGGTATCTGTTACACCGGTACAATTGGTACAGGGCGGGTACAAAATAGGTTATCCTGTTAATTCGCTTTATTCTTTCCAATATAAAGGTTTAAACGGCGTGGGCCAGCCACAATGGTTAAAGGCTGATGGTACATTATCTACAGTAGCCTTAACTTCCAATGATTTAAGTGCGATAGTATATTCTGGCGGAACAGATCCTAAAAACACGATCGCTTTGACCAATACGGTACATTACAGAGGGTTCAGTCTGAATGTGCTTGCTGTTTACTACGGTGGCCAATTTATGAGGGCTATGTTACCTGATGTTTATAGTGGAGTGCCTTACGCATCTATGCCGGCGTTTTTGGCAAACAGTTGGACACCAACAAACACCAATACAATCATTCCTGGTTTTGGTCAATACGCGCCCAGCAATTATCCGGGTTCATCTGCAACTCCGGCTTATCATTTGCCCAACTCTGACGCATGGGTTCGCGCCGGTGATTTTATTAAGATCAGGAATGTAGTGTTAGGCTACCAATTACCAAAACGCTATGTTGAAAAGCTGGGTACAAAAAATGTTAGGCTAACTTTTCAGTTAAACAATCCTAAAGCCTTATGGACCAAGAACACTGTAGGTGTTGACCCTGAAACTGTAAACCCGACGACCGGAATTGGAGGTGCAAGAATACCTACATCTTATGTACTGGGTATTAATTTTAACTTATAAATAAAATCAGACATGAAGAAGATTATATTTTGCGGAATAATGTGCTTTAGCCTGTTATTCGTTTTGCCTGGCTGTAGCAAATTTACCGATGTTATACCCAAAGGCGCCAATGTTTTGAACCGCGTGTCGGATCTGGACCTGCTTTTAAATTTTGATTACAGCGTTGCTGGAGATGCCTTTAACCCGAACGACCCCGAAGTGCTGGTTAATGATGTTTATCCATATGTAACCAATGTGGCTAACCTGCTTTCAGGTACAACCAGGGATCTTAATTATGCCTTGGTAACCTATAGCGCATCTATAGATCGTAAAACTTTGGCTGTATCCGATAGTAAGTTTGAGCAGTTATATGCTATTATTAACAAGGTGGCTAATATAGTTATAGGCAATGCTGATAATGCAAGCGGAGATCGCGTAAAAGCAAAGCAGTTAAAGGCCGAAGCTTATATCATCAGGGCTTATATGCACTATTTGCTGGTTAATTTATACGCTAAAGCATATAATCCGGCTACCGCGGCAACTGATGGTGGCGTACCTTATGTTAAGGAAGATAACTTACTTACTGTACCTAATACCAAAAGTACTGTTGCAGAGGTTTATGCCAATATGCTATCAGATATTAATGCTGCTTTAGCTTTAAATAGCCTGCCTACTACCCCGGTAAATAACATGCGGGTAGCATTGGGCTTTGCCTATGCTGTTCAGGCCGATGTGATGTTATCAATGCGTAACTATAGCGGCGCCCTAACGGCAGCTAATGCCAGCCTTGCCATTAATAGCACGGTGATAGATAATAATATCTTTAGCCCGGTTGGAGCCGCTGCTTTTGCCAAGCCTTTTGTTACTTCGCCTGATAATCTTTTTTATACATCGTATAGAAGCGGCACACCAATACTGCAAACGCTAAGCCCTGATTTGAATGCTTATTTTGAACCGGGCGACATAATCTATAATAACATTAAGCCTTATTATCCTTCGCCTGCGGGTTCACTTTCTATTACAGGTGTAAATGGCGCGGTGCTTTGGTATACCTCGGCTTATTATGTTAACATGGGCGGGATCACTACCAGCGAAACATCATTGATAAAGGCGGAATGCCTGGCCAGAACACAAAATGTGAGCGCGGGTATGGATGTGTTGAATGCTCTCAGAAAGAAAAGGGTAACTGCAAGTTCGTACGCGCCTTTTAGCGCTACTACCGAGGGCCAGGCTATTGGTTACATCAAAAACTTTTCTAAAATTGAGTACCTGTTCACCATCAAAAACTTTATTAATATTAAACGATGGAACACAGAGGACGCGTATAAGCAAACCATTACACGTACTGTAAACGGACAAACTTTTTCGCTTCCCCCTGATTCACCTTTGTGGATATTTCCTTTCCCGCAAAGCGGAACTGCCTACAATCCTAACCTGACTCAGAATTATTAAACTATAGATAAGATATGTCCGGTAATTATCGGGCATATCTTATTATTTATTGATGCAGATGGTATAACATCAGAATAAATGTTAGCCCACTGATCGAATATAAATCACATCTCAATTATGAAAAAAATTAACCAGTTTATTAAACATTACATCCATAACCGGGTGTCTGTGATGCTCACCATACTTCTTGTTTTATTTGCCGTGAACAGTTATTCGCAACAATATAATGCCACTATCGAAGGTAAGATTGACCAGATGGAACCCGGTAAATTCATTTTTTACAAATGGACGGATAAGGATCGTATGTCTCCGGATTTTGAATCGGTACCAACAACTAAAAAAGGCTTTACCATTAAGCTGAATATTGCCGAAGGTAAAGGTGGGGAACTGATCCTTTTTATTGGCAAAACCTTGAAGGATAGCAAAACAGCGCTTTTTATTTATGTAGATAAAGGGTCGATCACTGTGCATACTAAAGATTCGTTATTTACTAATGTAAGTTTTAGCGGTAGTCCGTATGCCCAGGATCTGGATCAATATCACAAATTTTTAAGAAGCACTCCTGAATTGGCGCATTATGAACAATTGCAGGATGAGATGCGCCAGGCACGGATGAATAAAGATACTGCTGCGTTATCGCAAAAAACTAAGCAAACCCAACAATTGGATGTCATCCGTAAAAAACTTGCCTTACAATGGATAGGTGAGCACCCAGGCAGTCCTATTTCGGTATATGCAATGCATAATGCTTTTGAGCCGTTAGCCGGAAAACTTACTAAAGATGAGCAGCGTGCATTACTGGCAAAATTAACTACCACAGCTACCCATAATGCTATTGGCGAAGAAATGTTGTACAACCTAAATAGTACTAATCTCATCGGCATTGGTAAACCGGCACCGGAGTTTACACAAAATGATACGCTGGGTAAACCGGTATCGCTGAAAGATTTTAGAGGCAAATATGTGCTGCTTGATTTTTGGGCATCGTGGTGCGCACCCTGCCGTGCAGAAAACCCCAATGTTGTAAAAGCTTTTAATGCTTATAAAGATAAAGGCTTTACTATATTGAGCGTATCTCTAGATCAGCCCGGTAAAAAAGAGGCCTGGCTTAAAGCCATTCATACTGATGGTTTGACCTGGACACATGTAAGCGACCTGAAGTTTTGGGG
>Ga0116227_10017084_pt1 | contig 10218 bp, 5 predicted proteins | sample S1TSphgellanicum_FD_89693 | JGI IMG/M metagenome (GOLD analysis project Ga0116227, IMG submission 89693) | Host-associated microbial communities from peat moss isolated from Minnesota, USA - S1T2_Fb - Sphagnum magellanicum MG | ecosystem: Host-associated > Plants > Peat moss > Unclassified...
GTGGGGGGGTTAGGAGGAGAGGGAGAGTGGGTGACGCTGTGGGTGTGGGGGGGGTGGCCCCCCCCCCCGCCCGCCCCACCCCCTTGCAAAAATCTAAACATGATTTTCTAACCTAATCCGACTTGCAAGGTGAAGGCCGAATTTACATTTTTTGTGTCCAACAACTTGATTTTATCGTAAATTGGATTGTTTAAGCAATGCACTCATGATGCACGATTTGGATATTAAGGTTGATCGCGGAAGCAAGTCGAGATTCGAGAGTTGGTAGTTGAGACAAAGTCTTGATTTCAAAGTTCCAACTTCCGATTCACTTTGAACAACAAACGTTGGCAACTCAACCCTCTACGAATCATATGAGGTATTGAAATTTCATTTCCTAACTTTTTGCATTTTTTTATGAGCTTTCAAAGGTTGAATCTCGAGCAAGGTTTATGGTTTAAAGTTTGTTGTAGCTAGTTGTTACACTATTGCAACCTATGTGTGTTGCTCTTGCACCCTTGTCTATATGCCTTCCCAATGTTTAAAGTTTCTATTTTCAGAATAAGGGGAGAAGATTAAGGTTTAATCTTCGTTCTAGGTTTTATTTTCTTTCTTCTTTCATTAGAGCATGGTGCCTTTAAAACCTTCGCAAAACTTTAAGTTTTGTCAATTTTTTTTACAAGATGAGTCTATTGGTACAATTGTAGGATCTAGCAACCAAACCCCATACATTGTCCTAATTTCTTTTAAGCCTCCTTCTAAACTAGATATTTGGATTTTTGTTGAACAATATATATATATATGACAGAAACAAAGTGTTTTAGGATATTTAGACTGCAAAACTCCCCTAGGCTAAGTATTTGGTGGATGTTGATGGGAAAGTGCATCAAGTCAAATCTTAAGTTTGCAATAAAATTGAGGAGAAAGACAAATTACTGGCCCTTAAATTGGATAGTCTTTGGAAACATGGTAGTAGGAGGAAAGCCCTAATTGATATTCAAAGGGTCTATAAAACTGGTGAGTACTACATGAACAAATATTTGGTTCATATTAAGAATAAACAATTGCATCCAAGTTGATCACATTTGGAGTTAATGGAATGAGTGTCCTTCAGGGTGTTAGAATAAATGTGACAATCCAATGTCAGGACTAAATGGCACCGTTCATGATTAATATGCATTGCATAGTCATTACACAAATTTGGTTGTGCAAACACATTTTAAGATGGGCATTATGGGGAAAATTGAAAATGTTCTATAGGGCTTGTATTCTTATTTTTTTCATAGTCCAAAGAGGACTCAAAAGTTCATTGAACTAGTTGACATCATGGAAACAAGGGGGTGATAGATTCTCAAAAACATTAAAACACATTGGATTTCAATGTTGTTTCTAGCCAAGAGGGTTTTGTCAAAATATTGTGCCTTGGTCTTGAAGATGCATAAGGATGCCAACATTATCATGTAGGCTACCCATAATTTGGAACTTCTTTGCGACTTGGAAGTAATGTTGGGCTTTTCTTGCATCATGCCCATGTTTGAAGGGTTGAATGAATTAATCAAATTCTCCCAATCTCAAAAGTGTTTTGTATGTGACTTTGTTGCTGCCGTGAAAATATGCCAAACATTGTGTATTGCTGGTCCAATGACCCCCAAAATGCCTACCTAAGTATGTGTTCCATGATTATCAAAATTTGTTCAATGAGACTTTTAATGTGGTGGTGCATGAATGGGCATTTGACCTAAATATGAAATTGGAAAATCTTAATTTTTGGATTACTGGTAAATTTTTTGTCATGATGCATTTTCATTGCCCTAAAACAACATTATTTGTGCCTATGATTCATGCTCTCTTCCAATATACCATGAACAATGTGCAAATGTAATGTTCCCAAGCTACAACAAAAGTTAGTGATGAGCTTGAGAAACAATTTCTTGCATAGGATGTGATGGATGCTTTAGGTGTGGTTTATTCGTAGTATTGGCCCAAAAGCACATGCAAATCTAGCTTCCCTATTCACATGGATGTTTTGAAAAAAATTTACTGTTAGCCTAAAAAACTTGGATCCTCCCATACATGGACTCTAGTAGTTCTTGATGCAAATATTCTGGACTTGCAAGCCTCCTTCAAAATCACCTTGATGTTAAACGCTCAATTTGGACCAGCCCATGGATTTTAATCCAATTTCTAGATTATGGAAAAAATTTACCTCCAATGCACTATTATGTGCATGCCTCTTTTAGTTCATTAAGGTGGTAGAATTAATTGTGGTCCAAATCATGGGGTTTGTTGAGGATGAAAGAACTTTTTTGACCTTGATTTTCACGAAAACAAGATTGTGGAACAAACTTTGTGAGCATCTGGATCTAGTGGTTTGTATGTTTGTACAACCCTTCTACACTATTGATTCCTATCCTTACTATGATGCCATCACAACTTGGACCAATGAGAAAGCCATGAGGGGTCTTCTAGCTTGAATTGTGGATAGCATAGTGGCATCTTCCATTCTAGGTTCTAACTACAATAGTTCATTTAGCATGTTGTATTACTTAATGCCATGCATCAAACTAGGACTTCTAGGTTTTTGAAATAGATGATTGCTTTACATTCATGATTGCAGTCCATGAGAAATTCTAGAATCCATGCCCGTATGAAGTCATAGACCTTGGTGATGCACATTGTAGATGTTGGATGCTAATATGCCATTGGTTGGCTCATTTTCTAGCATGTTTTGCTACTACAACAAGGATTTTACTATTAAATTTTATCTTTTCTTTAAAGCCCTTGCATGTTGCATTCTTACTTGTATGGAGTTTAGATTGTTAGATTTTGGATCATGGATTTTTTTTGTTTAGGATTAACTTCTTATGAATCATGGACCATGTGTGTAGAACTTATGTGGTTGGATAGTGGAGAAATCAAGTTGAGGTTGAATCTTGCAACAAATAACCCCTTGTTTCCATGATGCTGACTAGCTTGGCCTCATGGTAACTTTCTCCCCTCCCATTTGAAGTTTTTCTTTAAGCATTGGAGTTTGCGACTAGGTGCAGTGTCCTTTGTGACAAGGGTTTGACTCCCTCACATGAACATTGAGGGCTCTATTAGTTGGAAGCTAATCACCAAATTTTGATAGTCCAATTTCATCACAATCACCAAAAGGCTTCTTAAATATTTCTACCGACGCCTAAATGCAGACTTTATTAAAATTGCATTCGCCAATATTACCCCACACTAAAAACCTTGTTGTAGCAAAAGTGGCGACCCCAATATAAGGAGAAAATCGCCACCTTGCTATTTCTTTTTTCTCTGTGTAACCAATTTTAAGATAACTAAGCATGTGCTTGTAGCCACTTAGGCTACTAGCTCAAGGACAGAATAGCCACATATGCTTCTTGTAGGAATCCTTAAAAAATACACTGGCTAAGAGAGAACTTAATATACATGCAAGTAAGAGAATTTATATCATTCAGCATTTTCTGACAATATGTACTGTGGATCTGCATAGGAAGTTGGGCTTCCAAGCTAAATAGCTGCTTTTAGAGTAATGAATCCACCTTCTAATATTGTCAGATGCACTTCCCTTCATTGACCCAAGTTTGCAATCTTTTTGAATGCAAGGCCTCCCACTAATATGGGATGTACTATTCTAGGTCAGGGACAAGACCATAATCCATAGAATAAACATAGAAAAGGAGCCTGTTATGAAGTTTGAAATATACATCTCAAGAGGACTTACTTCTGTTTTTGTAAGGTTTCAATTTAGATATTGACGGAGTGGTTCCAATAATAGGAACAAGATATTGGTTCAAAGAACTTCACCTTTGCATAGAAGTTTTGTGGTACCCATGGAATCATTCCACTGAAGTATAGTGTTGAACTAAAATCAAAGAAACAATGTTGACTTAAATTTTATTAAGACTTCCTTTTCCTGATGATGTGAGTTTCAACTTTCATTTTATTTGGACACGCTATTGAAGAAGGTGATTTGTTGAAAATGCAAAATATAAAAGAATTTATGTCACATAACAAAATGGTGTGTACTATGGGTTTGCAGAGGAAGTTGGACTTCCAAGTTGAATAATCGATTTCAAACTAATGAATCCACTTTCTAATACATATATGATAATTGTAACAAGATATCAAGGCATAAAGTAAAAAAAAATTCTTGAGTTTGTTGAATTACAGTTAGGAGTTAAAATAAGACTACAATCAACATGGTAGTTTGTTCAAGGAGATCAAGGGGTTCAATCAATGAACTCTGTGGTGAATAGTCCCATGTGTGAGTTCACATTTGATCCATTTTTTTATCTAAATATTTTCAAAGATTTCTTGTTACATTGATTTTGTTGGTAACTAATATTGGAATTTTTTCTTTTTTCATTTGTATTCTGAGCTCCAAATCTTTCATGGAAGGTGGATACTTTTATGAGCTATTTAAACAAAGGTTGTGTTGTTAGTGCAGCAAGCTCACATAGATGAAAAGAAGAAAAGGTGACCATGGTGGAAAAATTGCACCCAAAGAGACTCAAAAAATGAAGCATCATAACCACTACATAGTTGTTTGCTGGTTTTTTTATGAAAATTGCCAATTCTTTGGGGCTTTTTGATGAGGTCAGTTAAAATTTGTTGATGTAACATTAGGGCATCTAGGGGAATTGATGAGGAATATATGGAATGCATAGTCCTTTTAGTTACTTTTGACCCTCCCACCTGCCCCCCCTTGGCTTCAAACCTTATTAATGAATAAACCATATACTCCCCACATGTGATGTTTGTGCAAGGTTGTCACCCATCACATGTAGGTGTTATACATAATTTAATAGTTCTTTGTGTTGTGCATTTTTTTAAGATCTAATGGTTTTCATTTAGTTTTTTAATTTTTTGCCTTGGGGAGGAAACTAGAATGTGAATGCCATCCAGAAGAAGACAACATGAACTATCACATGTGTAGCCCCGCATGTTGGAGAACAATTTCACAAAAGGTATGTGGTTTACTACTGATAGAATATCCTGCTATGCTTGTAGGTCTTTTGGAAGTAATATTTGAGTAGGTAGTGTTTGTTGAAAAACTATGTGTGCTTGTCTTTCTTCCAATTTATGTGCTCTTTAAAAAGGGATACAATTAAACACGATTCTAAAGTCAATATGCGCCTGCACTGAAATTTTTTTATACCTTTGCAAGGTTTTAGGCACCAACGAAGGTCAAAGCAACTACCATATAGGCTTGCTTATTAAATGGAAAGTTTAGCATGTAGTCTTTGGAATAATTCCAACAATTTGGAAGGATAACTCATGCTTTTCATTTTGTTGGATGAATGAAGCATTTTTTGAAGGCTAAGGTATTAGCTAAACCTGGGTTAAACCCTAAACCCATCCAAAGGAGTTAATCATTTCAATTAGATTATATCAACCATAAGTTGTGTTTATTTTTTGATGTTTTAATTGTGTTTGCTATTCTTATTCTTTGGAAAATTGCACATGGTGATCATGTGCACACATACTTATGCCTCATGTCATGAAATTATAAACTTGCCCATTCTTTTACATAATGCAAATGGAAACAATTGATTATAGGCAAATTATTGTTGCATCAATTGAGAGTGATGTACATTTTGCCCCCTTATGTTTTCAGCTATGTTGCAAATTTGCATGTATGTTGACAACAATCCATGTTCTTTTTGGGCTTTTTGACCTCCAATCATGTCATAGCTTAGCAGTGTTTCTTGAATGTTAACCAACGTCCTGATAGAATCTTCTTGTCGATTTTGGTAATGTGACAAAATTTCAAGATCTCTTTTTTGTACAATGGTTTGCCCATATCTTAGGCTAATTGTCATATATTTCTAAATGTACTCTATAAAATCTAATAATTCTCACAACCCAATTACCTACAAGGATTTTACATAGATCAAATTTGGCACTCATGAAATTTTTTTTACTAATCTTTATGTTGTTGGGTTACTTATGGATTATAAAATGTTCCATTTCAATATCCATACTTCAAGTTCCTTCTTCCAACTTGTACCATTCCCAACTTCTTGATTCTCAGACCTTTTCTTCATGTAGGTCATTGAATTTGTTTGTGAATTGCTTCAAAATCATTGAATTAGTTTTGTCATGTTGTACTTTAGATTCAAATTTTAGCTTGTATAAATTGATCATTTCAACTAACAAATTAATTTTTTTTATAAAGTTCCATTTTTTATAACAATGACTTTATTTCCATGGATTTGTTATCAAATTTATGTGTTTCAATGTATCACTTTAATGTTTAAATGTATAATAATTGGTTTGGTTACATAGTGTATCACAATTGCACAATGTAATCACATTGCAATAGACAAGCCTTTTTTCCCGACTCCATTGGTGGGAAAAAACACTTAGTGACTACTAGGATTTTTTCTTCGAATCCACTGTTGGTTTCAAAAACCTAGTGACCACTAGGTGTTTCTCTCTGAATCCATTGGCAAGAAAAAATACTTGGAGGCCACTAGGAATTGCTCTTCAAGTCCACTAGCAACAAAAAATGTTTGGTGACTACCAAACATTTTTTGCTAACTTCATTAGGGCGAAAAAACATTTGGTAACCACAAGAGTTTTTTTTCAATACAATGGAAAAGGAAACATTCATGTTGGCCACTAGGCATTCTTCACCCAATTCAATTTTGAATTAAAAAATTGGTGGAAACTAGCAGAATTCCACCCAATCCCTTGGTGGAAAAAAATAGCTTGGTGGCCACCAAGATGTTTTTACCCAAACAATTCTAGAAAAAAATCTCCTTCATGTGTTTTCACAAATTCCATTATTTGAAAGATAACGAATGGTGGTTGCTAAGCATTTTTAATGAAATGTATTGCTAGAATTAAAAATCTAGTCATGAAGCTCAATTAAAGCTTGTGTTTGCTTAATTTCTTGTAGGATATGGCTAGTGGATTCAAGGTGACAATGTTGGAATCTAGGATTCGCACAAAGATGAAAAGGTCAAGATTGGAATTAGAATGTGCAAAAAGTGTTGGGCAAATATCATCTTTTTGTTGTATTTGTTGGATAAGGATATTTAGCCTTTTTAAAAAAATTCAAAATAAATATCAAAAATAAAATAAAATTCCAATTCAAATATTTAGGTTAGATGTCATATTTTTAGGTTTTTTTATTTGACCAAGATATCAATCTATTGGACATTTGTTATATTTATCATTTGAATATTGGTTCTTGATATCAACAACTTAGATTTCACATTTTTTTAAAGAAAAATACCAATAAGACTAAAATGAAAAGAAAGTAAATATCAAATTGAAAAATATCAAAAATGAACAATAAGATATTAAAAAATTGTTTACATGTCCACAATTTCATCTCTATCAAAAGACCCTTCAAATTCTTCCAATACTTCTTCTAACTTTACATCAACCTCCATAAGTTTGACCAAATTGGTGGGAAAAGAACTTACACCAAGGTTGTTTGACCAATTTTTGCTCACAAAGATGAATGTTTCTAAGTTATCTATTTGCAAATGACACCTCTAAAAGTTTGTAATGATTCCAACCAAAGAAAAGATCCTTTATATTTGAGATCTAACTATGCCTCAGATTTTTTTTTCATTAAGTTTGTTTCAATTTACACTTCATTTATGAATACTTCACATGGAACATTTTCCATTCCACTTTTTTTTTGGGCAAAAGTAATACAAAAGGTTTGAAAAAAAATCTTAAAGTCTAAAGTGTGCACGAAAACATTTACAGACCTTTTAAAAATCTTAGTAAAAAAATTTTAAAAATTAAAATTTCAACTTCATTATGTCAAAGAACTATCTTTACCTTTGTCTCACCAACATAATTGTGTGCATATAACTTGAGTCCATATGTTTTTAAATTTATCAATATTTGAAATTTAACTTAGGGTTGTCATATGCCATTGGCAATATGTCCACAACTAAATTGATTTTTCTCCAATGCACAAACAACCATCCTACCTTAGGAAATGTCTAGCTCCTATGTTATGTTAGACTACAAATTGTGTTTAAAGTTATGATTTTGCATATGTTTTTTTGGTAAAAAGTAATGAGTTGTGTAAGGTAATGCCATGGCATTCGGGCATTACACTTTGTGAACTAAAGGTAGAGCATTGAACTTGAGGTCCAAGGTGTAATTCCCTACTACCATGGCATTACTGGGCATAATCATTAAGGTAGGTCATTATCAAAATGTAATTTTCCACCATATTGATAGGAGAACCACCATACTAGCCTACCCAACTTAAGGGAGGCTCACAAAATATAATCCCCACCAACAAGGTCATTAATCATTATGTTTGTTCTCATGGATTTATCTTGCAAGTCCCAATGTCTTCTTTGAATAGGGGTGATGCAAGGATCAATAAAATTGGCAATGAAGTTGGCCTATAAGAAGACATACATGTAATTCAAGTGCTTAAAAAGTCCTTAAAACATCTCCAACATAATGCTTTATATTAGGCCCTATAGCCTCAAATTGCAAACCTAGATGTCAACCCTTGTTAGGCATTTTGTGATGGATGGGTTTATAGCATTTTGACCTAAAAAGAAAAGAACATAAAATTATATATGATGTGTAAATTACAAGGATATTTATATATGAAGAAGAGGTACCTTAAAAGGTATGCATGTATCTTAATAGTTATGATTTTTTGCTAATGAACGAACACGTTTCCATAGATTGTGTGATGTTAATTGACTAAGATATGTCATTACCCCCTTTAACTTCATAATTTAAAATTGTTTCAATGATTTGATGATACTAGCAAAATATGCCCTTGTCAACAAGTCATTGAAACTTGTGAGTCCATGAGCAACAACATATGTTTGATGTTTGGGCTTGGACATGAGTTTGATTAAAATATTAGCCTCAATGTGAATAGTAAGTGTAAATTCAAATTGAAAATTTTTACCATCAATTTTCCCATGAATGAAATGATATTTAATATCAATGTGTTTAAAATGGTCATAGAATCAAATGGTGTTTAGTTAACTTAGGCAATGCATGATTGATTCTCACAATAAAAAATGTTAGTCAATTGAATTAAATATGCAAAATGTGAAGGGTGAAAAACTCAGCAAGTTCACGTAATTTTACATTCTACAAAAAATAAAATAAAAATTAATTTTAATAAAATAGTTGTAAAAATAGCTTGAGAAACAACAGGAAAACAAAAGAAACCACACAAGAAATTTCAAATTTAAAAACAATTTTTTTTTATAGAAACAAAAAAAAAGAAGCTGAAATTAAAACAGAAAAAAACCAAAAAAAGAAAAACTAGGGAAAAAACCAGAACAAAACTAGTAGAGGCAAATTCTATCTATAATTGCTCTTTGCCTACTTGAAAACAATACAACTTATGCTTTCAATAGTATTTTTAGCACAAATAATTTATTGTTTCAACTCATTCAAATATATTTATAGGCTGTATTCACATAATTTTCATATTATAGTCATTGTTCCTTTATTTCCCAGATTTTGAATTATCTTAAATAAACAAAATATGTGATCAAAGTTCCATGATTCTTTTAGAAAACATAACAATTTAAAAATATGATCTCTATTTTCTCATCAATATTCTATTATCCTCTTTATTTGAAATTGAACATATCAAACATTTGTGGTGTAAAGTGTAAAAATTAGAAATGAAAAACATGGAAAAGTTATGGTTCATAGTCCAACAAAACTCTAAACTTCATATTGTGTGTCTATTCTATTTCCAACAACTCTTTAAGTTTATTTCTATGTTCAAAAAAATAATCTCCCAACCTTCATCAAATTCTAAAATTACATCCTAAGTTCTTTCCTTCCAAAAGTAATTTGAAAATCAAACTAATCACATGCCTTAATCATAACCAACTAATCAAATGCCTCAATCTTGCTTTGTTGAATCTTTGCCATTCACCTAGTAATAGAAACAAAATAAAATCATATAAAAAAATTTTAAAAATGAAAAGGAAAAATAAACTAAAAAATGAAACAAACATAAACCAAAAAAAGTAAAAGTTGTAAGAAAAGAATGAAAACAAATGAAACAAACAAAGGGAAATACACCAAAAACACAATTAAAAAAAACACAATATAAAAAAAAGAAACAAAATAGGAAGCAAACAAAAAAAAAAAAAAAAAAATTAAAAAAATGAAAAAAAAAATACCAAAAAAAAAAAAAAGAATAACATAATTATAAAAAAATAAAAAAAAAAACCAAAAAAAAAAAAAAAAAAAAAA
>Ga0116227_10017086_pt1 | contig 10218 bp, 11 predicted proteins | sample S1TSphgellanicum_FD_89693 | JGI IMG/M metagenome (GOLD analysis project Ga0116227, IMG submission 89693) | Host-associated microbial communities from peat moss isolated from Minnesota, USA - S1T2_Fb - Sphagnum magellanicum MG | ecosystem: Host-associated > Plants > Peat moss > Unclassified...
AATCTATTGCGTCTTTGCGACAAAAACAATTCGTATTTTTGAACAATGATTTTGAAAGAAAAAGATATCTTCGATTTGCTGAACGAAAAAGCAGAATTATACAATTCTCCGGACTTTATTACTGATGATCCAATTCAGATTCCGCATCGTTTTTCTTTGAAACAAGATATTGAAATTGCAGGGTTTTTGTCGGCAAGTATCGCTTGGGGAAACCGTAAATCAATCATCAATGATGCAAATAAAATGATGGAATTGATGGGGAATTCGCCTTATGATTTTGTAATGAATTTTACCAATTCTGATTTGAAAAGAATTCCGCAGAAAGCCATTCACAGAACTTTTAATCATGAAGATTTTATTTTCTTTCTCAAGAATTTCAGACGGATTTATACTCAGTTTGAAAGCTTGGAAGATGTATTTCTAATCAATGAAAATGAAACTAATTTTTCCCACTCGATTGAACGTTTCAGAAATCATTTCATTTCCGAAATACATCGTGGACAAAAGCACGTGAGCTCACCTTATAAGAATTCGGCTTCCAAAAGACTGATTATGTTTCTGCGCTGGATGGTTCGTAAAGATAAAAAAGGAGTGGATTTTGGAATTTGGGGAAAGATTGACCCAAGGTTTTTATCGGTTCCTTTGGATGTTCACACTGCTAATATTTCCAGAAAATTAGGAATCTTAACAAGAAAACAAAATGACTGGAAAGCTGTGGAAGAACTGGATTTGATTCTTAGAAAATATAATTCTGATGATCCGGCAGTTTACGATTTTGCTTTATTTGGTTTAGGTGTTTCTAAGGAATTTGAGTAAAATAAATATTAAATTAAAAGTCTTCGACTCCGCTCGGACTGACATCACTAAAATTCGAACATTTAGTATTTGAGATGTCACACTGAGTAGAGTCGAAGTATTTATATAATTTATTTTCAGTTAATTATTTCAAGATATCATTAATCTTAGGATAATCCGAAATTTTTCTGAACTCAAAACGGTTGCTATTCTGTAAATCTGAAATAAGCAAATCCAATTCCCGAACCGAATCATCATCCTGAAGATATTGGTCGTGCGTTAGAAAAACCAAATGTCTTGATGTTTTTTCCAGATCGTTGAAAAAGATGCTGTCAATTCGTTTTGTCATATCTTTATAAGAACCTTTTAATTTCATTGTATTGGTAGGTTTCCATTCCAGATCCCAGCCAACCAAAACATAACCAGCTCTTTGTAATTCGTCTGATGCAAATTTTGAGCTTTTAATATCTGTATTGTTTATATTGGCGGTTCTCCAGATGTTTCGTCCTGGTGTTCTCGCAAATCTGTTTTTGAATTTCAGACTGTCTTTGGCTCTGTCAAAATCGCGAACGACATTTTCGGAATTTTTGTAAAATTCGAAATAATGGTTTAATGCATGAGAATAACTGTGGTTGGCCAACTCTACAAGCTCGTTATTTTCTAATTCTTTTAAATTTTTTGCTTGTGTTTTGCTGTCATAGACGTGTTTTCCTACGATAAAAGATGTGACAGGAATTTGATATTTGTTAATGATTTTCAAAAGATTTTCAGTGCCTTTGTTGGGACCGTCATCAAAAGTGAGATAGATATAACGTTTATTAGGATCGTCTGGAACGTCTGGTTTTGCGGAGATTACTTTTGCAGCTTTGGGTGTTGTTTTTTCTGAATTGTTTTCTTTTGAATGTTGTACCTGTTCTTTTTCTGATTTTTTGTTACAGGATTTCAAAAAAAATACTGCTGTAGTGATTAAAGCAGCAGTCCCAAGAAAAACCAAAAGATTTGATTTTTCAGCAAAAGTTTTTTTCATTGGAAATAAATGATTTTAAATTGTTAAAAAATGTTAATTAAGTTAAATTTTAGAAACAAATATGATGCCGTTTTGTTAGTTTTTTAAATTTAATTTAGGCAACAATACCCAAATTACACCAAGCAGATAAGACACAATATTTAACAACAAAAGTAAGACTATCAAATTAATGATAGTCTTTTTTATTAACAATTAATTTTTTAGTTTATGGAAGATCTAATCAAAAAAGAAAAAAAGATCCATCTTATAAAAATGATATTAGCATATTTAAATGTTATGATTATGGATGATAATTTACCATTTACAATAGCAGTTTTTCACCGAAAGGATCACCCAGACTATGATTCTTTAAAAACAGTTATGATGAACAGCTCTCTACCTAATTATGAAGACTTGTTACGAAAAGATTTTGACAAATTAGAGTAAATCTTTTCACTTTCTTCTCGTAGTTCTTCGCTTATTTTTACGGCATCTTGAAATGCGGTTAATATAATATCTGGAGCTAAGTATTTAATATCTACACCATTTAAAGTTAAAATTGGCGGTGCTAAAGTACAAGATAATGCGAAATAACTTTGTTTTCCATCTATAAATTGACGAATCTCAAAGATTCTGTTTAAGTCACCTTCTTTAAAATTATGCTCAATATACTCCTTGATCTCATTTATGATTTTAATTTTGGTACTTAACAGTTCTTCCTTATTTTTTGAAAGGAGATCTATAAAATTTTCTGCTTTGCTCATAGTAATATTAATTTTGGTTTTCAATAATAACATTTATAGCTGTGTAAAGCAAATCAATATCGCCGTTATAAACTCTGCGCCGATTTGCATCAACTGTTTTACTAAAGTTATCTAATATAGAGGCTTTCCTAGATTCGGATATATTCATGTTTTGAACCTGATTGACAATATCATTAATAGCCTTCTGAACATCGTTTCGGTTTCCTTGCAATTTTGATAAGGCATTATAAGTTGCCGACATATCAATTTGTTCAGGATCTCTGTATTGATAAGGCTTTCGTTGTAGTGACTGACTATTAGAATATGAACTTTTTAAGTCATAGTATTCCCATTGCTTTGAGATACTATTGTACTTTTTATAACCGACAAGATTTCCAGACGAATCAAAATATTCATATTGATTGCTGATCGAATTGAATTTTTGAGTCATGTTTTGTGCGAAGCAATAAGACCCAACTAATAAGCAAATTGAAAAGATAATTTTTTTCATAAGTGAAATTTTAAATTCACTCAGTTCCAAAGTGATAATTAATAAATGCAAAAAGCGTGGAACTAAGCTTAATTTGCAATAGGAGGTTCTGACAAAACCATACAACACAAACAAGTATAGCCCACGCCATAGGCGAAGGTTCACTGTTCATTCTGTGTTGTATTTTGAAACTGTCAGATTTCCTATTACAGAATAAAAGCTAACGCTTTATTTTTCGATAAAAATATGTGGTACTTGTTATCAGGGAGAGTTTTGCGAACGTCCTGATAACTTTCCCACACTCAACAAATATATAAAAAATTTCAAAATGAAAAATATAAACTTTAATCTCAGAATCAACACTTTTGCAAATCTGAGCTTACCACCATAGCTTTGCTAAAAGCGATCACAATATTAGAATCTTTTTACACTTAAAATCCAAGTTTGGTGTAATTTTTGACTATATTGATGAAGAAAAAAGCAAGAAAAATGTTTAACGGTAAATTTAATTCCATTGTAGAAGTGATGCAGGTTTTTTCAACCGAGGAAAAATGTATCAATCATTTAGAAGAACTTTATTGGCAAGGCGTTCCCGTCAGTCCTTTTGTGGAAGATTCTAAAGTCTATAAATGTAAAGGCGACAAATACAAGTGTAAAGAAAGTGGGAAGTATTTTACAGTTCTCACAGGTACAATGTTTGCAGGTACTAAGGTTAGTTTACCATTATGGTTTTGTGCTATTTATTTGGTTATTAGTCATAAGAAAGGAATTTCATCAGCACAGTTAGGCAGAGATTTAGGAATCAGTCAAAAAACAGCCTGGTATATGTTGAGCAGGATCCGAAAATGTTTTGGTATTGAAAACTACAATGAGCTTGATGATGTGGTAGAGGCAGATGAGTCTTTTTATGGAGGACTGAACAAAAACCGCCACGTAGACAAAAAGATAAAAAATAGTCAAGGAAGATCATGTGTAGATAAAACACCAGTTTTAGGATTATTGCAACGAGGTGGAAAGTTAACCGCAATTGTAACAAAAAATACTTCAAGGCAATCATTACAACCAGTAATTAGGCGGTATGTAAAACCAAATACATTATTCATAACTGATGATTGGAAAGGTTATAGAGATATGCCAGAATACAATCATCATGTTGTTAAGAACTATAAGGAGAAAGTATACGATAATACTATTCATACTAACAATATAGAAGGAGCTTGGAAGATAATGAAAAACAGTCTAAGAGATATGTATAATTCTGTATCAAGAAAACACTTACAGATATACGTTGACGAATTTGTTTTTCGTTTCAATACAAGACAAATGAAATCAGGAGTTCGATTTAATTACTTACTTTTGAACTCTAATAAAAGAACAAAATATAAAGATTTAATGAATGCTTAAATTAGATATAAAACAACTACTAGATAATGATGCTATTAGAAAGGTACAGTTTGAGGGCGAGTACTTTTTTTACATTGAGGATGTAGCCCAAATATTAAATGAAGATTTATCAGATGTTGAGGGTTTAACACTCCCTATTGATGGAGAATATAAACCAACTGCCACAATAGAAAATATAGAAAAAGGCAGAAAAAAAGAAGAGTTATCGGACTTTAACAAGGCTTTATTAAAAGCTCGGAAATTTAAAAATGATTAACGTAAAATAAAAACATCACCAATCTTACCTAAAGATAATTCAATATTCTCAAATCCTTCTTTGTATTTGGATTCTATAAATTGAGAGTAATTAAGTATTCTTTCCAAAGTAACAATAAAACGTTCTTGATCAAACACAGACAATTCATCTATTTGTTCAAAAGGAATTTTTTCGGGATTTATATGACATGAAAATGTTTCATTACCATAATGTAGTGATACATTTTTGTTCATATAAATCTTCAACTTATCAATAGGTAGGAAGTTAGTTAAGTCAACATTTTTCATCATAAATATTTAACATAATGGAATATCAAATATACACAAAAAAAGAATTTCAAGAAGAAATTTTTAAACCAAAAATAGGCGACAGTCTCGAATCTATACAAGTAGGAAAAATAGATTTAAAGAATCTGAATAAAAGCGAATTCAACCCTTTAATTTCAGAAATTCCACAATCAAAAATGGAAGAATTAAATCAAAAAGGAGAAACAATGTTTACAATAGTCGCAACACACACAATTGTAATAAAAACATAATTAAATCTACCTTTGTTTAAATATAAATTGGTAAAATAAATGATTTAAAAGAAATTAAGTGTAAAATGGGTATAGTTACCTTAATTTAAATTAAATATTACTGAGAATCAATTAATTAAGTTTTGTTGATTGTTTAAGTTATATTATGTTAAATTTGAAATAAACTTTTATTGTTTGAATGAAAGGAATCTAAATGAATTTATTGGTGATAATTGTTTTTATTGATGTGCATCAACGCTACATTAATGTTTAAGGTATTACTTTTGCTGCATTATAAAATTATTAATCAAAATATTATCTATGAAAAAATTAACGGTATTAGCATTTGTAGGAGCTGCTTTGTTGTTCACGGCTTGTAATGACAAAAAAGAAACTGTAAAGGATGCACAGGAAGTGGCTGAGAAAACAGGCGAAGCTTATAAAGTAGATTTGGCATCTTCTAACGTAAACTGGAAAGCATTTCACAAAGGTGGTTTCGCACCACGTTGGGGAACTATCAATCTTAAATCTGGTGAAGTTACCGTTGAAGGTAATGGCGTAACTTCAGGGGATTTTGTGATTGATATGACAACTTTGAAAGTAGATCCTGCTTCTGTAACAGAGGCTGATAAAAAACCTGCTGATCTGGAGGGACACCTTAAAAATGAGGATTTCTTCAATATAGCAAAAAATCCAACTTCTGATTTCAAAATTACTTCTGTTGGCGAATTGGCTGGAGCGCCTGCGAAAGATGCAGTTGCAGGAGCTAACAAAACAATTAGCGGAAATCTTACTTTGTTAGGAAAAACACTTAATGTTTCTTTCCCTGCAAAAGTGGATGTTGCTAATGGTAAAGCTAAAATCGAAGCTAAATTCACAGTAAACAGAGCAGACTGGGGAATCAAATTTGGAACTGACGAAACGGATCCTGCAGAATGGATGATCAGCAAGGACATTGAAATCGGTATCAATGTGAATGCTGCAAAATAATAAAATTTGAAAATGAAAAGAAAGGACTGTTTCGAAAGAGGCGGTCCTTTTTTTGTTTAATTAAATAAAAGAACCGACTCTTTAGGAGCCGGCTCAGTAGATAAATACATCTCATTTTTTAGTTAAACAACAACAAAAAAGGATAGCCGACAATGCTATCCTTAAATTTTATATCAAATTTAATTTGAATGATTCTGATTGAAAATAAGTAAGTGTTCACAACAATTTTCTTAATCTTATAATGTAAATTTAGAAAGAAAAACAATACGAAATGTAAACTGAATGTTAAAGTTTCATAGTTATCAACATTTTTTTGTGGATAACTTGATTAATTCAAAACTTTCTTTTCAAAAGGAGCAATTCTTCTTATATTATACTGATGATAGTCTATACTGTCAGCTTTATTTAATAAATTCTGAATGTTATATTTGGTTATTGTATCGTTTTCAAATATAAATGAAATGGGATATAATCTTCCCCAACTATTTTTATATTCTTTTTTGTTTTTAGACTGCTCCAATATGAATTTAATATTTTGAAAACTTGTGATATGAAGACTATCTTTTGATTATGTCCGTTTAATTTTTGCTTCTGGTGCTAGTTTAGTTCCACAGAATCCATCAGTTATATCTTCTTGATAATAATAAATTTTATCATTTTTAGTGAAGATAAAGTTTAGTTTCCCCTTTGAGTAGTCATACAATTGAATCTCAGGAATCGTTAAAACCTCAGGATTATTTTTTTTGATTCTTCAGAATGTTCTTCCCATTTTCTATTTAATTCAGAAACTATGAAAGGTTTTTGATTCTCTTTCTTATTGCAAGAGAGAATTGAAATTATCAATATAAAAAAGATTGATTTCATTTTATGAAGTTAATGAATTACTTCAACTTCTCCCCAATATATTTCGCAGTAAAAGATTTTTTCTCTTTAATCAAATCCTCAGGCGTTCCAGCAAAAACAACTTCTCCGCCATATTTTCCAGCATTTGGACCAATGTCAATAATGTAATCTGCTGTTTTGATAATATCTGGTTGATGTTCTATCACAACAACTGAATGTCCTAGTTCTATCAATGCCTGAAGCGATTTCAGTAATTTCTTAATATCGTGGAAATGTAATCCCGTTGAAGGTTCATCAAAGACAAAAAGCGTTTTATCGGTTGTGTAACCTTTTACAAGAAACGATGCCAGCTTTACTCTCTGCGCCTCACCTCCGGAAAGGGTAGAAGAGGACTGTCCTAGTTGCAGATAACCCAAACCAACATCCTGTAAAGGTTTTATTTTGGTAGCTATCTTTTCTTCGTGATTCTCTGAGAAAAACTCTAACGCCTCGTCAACTGTCATATGAAGAATATCCGAAATGTTCTTCTCATCGTATTTTATTTCAAGGATTTCCTTTTTGAAACGTGTGCCATGACAATGTTCACATTCCAGTTCGATGTCTGCCATAAACTGCATTGAGACTGTAATCACACCATCACCTTTACATTCATCACATCTTCCGCCATCTACGTTGAAAGAGAAATGCTTCGGTTTTAATCCCTGGACTTTCGCTGATTTTTGTTTCGCAAAAAGATCACGGATATCATCGTAAGCTTTCAAATAAGTCACTGGATTGGAACGGGATGATTTTCCGATTGGGTTTTGGTCAATCAATTCGATGTTTTGAATCAATCTTGAAGGAAATTCTACCGAATCATAATCCGCTTTTTTCCCACCCATTCCGAGTTGAATTTGAATCGCATTGGTCATCACTTCTTTCATCAGAGTCGATTTTCCACTTCCGGAAACACCCGTGATAACGGTCAGGCATTCCAAAGGAACATTGATGTCGATATTTTTTAAATTATTTTGGCGAGCCCCTTTTATTTCGATAAATTCTTTTGTTTTTCTACGTTTATTAGGAACTTCGATTTCCATTTCGCCACTCAGATATTTTGCTGTCAGCGTATCGGATTTCATCATTTCCTTGTAATCGCCACTGAAAACCAAATCTCCACCAAGATAACCCGCTTCCGGACCAATATCAATAATATAATCTGCAGCTTTCATAACGTCTTCATCATGTTCTACGACAATAACTGTATTTCCGAGGTCTCGGAGTTGTTTCAAAACACCAATTAGATTTTCTGTATCACGGGAATGCAAACCAATACTCGGTTCATCCAAAATATAAATTGAACCAACCAATGAACTTCCCAAACTGGTTGCTAAGTTAATTCTCTGGCTTTCTCCTCCGGAAAGCGTATTTGAAGTTCGGTTCAATGTCAAATATCCCAAACCAACTTTCGTCAAGAATTCTAATCGGGTTTCGATTTCATAAGTCAATCTTTTGGCAATTTCTTTGTCGTGTTCGTTGAGTTTCAAAGTTTTGATTAATGGCAGAAATTCGTCCAAAGGCAATTCGATGAATGATTGGATATTATGTCCATCGATTTTTACCCAGCTTGTTTCTTCTCTTAATCTTAATCCTTCGCAATCCGGACAAAGTGTTTTTCCACGATAGCGGGAAAGCATCACACGGTACTGGATTTTATAAAGATTTTCCTCCAGCATTTTGAAAAAATTATCAATGCTTGGGAATGTTTTGGTTTTGTCACCTCTCCAAAGTAACTGTTTCTGCTCTTTGGTCAACTGGTGGTAGGGCTTATGAATAGGGAAGTCTTTGTTCTTTTTGATGAAATCTTTTTTCCATTCGCTCATACTTTCGCCTCGCCAAGACGCTACAGCATCTTCGTGAAGCGACAGGTTTTTGTTTGGAATTACCAAATCTTCATCAATCCCAATCACTTTTCCGTAACCTTCGCAAGTCGGGCAAGCGCCATAAGGATTGTTGAAACTAAAATAATGGACAGTTGGCTCATTGAAAACGATTCCGTCCAGTTCAAATTTATTAGAGAAATCTCTAACTTTTTCTGTGTCTGTATTTTTCAAAGAACAATAGCCGTGACCTTCGTAGAAAGCCATCTGGATAGAATCTGCCAATCTCTGAAGGAAATTTTCATCTTCCTCATAACTGAATCTGTCGATGACCAAATTAATCGTCATATCTTTTTCAGGAACGAATCCGAAACTTTCCAAATCCTCAATCCCAGCCACATTTCCGTTCACTTCCAATCTTGTGAAACCGGAAACCTTTAACGTTTTCATTTGTTCAGCAAAATTTTCAGCATCAAATGCCAAAGGTGCCAAAAGCAAAAACGTAGAATCTTTCTTCGAATTTTTAATGAAATCAATCACATCCGTCACGCTGTCTTTCTTCACTTCTTCGCCGGAAATCGGGGAATAGGTTCTGCCAACTCTCGCAAAGAACAATTTCATATAATCGTAAATCTCTGTAGAGGTTCCAACCGTTGAACGAGGATTGGACGAAATCACCTTTTGCTGAATCGCAATCGAAGGTGCTAGACCTTTGATATCATCGATTTTTGGTTTTTCTAGTTTACCCAAGAACTGACGCGCATAGGAACTTAAACTTTCCACATATCGTCTTTGTCCTTCGGCATAAATCGTGTCAAAAGCGAGTGACGATTTACCACTTCCGGAGACCCCTGTGATGACAATCAGTTTGTTCTTTGGAATCAGAACATCGATGTGTTTCAGATTGTTAAGATGTGCGTTTTTAACGAAAATATATTTCTTAATATCAATATCAGTAGTTGTAGCCATTGTAAAAAATAAGACCAACAAAATTACGCAAAATTTAATCGTTTTTGAGTAAGATTTCGGATTAAATAATTGTGTGGTTTTAATCGCAAAGTCACAAAATTGAATTGTTTTTAGTCGTGTTTTTAAGTCGCAAAATTGACATTGATAATTTTAAATATTAAGTCATTAAGATTTGATGTATAATTGATTTATTGTTTGCAATTAGTTCCGTAGGAACATTCTGTTAATAGAAAAAATGGGGTCATTTAAGGCGAGCTCCGTAGGAGCGAACTAGTATTTGCGATGGATTACAGGTCGCTCCTACGGAGCTCTGCTAGCATGTTTTGATTCTCTATTAACGGTTCAT
>Ga0116227_10017088_pt1 | contig 10217 bp, 4 predicted proteins | sample S1TSphgellanicum_FD_89693 | JGI IMG/M metagenome (GOLD analysis project Ga0116227, IMG submission 89693) | Host-associated microbial communities from peat moss isolated from Minnesota, USA - S1T2_Fb - Sphagnum magellanicum MG | ecosystem: Host-associated > Plants > Peat moss > Unclassified...
AGTTTTTCACACAATATATTGTGTTTTTTATATTAGGGAGAGAGAGAGAGAGAGAGAGAGAGAGAGAGAGAGAGGAGTAGTCCATACATGGTAATGAAGGAAGAGGATGTGCGGCGGTGTGAGATTCAGGCATGGTATCCTGACTTTCGTCGGCACTCGCTGCGAACCCTAATCCTGCCATTGCCGGAGGAGTTCATCTCCTTCCTCATGCGAGACGATGGTCTCTATCTCCCAAAAGACAGTCTTGCTATTCCCACTCGCACTCAGGTACCCTACCCCACGCATACTCTTGTCATCTGTCTCTGTCTCTTGCTCTTCGTTTTCTGGTTGGCATTATAGGTGTTAGCAGCAGTGGTTTTGTCCGGCATTCCCTGCATTTCATGATGCAGGACAGAGCGTGAACTGGACTCCATGATCATGATAGTGGGCACTTGCAAGCAAGCCGCGTGGATTGAAACATTTGTAGCAAAAACTTCAACTTACACAGAAGAGATTTGACAAGCTTTCAATGTGGGGTTTATTCTGCAGCAGTTGCTTGTGTTGCCATTTTTGCAAGGGAGAATTCAGAGAGACCTTTGGAAATGGGGAGAAGACTGAGAGAAGACATAGAATTTGCAGAGGGACTATTTGAAGCAGATTGCTAGCGAAGATTGAAAGTGGTGATTTTATTCCACACAGGTGCAGAATCCACAGCTTCAAGCAGAGGATTATGTGCATTGGGATGAAGAAGACGATGAAGGTGATGAACCAGAAGTGCCATCGTTCCCTGATCTGGCCAAACAGGTGCAGACCATGATACAGAGCTTGGGAGGTGCAGTGTTTCCAAAGCTGAATTGGAGTGCTCCCAAGGACACAGCATGGATCAGCTCTTCTGGTAGCTTGAAATGCCAGAATTTTGAAGAGATTTCTCTGCTTCTTAAGGCATCTGATAATCTGATCCACGACCTCTGCCATGCTTTTGATTCTTGCAATGACAAAAGTAGAGAAAGGCCTGCACAGTTTGTTCTAGCACTTCGGAAATGGTATGATCTGAGGCCAGAGATGGAATTCCGAGGGTTTGTGCGAGGGAAACTTCTGGTTGGCATTTGCCAACGAGAGGTGACTGGGTTTTATGCAACTTTGGTAGGGAGAGAGGATGAATTGGAGGACATCATAGCTAGTTTCTTTGATGTGAACGTGAGGGAAGTGTTTGGGGGTGAAGACTACACTTTTGATGTCTATTTGACAAAGGATCTCAGAGTGAAGTTATTGGACTTCAATCCATGGGGAGGCTCAACCCTCCCACTTCTGTTTTCATGGGATGAACTTGAACACAATTATGCAAAGGTCTTGGGGAGGTTAAATGGAGATGGATTGTCAGATGATGATTTGTGTCTGGAGGTAGGGAGGAGGATGAATCTTTTGGAGTCAGGCAAAGAAGAGCATACAGTAGTTGAAGAAACAGTTGTAGAATCCACAGATTTGGATCCTGTACATGGTTCTAATGGGATGACAATAAATCCACAGAGAAGAGAGGTAAGCCGAAGGGTGGAGTTCCGAGTGGTGAAGAGTGAAGGATTGGTGCAGCCAGGATTGAGAGTGGGTACAGGAGTGCCCATTGATTTTGTAAACCAAGGGGCATGGGAAGACATCATAAAGAGGGAAGCAGAGAAGGAGGCCCGAGAACAAGAGAAGGAGAGAGCAGCTGGAGGGGGTTGAAAGGTGGGGGTGTTGCATACCGCATCAGAAGAAAACCCAGTTATTTCTGCTTGCAAGAGTTGCCCATCAGCAATAGTCACCAGAATCACAATGTAAAGTTGCACCATCCATAAAGACTCAATTGTAAAGGCTTGTTATAGAGGAAGCACAGTGGAAGTGGCAGGCAGCACATTGCACAATCCACTGTTCCATGACCTCATGATCAATTTTGCTCAAGTGAATGAGAAGTTTGCAATTGATTGCACATCTTTGATTATTGTCATGAAGATCAGATAGACCTTAATACTTGCTTGCTTTCTGTGTTCTTTCTTTCTTTCTTTTCTTTCTTCAATCTCACCATTTGCCAGACATAGATCCCTTTCAATTGCTTGCATCTTTGTTTAAGCATCGGATAACTGATTTGCATAGCTCCATCACTATCAATGCCTATCAGGAAATTGATACCAGGGTTATGACCAGTAATTATTTGCAGAACCTGATCGTGTCCGAACTTTGAAGTTGCATCTCTGCTCCATAGACTCTCCTTGTTGAATTATTGCAGTTTCTGGCTGTCTTTTGTTAGAATGAAGCTGTTTGATAGGGTGGTGCTTTTGATCATTTCACTTGGGCTTACAGAAGCTTTTCTCTTCTCCAGATATGATTAGCTCTTGAGGTTTGGAGAATTGAGCAAGTCTGATCATTTAATGCTCCATTTTCCCTCACTTTGCAAACAGAGACACCCACCCTATTTCAGAATCCAATAAACCGATTTGGAATATAAACACCCCTTTAAAATACACTTGGAAATTAATGGACAAAATCCACAATATCTTTTGTGATGATGGATTAAAACTCGGCCATTGAGGACAAAACATAACTTGATGCTTGGGGAACGGGGTGCATACTTGTAGAAATAGAGAAGGTAACAAGCAACAACTCAATTGCATTTGTAGGCAGTTGGTGCAAGATAATGAATATAAAAGTACCAAATTAGTTCTCAACCATCCAGCAGGAAGTGATGAACAGGAGAGCAACTAAAGCAAAAAAAATTGCACTTAGTTACATTGTACATCATAATGTTACCTCAATAACTGTATTGTCAAAGGCATTTCAATGTCAAAGGCATTTCCTAGCGTAGCAGAAAATATTGTAAATATTATGTGTTAGATGTTGTTTTTTACATGTAATTGCTTTGATTACATGACTAGAATTTGTGAATTTCTCCTTTGTTTTGGTCACTTGGCTATTTGTTCCTCCAAGATGTCAAGAAGTTTTCTTCACCATCCAAACTACTATGAAGCTACTTTTGTAACTACAAGCTTTTTCAAATCCCATGAATAGCACTTGTGCAAGCTTAAAATCTCTAGTGTTGATTTTTTTTTCAATTTCATGCAACCTTGGTACTAGTATTGGATCTTCTTTCAAATTTTGACACCAACTTGGTCTCAGTATGAGGGTCCAAGATTGCAACCTATTTGGCTAATATGAGGTCAGTAGGTACCTGGTATTAAGATTGGTACAATCCTAGTATGAAGTTGGTATTACATCATGTCCCTACCAAGTAGGTATTGCTACAAGGTTAGTATGACCCCATGTCCATACTAGGCAAGTATTGGTACAAGCATCTTGTATTGCACATCACATGAGTCTAATCATTACTTTCAAACAATAATTAATATCAATCTATATATTAAGGTTCTAACTGGAGAGTTGCCAAATATTACTCCATATGTAGGAACAAGACTTCCTTTGTGATGTGATCTATATAAGTTTAAGCATCGAACAAGGAACTTGAATAAAATAGATTCATTTGGAACCAAATGAATAAAGTTTCATATTTGAAAGATGCTAAAAGTTTCCACCAAATATAGGGCAAAATGATTTTGTTGGTTAATCAATAACCTATATCATTTGAGAATGTCAATTTGGTTTTTGAGGCTTTGTCTAAGAGTGTTAGGGATTTATGAACAATTTCCTTTGAAAGAATGGCCTTCATTGTCATGAATTTTTTATAATTTGGGCAAAAGAAATTGAACTCATGTTTGACTTGTTTGATTTATTTGCAAATGAAGAAGAGGACACTTCTCATATATTTTGTTGGCACCTTGAAAATAAGGGTAACAAAAACAATTCAACCAACTTTAATAGTTAAAGTGAAGAAAGCATCCCCAAGTTAAGACATGATCTAAAAGAACTTTGATCTAATAGTGAATTGTCATTTATTGCTCTTGTCCATTTGGAATAAGCTAATTCCTATTGCCATGTCCACCTCCTCTTCTTTTGACATCCAAGAAACAAAAAGGTGCACTAATAAAAAATGTGGGTGCAATCACTAATCCTTATTCAATGGAGTAGTGAATTCATTGCATCCCCGCTAGATCATGTTCATTGGGATTAATGAATTCATTCAAAGTCTAATGAAATCACTTGGTGTATAGGGACACATTTTGTTGTAGTGGTGGAGGAAGTTTGTGATTAGGTGAAAAAATTATTGGACAATACCTATAATCATTATGACTTGAATCAAGCAAGTGTGAAGGTTTGTGTTGTGTTTCTTTACCAATCCAAATAGCAAATGATTTGTTCATTGAGGTTCTTGTATTTTTAATGGTTGAGAAAGATGATGATGAAAATGGAGATTTCACCTACCTAAATGGAGCTGACACATTTGTGATTCTTCACAACTCCATCAACCCTATCCATGGCCTACTCCAAGTAACTCAAAAAACCCATAAACGTAATTTGTATGACCATCTGTGAACTCTAAAAAAAATGAAATTACAAGTTGGTTTTCAACTACTTTTCTAGTATCTTTTAGTCTTGGTTTAAAGTCTTATGGTATTTTTTGTTTCAAGTTAATTATTTTTACAATCCAAGTTGTGCTAAAGTTATGGGTTATAGTCCAATCCTACTTAACAAAATAATAGTGATTACTATCCTCCCAACTATGTAATAATCTTGCTACCTTGATCAAAAGATTATATGGCTTTGTGGGAGTAGCAAGTTGATTTCACAAAAGGCTACATGATCATTCTTGAAGGTTTGTCTTGTTATACATGTGGCACATGGATGTTTTATCATAGAAACGGGGATCAACATGATTAGTGTATTTGTGTTATAGGCAAATGGGCAAAAGATAACAAATGTGAATATGAAAAAAGATATTGCATTTGCTTGTATACTAAAGTCGAACATCTTTTATGAATTGCAATTGTGACCAAAGGCTTTATAAATAATTACATGTTGCAACTCCCATATAGATTTGTGGTAGGGCTCACTTGCATGTTATTTATGATGTTCCTCTTGCTTTTAAGTAGTTGGATATTTACACCTTCAAGGTGAACAAGTTAAACTCAATTTTTTTTTCTATATCAAAGGCTATAAAACCGTGTGTTTTAACATGTCACATTTGTGAATATTAATATGAATGTAGTTTAGGTTTCAATTAGATATAATAAAAATACACATATTATTTTTTTGTTAGCCAATTGTTTTTTTTAATTTTTATTCCACCAAAGGGTTTGGTGTTTCAATGGTCACATTTTCTATTGGCCCATCAAGGGCTAGTATAAACATGTCGTTTAATGGTTAAGGGACGATTCCCCCACAAGTAGCAAATAATATTTTCATTTATGCCCATACCTTCAAACACATCACAACACTAGCTTGCCTACTACCATCATGTCAATAGCCCAAATGGAAAAACATTATGTCCTAGTGATACAAGATGACATTGTTGTAAAACCTACATTCCACCTTAGTATTCAACTTGTCCAAGGTCGTCAAATACCATGGATCCCACATGTTCCACTACCTTCCATTGAAAAAACACAAAAACAATACATTTGATTAAGGGATTAATATATAGTAATGAGGTTGGACTTCACATTAAATGTTACACAATGAAATTTATCACCAATTGCAAATGCATATGACAATTTGAACCTTTAAACACCCATAAAGGTTTCACCCTTCCTTCCCAAAGTACATGATAGTCGTTACCTATTATACAACATAAAGCCCAAATACCTCAAAAGAGAAAGTGAATTTGGAATGCATGTTTAGTTTTTATTACCCAACATAATTTTGCAACCAAAGAAATCTGGTCACCACAAGGCTAGCCATTGAAATGATTTGGTGATGTCACACAAATGGTGACTACAAATATTCAGTCTTCTCAAGGATGGTGACTAAAATTTTTTATTCATTGCAAGAATGGGGACTAAAGATCTTTTATCACCATAGGTTTGGTGATTGAAATTTTTTAATCACCATTCCCTTGGCAATTGAATTTCTTAATCCCCATAGGTTTGGTAATTGAAAATCTTAAATTGCCATAGGTTTGGTGATTGAATCCATTTTTGATCACCATGCATCTAGGGGGCATTTTTAATGAAAATTTCTTATGTTTGTTTTAACAAATGAAATCAACAAGTCAAAATAGATGTTAACATCATGATCAACACAAAATGGGCGTGTCATGTCCATTATGATAACCTTGCCCTTAACAATGACTATAATAGGAGTATGGTTTTTTTGCACTCTTTTAGCTATTGGCCACCTAATCTATTAGTGGCAACCAATTAATGTTCTTTTTAGTCTCTAGGATGAGCCTAGGATCATTAACTTCCTCCTTCTTCATTGCCCTTGATACGCCAACCTTTCTTAAACATATGATTTTTAATTGCACATATAGGTTTGACAAATTACATGAAGGAATATTGCTTAAGACCTTCCCCATCCCCGACATTGTTCTTCATAATCCTCTACCTTGATTCATATGGGCATGTTAGGATGTATTGCCATAAAGGTAATGGGAAATGGAGTTGTAAAAACGTAGGAATGGGGTATATTGGCAAAACGTTTTGCAATTTAGGTATGAATTTAATATTTGTTGATTCCCTTGTTATTTACATATGTCACAAATGCATAAGCAAATCCATAAAATGTTTTTTGAGATCAAATACAATTTATTCATGATTTGTACATGCTAGTTAAAGAGGTAACCTTTTTCTTTTGGCTTGAATTCATCCTAACACAAGTAGACACCTTTAAACACATAGGCACATGCAAAACACAAGAGATAAGAGGAAACTCAAATCATCATGGGTATAGGAGGAAATTTGAGTTTCCTCCTTTTTTATGTTATGTTGGGCAAAATCACAATCAAAGGAGCCAAAGGTGCTAAAATAAAAGTATTTTTCCAAGGATTGCAGATGACACATATCATTTATGTGTCGGTTTATAATTCAAAATTTTGTATTTCAAATACCCCATTTAACACTACATTTTAAATATAAATATATTTTGATTACAAATTGATTTTATATCATGTATGTTATGCATGCATGCCCTCTATCACACATATATGAATAACTTTTGTTAAAACCACATTTTCAAAATTCATAAGTTTTAGGGTCAAAAGCATTTTTGAGCCAAATGTGTTCAAATGGGTTATAAAAACAATTTTCATCAGTCCAAGTCTTTTTGCCTTTTTAATCATCAATGTTAAAATCCTTTCCAATTTTCAAAAGGAATGGTGCACATTTGTTAGAAAAGAAAATGTTTGAAAAAAAACAAAAAGTATCAAACCTTTCTTGAGGTTTGAATGTTTTGAACATGCAAAAACATTTTTGATTTGTGTCAAGCTTTGAACATGTAAACTTTGCAAATAATGAAAAATATTCCAAAAAATTTAAAACAATCCAAACTATTATGTTTCTCTTGTGATCTTTCAAACATACAAAAATGTAAATTTAAGGAATGTTCATTTGCTTGGATGGCTCCTTTGATGGTGATTTTACCCCATTGGCATTTTGCCATTTTGTGTTTTGACAATTGTCCTTAGTTTTAGGAAAACCTAGGGTTTTACTATTAGGTTGTTCTAATTTTGAAAATAACTAATTGATTTGATTTTTTAATTTAAAATAATCAACATATTTTTTTCCCCATTGTTTAAGGGCCATTTCAAAAACTAGAATCCTTACCAATGATACCTAATATCATGGGGATAAAAAAGTAAAATATGAATAGGTATTTACTATTGATGGGTGAAAACACAATCAAAGGAACCAGCGATGTCAAAGTAAAAGTCATTTCCAGGACTACACGCAACACATGTCATTTCTATGTTGGTTTATAATTTAATATCATTTTGTATTTGGATACTTAGTTTTAACACTACATGTTGAACATAAATATGTTTTGTATACAAATTGATTTTTCATCATATATATTATGCATCTACGCCCTTTATGACATAAATATGAACAACTTTTGTTAAGGCCACATTTTCAAGGTCAAAAACACGTTTGAACCAAATATGCTCAAATTATTTATTAAAAAAAAATCATTAGTTCAAGTCCTTTTACCTTTCTAATCATTCAATGTTAAAATCATTTCCAATTTTCAAAAAGAATGGTGCACATTTGGTAGAAAATAAAACATTTGAAAGAAATAAGGATTATGCACTTTCAAGGTTTGAATGCTTTGAACATGCCAAAAAAAAAAGGATTTTTGTCAAGCTTTGAGCATATAAGTTTTTCAATTAATAAAAAATATTTCAAAAACATTTATGACAATCTAAACTATTATGTTTCTTTTGCAATATTTCAAACATATAAAAATGTAATTTTAATGAGAGTCTATTCACTTGGGTGGCTTGTTTGATCATGTTTTTACCTTATGTGTAATTCTTCATGTAAAGAAAAATTTATGGTCTTAATTTTGACATTTTAAAATTTATTTGGAGTTTATTTGAATGGGAATTTAAGCCTAATTTTCCTAATATCTATACTTTCTAGTCTTAGCACGTTTTGTATAAGTCAAAAACCTTTTAACCCAATTCAAAAAATATGTATAATTCCATTTACACATTACACACTCCCTAATACTAGAAATTGTATAGGAAAACATTTTTCAAAAAATTAAAATAGGGATCTATAAAGGAAGATAGTTCAACAATTAATTAAAATTAATATTTAATTATAAAATTCAAAATATTTATCAAAATTTCAAAGAAATCAACTTTCCTACCAAAAAATGTGGTTGTTGTGACCTAGCACCGATTAATGGATCAATTGATGGATGAGGTCATTAAAGTTGTTTTGAAATGATTTTTCTTAATAAATTAGTTTTTCCTTATTCTAACTTGCCCCCCATTTCGAAAAACTTCTCATTTCTTCATTTTTTTCCCCTTCAATTTCCCATGATTGTTATAACTTTTCTTCTTTTTTTTATTTGCACCGAGTTTTTTTCCTCCGTTTTTTTTATAATCTTCTTTGGTTTTTTCTGTCTTTCATCCAATGCCACCTCCTCTTTTTTTCTTATCCTCCTTGCTTCATTTCATTGATGTGGGTGTCTTTGTGAATAACCATCATCAACATGTTTGAGTAATGCATCGTAATAAGCCATACAATGTTGATTAGTCCATTGGAATGTTGGAGTAACGCATTGTCGCAAGCCAGCACATTGGAGTAATGCATGTGTTGTAATAGGTCAAGGCATTGGAACATGTGTCATCATTGTTAACATCATGTCATAAGTAATAACATTAGTCTCACAATCGTGAGTAGCATTAGCATCAACATCACCATTGTCAACAACATCAACCACTATAAGAAATCATGGTTTTTTTGACTGAAAATTTTGGTTGAAAAAACCCCCCCATGGTTTCTTTGCCCCCATGGCCAACTCGACCAAAATGCCATTTTGGACAAGTTGATATGGACCCAACCATATTGACTATGCATGTTTGGTTGGTTTTTTTGACTAGGTTTTTTATTGAACCACTTTGATGATAATATAATTTGGGTAGTTATAATATATATTATTTAAAATTAATACGAAAATATTAATTAATTAATTACCCTACCTACTTACCTACCTAGTTAATAAACCTAATAATTAATGCCAAAAAATTATTTATCTATTTACCTACCAACCCTATGTCTTAAGCTTAAGCTAGGCCACCTAGTTTAACCAACTAGGCTCAACCAAGCCACTTAGGCTAAGCCAAGCCCTTTAGGCTAGGCCGAGCCCCCTAGGTTAGGCCAAGTAGCCTAGGTTAAGTGGTATAGTAGGTTTTGTAACATAGGCTATTTAATTAGGTCACCTAAATAGCCTAGGTTGCAAGTGTGCGGACTTGAATTCCTCACCTTCACATTGAAAAGTCAAGTCCTTAACCATTGCACCACCACCCCATATGGTGGTATTTTTAGACAACATAGTTGTAATGAACATGATTTTGGACCAACATATTGTAATCATGAACTTCCATGAATTTTTTTTCAATATATTGCATTGAATGAACCTAATTTTTTTAATGTATTACTTACTTAAATAAATAGGTTATAGGTAGGTTCACCTAGGTAAGTAAAAGGTATTTATTAATAAATGCAGGTAATTAGGTAACATGTGGGTTATAGTCCACTAGTTGGCCTTATAGGTATCTACTAAGTCTATGTTTACTAGTGTGAACCCGGTGCATAATGCACCCGTGCACCCCCCCCCCCCCCCCCCCCCCCCCCCCCCCCCCCCCC
>Ga0116227_10017089_pt1 | contig 10216 bp, 7 predicted proteins | sample S1TSphgellanicum_FD_89693 | JGI IMG/M metagenome (GOLD analysis project Ga0116227, IMG submission 89693) | Host-associated microbial communities from peat moss isolated from Minnesota, USA - S1T2_Fb - Sphagnum magellanicum MG | ecosystem: Host-associated > Plants > Peat moss > Unclassified...
ATGATCTTGGCGACGACGCCAGCGCCGACGGTACGGCCGCCTTCACGGATGGCGAAGCGCAGGCCTTCTTCCATGGCGATGGGGGCGATCAGCTTGACGGTGATCGACACGTTGTCGCCAGGCATGACCATTTCCTTGTCGGCCGGCAGCTCGATGGCGCCGGTGACGTCGGTGGTGCGGAAGTAGAACTGCGGACGGTAGTTGTTGAAGAAGGGCGTGTGACGGCCGCCTTCGTCCTTGCTCAGCACGTAGACTTCTGCGGTGAAGTGGGTGTGCGGCTTGATGGAGCCGGGCTTGCACAGCACTTGGCCGCGTTCGACGTCTTCACGCTTGGTGCCGCGCAGCAGCAGGCCGACGTTGTCGCCAGCCTGGCCCTGGTCGAGCAGCTTGCGGAACATTTCGACGCCGGTGCAGATGGTCTTCTGCGTGTCGCGGATGCCGACGATTTCGATTTCTTCGCCGACCTTGATGACGCCGCGCTCGACACGGCCGGTGACGACGGTGCCGCGGCCGGAGATGGAGAAGACGTCTTCAACGGGCATCAGGAAGGCGCCGTCGATGGCACGTTCCGGGGTCGGGATGTAGGTGTCGAGGGCGTCGGCGAGCTTCATGATGGCTTCTTCGCCAAGCTTGCCGGTGTCGCCTTCGAGAGCCATCTTGGCCGAGCCGTGGATGATGGGGGTGTCGTCGCCAGGGAACTCGTACTTGTCGAGGAGTTCGCGCACTTCCATTTCGACGAGCTCGAGCAGCTCGGCGTCATCGACCATGTCGCACTTGTTCAGGAAGACGATGATGTAGGGAACGCCCACCTGGCGCGCCAGCAGGATGTGCTCGCGGGTCTGGGGCATCGGGCCGTCAGCGGCCGAGCACACCAGGATGGCGCCGTCCATCTGGGCGGCACCGGTGATCATGTTCTTGACGTAGTCGGCGTGGCCGGGGCAGTCCACGTGTGCGTAGTGGCGGTTGGCCGTTTCGTATTCGACGTGCGCGGTGTTGATCGTGATGCCGCGGGCCTTTTCTTCCGGCGCTGCGTCGATCTGGTCGTAGGCCTTGGCTTCGCCGCCAAACTTCTTCGACAGCACGGTCGCGATTGCAGCCGTCAGCGTGGTCTTGCCGTGGTCAACGTGACCAATCGTGCCCACGTTCACGTGGGGCTTGGTACGTTCGAACTTACCTTTTGCCATTTTTTCGACTCCGAAAAAAAATCTACTGCGGATGACTTCAGAAAGAGGGCTCGACCCTGCAGGAGCCGAACCTCTCGAAATGTGGTGCCCTTGGCGGGAATCGGACCCGCGACCTCTCCCTTACCAAGGGAGTGCTCTACCACTGAGCCACAAGGGCAAGGAAAGTTCGCAACACGAACCTTCGAAAAACTCACAACAACCATTCGCCACAAACACCAGCAAACGCACCGTGGAGCGGGAGACGGGAATCGAACCCGCGTCATTAGCTTGGAAGGCTAGGGTTCTACCATTGAACTACTCCCGCATCGGGAGCTGTATCCAACGCCCACCGAAGCACGGAAAATCGTCCGCACCACAAAACGTTTCGCTGGTGGAGGAGGCTGGATTCGAACCAGCGTAGGCGTAAGCCAACAGATTTACAGTCTGCCCCCTTTAGCCACTCGGGCACCCCTCCGGCGAACTTCGAACTATAGCAGATTCCGGCAAGCCGGAGCAAGAAGACGAACAAAATTCGCATGAACCAGGCGCCGGGCCATTACCCCTTCCGGCGTCAGGCACGCCACAATGTTGCACCGCAGCAATTTGGGAGTCTCCACGATGAGCACGCCACAGCCTTCTTCCCCGACCCCGGATGCGAAGGACAAGCCCGTCCGCGCGATCAGCCTGGCGCTGCAGGGCGGCGGCGCGCATGGCGCCTTCACCTGGGGTGTGCTGGATGCCCTGCTGCAGGATGGCCGGCTGCAGATCGACGGCATCAGCGGCACCAGCGCCGGCGCGGTGAATGCCGTGGCCGTGGCGCAGGGCTTTGCCGAGGCGGCCCGCGCACGGGGCGACGCCGAGGCCGGCGCCACGGCCGCGCGCGAGGCGCTGGGCCGGGTCTGGCGGGGCGTTGCGGGGCTGGGCAGCCTGGGCTCGATGGCCCACGGCGTGGCGCGGCTGCTTACCGGCGGCTGGAGCACCGCGGCGCTGGGTACCGGCGTCCTGAGCAATGCGATGAGCCACTGGATGTCGCCCTACCAGAGCAACCCGCTGGACCTCAACCCGCTGCGCAAGCTGCTGGAGGAGCAGATCGACTTCCCTGCCGTCGGCCGACTGGCAACGCCACGCGTGTTCGTCTCCGCCACCCACGTGCAGACGGGCCGGGCCGACATCTTCCATGGCCGCCGGCTGACGCTGGCCACGGTGATGGCCTCCGCCTGCCTGCCGATGGTGTTCCGCGCCGTGGAGATCGACGGCGAGCACTACTGGGACGGCGGCTACTCGGCCAATCCGGCACTGGCGCCGCTGATCGACTTCTGCGAAAGCCGCGACATCGTGCTGGTGCAACTCAACCCGTTGCGCCGGGAACATCTGCCGCAGACGCCGCAGGAGATCGCCGAGCGGGTGGCCGAACTGGGCTTCAACGCCAGCCTGCTGCAGCAGATGCGCAGCATCGACTTCATCAACCGGCTGATCGCCAAGGGCTCGCTGACCGAAGGCGAGAACTACAAGGCGCTGCGGCTGCACCGCATCGACGGCGGATCGGCGACGGAAGATCTCTCCCACGCCAGCAAGCTGTCGGCCGATCCCGCCATGATGGAGCGACTGTTCGAGCAGGGCCAGGAGGCGGCGCGGCAGTGGCTGCGCCGCAGCTTCGGCGCGCTGGGCGTGCAGAGCACGATCGACATCCGGCGCGACTATGTGGGCCGGCTGCGTACCGGCTGAAATCCTGAAGAAACAGGCTGCAGCCCTTGCCCGGAAAAGGCTGCAAGCTATCAATAATGCAGCAAATGCCTGGCGCTAGCTCGCGGCCTGCTGCTCGCGCCACTCCCTGGCCCGGGAGAAGTGCCCGCAGCCGATGAAGGGCACCGGCGGGCGCAGGGCCGACAGCGGGGAGGGGTGGTTGGCGGTCAGCACGCAGTGGCGCCGGGCATCGATCAGCGCACGCTTGCTCTGCGCATGTGCCCCCCACAGCATGAAGACGACCGGCCGCGACTGCTGGGCAACATGGCGGATCACCGCGTCGGTCAGCACCTCCCAGCCGCGGCCGGAGTGGCTGGCCGGCTGGCCCTCTTCCACCGTAAGGCAGGTGTTGAGCAGCAGCACGCCGTTGCGGGCCCATTTGGCCAGGCTGCCGCCCGGTTGGGGGAAGGCCGGCGGCGGCGTGCCCAGGTCGCGCTCCAGCTCCTTGAAGATGTTGCGCAGCGAGGGCGGCAGCGGCACGCCCGGTGCGACCGAGAAGGCCAGCCCCTCGGCCTGGCCACGGCCGTGGTACGGGTCCTGCCCCAGGATGACCACGCGCACGTCGTCTGGCGGGGTCAGCTCCAGCGCGCGCAGCGGCTGCGGCGGAAAGATGGCGGTACCGGCGCCCAGGCGCTCGTGCAGGAAGTCCAGCAGGCGGATGCCCTGCGCCGAAGTGAAGAAATCCTCCACCAGCGGCTGCCAGCCGGGCGCCACAGGCCAGTCGGCAGGGTCGCAGCTCTGCAACTGATCGGCAGCCATGGCGCCGCTCCTCAGCCGAACAGCGCGGCCAGGGCCTCGCCGGGTTCGGGCGCGCGCATGAAGGCCTCGCCCACCAGGAAGGCGTGCACGCCGGCGTCGCGCATGCGCTGCACGTCAGCGCGCTGCAGGATGCCGGACTCGGTCACCAGCAGCCGATCGGCCGGCACGTCGGCCAGCAGGCCGAGCGTGGTGTCGAGCGTGACCTCGAAAGTGCGCAGGTTGCGGTTGTTGATGCCCACCAGCGGCGTCTTCAGTCGCAGGGCGCGCTGCAGTTCCTCGCGGTCATGCACCTCGACCAGCACGGCCATGTCGAGGCTGCGGGCGATGGCCTCCAGGTCGGCCATCTGCGCGTCGTCCAGGCAGGCTGCGATCAGCAGGATGCAGTCGGCGCCCATCGCCCGCGACTCATAGACCTGGTAGGGGTCGACGATGAAATCCTTGCGCAGCACCGGCAGGTCGCAGGAAGCGCGCGCCTGCTTGAGGTAGTCCACGCTACCCTGGAAAAACTGCTGGTCGGTCAGCACCGAAAGACAGGCGGCGCTGGTCTGGCCATCGCCCTCGGCATAGCTTTGCGCGATGTCGGCCGGGATGAAGTCGGCACGCAGCACGCCCTTGCTCGGGCTGGCCTTCTTGATCTCGGCGATCACGGCGGCCTGGCCGGCGTCGATCTTGGCGCGCAAGGCACCGGTGAAGTCGCGGGTGAGCACGCGGGACTCGGCGTCGAAGCGCACGGCCTCGAGCGGGCGCTTCTTCTGGGCGGCGGCGACTTCGTCGCGCTTGACGGCAACGATCTTGTTCAGGATGTCGGACATGGTGGTCAGGTTCAGGCAGCAGCGGCAAGGGCGCCGGTGGCGCGGGCGAATTGTTCCAGCTTGGCGCTGGCCGCGCCATTGTCGATGGCGGCTTGCGCCAGGCGCAGGCCCTCCACGATCGAGGGCGCGACGCCAGCCGCATACAGGGCGGCCCCGGCATTGAGCGCCACGATATCGCGCGCCGGGCCGGGCTCGCCGGCCAGCACGCCTTTCAGCAGCGCCATCGACTGCTCCGGGGTCTCGACCTTCAAGGCGCGGTGGCTGGCCATCGGCAGGCCGAAGTCCTCGGGGTGGATCTCGTACTCGGTGATCTGGCCGTTCTTCAGCTCGCCCACCAGGGTGCCGGAGCCGAGGCTGACCTCGTCCATGCCGTCCTTGCCGTAGACCACCAGCGCATGCTCGGCGCCCAGGCGCTGCAGCGCGCGTACCTGGATGCCGACCAGGTCCGGGTGGAACACGCCCATCAGGATGTTGGGCGCACCGGCCGGGTTGGTGAGCGGGCCCAGGATGTTGAAGATGGTGCGCACGCCCAGCTCCTTGCGCACCGGCGCCACGTTCTTCATGGCCGGGTGGTGGTTGGGCGCGAACATGAAGCCGATGCCCACCTCGGCGATGCAGCGCGCGATGGCTTCGGGCGTGAGGTTGATGTCGATGCCCAGCGCCTCCAGCACGTCGGCGCTGCCGCTCTTGCTGCTGACGCTGCGCCCGCCGTGCTTGCTGACCTTGGCGCCCGCCGCCGCCGCCACGAACATGGCGCAGGTGGAGATGTTGAAGGTGTGCGAGCCGTCGCCGCCGGTGCCGACGATGTCGACCAGGTGCGTGGTGTCGGCCACCTGCACCTTGGTGGAGAACTCGCGCATCACCTGCGCGGCGGCGGTGATCTCGCCAATGGTTTCCTTCTTCACGCGCAGGCCGGTGACGATGGCGGCGGTCATCACGGGCGAGAGCTCGCCACGCATGATCATGCGCATCAGCTGCAGCATCTCGTCGTGGAAGATTTCGCGGTGCTCGATGGTGCGCTGCAGCGCTTCCTGGGGGGTGATCATGGAATGAGTCTCCTCGGGGTTGTCGTTGTCAGGCTTTGTGGCTGAAGAAGGCGCGGATTGTCGCCACCGCGCGGTCGACGCCCGCAGCATCGACATCCAGGTGCGTCACGAAACGCAGCCGATAGAGCCCGGTGGCAAGAATGCCCTGGGCATTGAGGCTTGCCAGCAGCTCGGCCGAGCGCGCCTGCGCTGCGCCCTTCAGGTCGACGAAGACGATGTTGGTGTGCGGCGCCTCGACCTCCAGGCCTTCTATGCCTTTGAGCCCATTCGCCAGTCGCAGCGCCAATGCGTGGTCATCGGCCAGGCGGTCGATGTGGTGGTCGAGTGCGTAAGCCGCAGCCGCAGCGAGCAGGCCAGCCTGGCGCAGGCCGCCGCCCGCCATCTTGCGGATGCGGTGCGCGCGGGCGATGAACTCGCGCGTACCCACCAGCGCCGAGCCCACCGGCGCGCCCAGGCCCTTGCTGAAGCACACCGACACGCTGTCGAAGCACTGCGCAATGCGGCGCGCCTCGGCGCGAATGTCGCTGTGCTGGTTCAGTGCGGCCTGCGCGGTTGCGGCATTGAAGAGACGGGCGCCATCCAGGTGCCGCTGCAAGCCCTTGCCTTTTGCCAGCTCGGTCGCAGCCTGCAGGTAGCTGAATGGCAGCAGCTTGCCGCCCAGCGTGTTCTCCAGCGCCAGCAACCGCGTACGCGCAAAGTGCGCATCGTCGGGCTTGATGGCGGCCTCGATCTGCGCGAGCGGCAATGTACCGTCGCTCGCATGGTCGAGCGGTTGCGGCTGCACGCTGCCAAACACCGCAGCGCCGCCGCCTTCCCAGCGATAGCAGTGCGCCTGCTGGCCGACGATGTATTCGTCGCCCCGGCCGCAGTGCGACAGGATCGCGCAGAGATTGCTCTGCGTGCCCGTGGGCATGAACAGCGCGGCCTCGAAGCCGAGCATGGCTGCGATCTTTTCCTGTAGCGCATTCACGCTGGGGTCGGTGCCAAAGACGTCGTCGCCGAGCGGCGCCGCCATCATGGCCGCGCGCATCGCGGGCGTGGGCTGGGTGACGGTATCGCTGCGCAGGTCGACGGGTCTGGTCATGGCGCCGCGCTCAATCGAGGAAATTCTGGAGCATGGCGTGGCCGTGCTCCGTCAGGATGGATTCGGGGTGGAACTGCACGCCTTCGATGCGCACATCGTGCGTGAAGCCGGTGTGGCGCACGCCCATGATCTCGCCGTCTTCCGTCCACGCGGTGATGGCCAGCTCGGCCGGGCAGCTGTCGCGCTCGATCGACAGCGAGTGGTAGCGGTTGACGGTGAACTTCTCAGGCAAGCCGGCGAACACGCCTTCGCGCGTGGTCGTGATCTCGCTGGTCTTGCCGTGCATGAGCTGCTGCGCGCGCACGATCTTGCCGCCGAAGGCTGCGCCAATCGCCTGGTGGCCCAGGCACACGCCCAGGATCGGCAGCTTGCCGGCGTATGCCTGGATTGCCGCGACCGACACACCGGCCTCGGCCGGCGAGCAGGGGCCGGGCGAAATCACCAGGCGGTCGACGCCGGCGGCGATGCGCGCGGCAATGCCCTCCAGCGTGATTTCGTCGTTGCGGAAGACTTCCACCTGCGCGCCCAGTTCACCGAAGTACTGGACGATGTTGTAGGTAAAGCTGTCGTAGTTGTCGATCATCAGCAGCATGCGTTTCTCCATCTGAGGGTGCGCCTGGCCGCGGCGCGAGAAGGGTATGGCCCCGATAGGCGCGCCGGCAGGCCGGCGCGCCCATCGGGCGGGGCGGTGGCTTACTCCAGCCCTTCCTCGACCAGTTCCGCCGCACGCAGCATGGCGCGGGCCTTGGCCTCGGTTTCCTTCCATTCCAGCTCAGGAACCGAATCGGCGACCACGCCGGCAGCGGCCTGCACGTAGAGCATCTGGTCCTTGATCAGGCCGGTGCGGATGGCAATCGCCACGTCCATGTCGCCCGCATAGCTGATGTAGCCGCAGGCGCCGCCATAGAGGCCGCGCTTGGTGGGCTCCAGCTGGTCGATCAGTTCCATCGCATGCACCTTGGGGGCGCCGGTCAGCGTGCCGGCCGGGAAGGTGGCCTTGAGCACGTCGATGGCGGTCATGCCCTCGTTGAGCACGCCTTCGACATTGCTCACGATGTGCATCACGTGGCTGTAGCGCTCCACGGCAAAGGCCTCGGTCACCTTGACCGTGCCGGTCTGGGCGATGCGCCCGATGTCGTTGCGCGCCAGGTCGATCAGCATCACGTGCTCGGCGCGCTCCTTGGGGTCATTCACCAACTCCACCTCGGCGGCCTTGTCGGCCTCGGGCGTGGCGCCGCGCGGGCGCGTGCCGGCCAGCGGGCGGATGGTGATCTTCTGGCCTTCAGGCGTGGATTCCTGGCGCACCAGGATCTCGGGCGATGCGCCCACCACATGCATGCCGTCGCCGAAGTTGTAGAAGTACATGTAGGGCGAGGGGTTGAGCGAACGCAGCGCACGGTAGAGCGACAGCGGCGCCTCGGTGTAGCGCTTCTTGATGCGCTGGCCGACCTGCACCTGCATGAAGTCGCCGGCAGCGATCAGCTCCTTGGCGCGCTCCACCGCGGCGATGTAGTCGGCCTTGGCGAATTCGCGCTCGGACGGGTGGCCCTGCGTGGGCTTGACCACGGGCGCGCTGACCGAATACTTGAGCTGCTCCTTCAATTCGCGCAGGCGCTTCTTGGCGTTGCCGTAGGCCTCGGGCTGTGCCGGATCGGCGTAGACGATCAGGTAGAGCTTGCCCGACAGGTTGTCGATCACCGCCAGCTCTTCGCACTGCAGCAGCAGGATGTCGGGGCAGCCCAGGGTATCGGGCGGGCAGCTGGCTTCGAGCTTCTTTTCGATGTGGCGCACCGTGTCGTAGCCGAAGTAGCCGGCCAGGCCGCCGCAGAAGCGCGGCAGGCCAGGCCGCAGTGCCACCTTGAAGCGGCGCTGGTAGGCGGCGATGAAGTCCAGCGGGTTGCCGTGGTCGGTCTCCACCACCACGCCATCGCGCACCACCTCTGTCTTGGCGTCGGGGCCGAAACCGGTCGCGCGCAACAGGGTGCGCGCCGGCAGGCCGATGAAGCTGTAGCGGCCGAAGCGCTCGCCGCCGACCACGGATTCGAGCAGGAAGCTGTGCTTGCCGCCGTCCTTGGCGTGGGCCAGCTTGAGGTACAGGGAGAGCGGGGTTTCGAGGTCGGCAAAGGCCTCGACCATGAGCGGGATACGGTTGTAGCCCTGGGTGCTCAGGCTTTTGAATTCAAGTTCGGTGATCACGGGGAGAAGCCTCCGGCAGGCCGACCCCCGTGGAGCGCCGCGTCGATGCGGGCAGAAAGGCGGGGGCCGTGTTCATTCGGTTCGGTCCGCCCGGCGCGGGAGGACCACGGGTGGCACCGTGGTGGAGCGCGCAGCGCTCGCGGTGCCGTCAGTTGCGCACGATGACTGGCTTGCGCCAGGGCCAGGCTCCCCGGTCGCTGAGACCTGCGAGGAAAGTGCGGTGAATGAACATGCGCATCAGTGTAGCAAAGGCCGGACAAGCCACGGCCACGCGGCTGCGCACGCTCGCAAACCCTATTGCACGACAAGCGGCATTTGCCAGAATCGGCTTTGTAAATAGAACGAGCGTTCTTTTTACAAAAGGAGACAACAGATGAGCATTTCCACCGGCGCTTCCCAGCGCCCTCTTTGCCGCGCCGGGGCCGCAGCATGAAGTACCGCGACCTCTCCGTCAGTACCCGCCTGGGACTGGCCTTCTGCGCCATCCTGCTCATCACCGCCATGATCGCGGCCGTGGGCATCGTGCGCATCGGCGAACTGCAGCAGGCCGCCGAACGGCTCGCCACGCAGGAGATAGAGCGGCAGATGCTGGTGGAGGACTGGGCCTCCGACATCCGGGTCAACTGGGTGCGCACCGAGGCGTCGCTCAAGGCCATAGACCGCGGCTACGTGGACCAGCTCAAGGCCGACATGGACGCCACCTCGGTGGGCACCGCGCGCAAGCTCAAGCGCATCGACGCCCTGATACAGGACGACGCCGGCCGGGCCCTGCTGAACGCGATCAACGCGGCGCGCGGCCTCTACCGCGACCAGCGCGAGGCGATCCAGCAGATGCAGCGCGGGGGCGAGCCCGATCTGATGGCGCGGGTGGACCGCGACCTGCGGCCGCTGGCCGATCGCTACCTCAAGAGCGTGGATGCGCTGGGAGAACACCTGGCCGCACAGGTGCGCGAGAGCCAGGCCCAGAGCAATGCCATGGCCCGCGCCAGCCGCTGGCTGCTGGGCGCGGGCACCACCGTGGCCGTGCTGCTCGGCGCCTTCCTGGCGTGGATCACGGCACGCTCGGTGATCCTGCCGATGCGCCATGGTGTGCGGGTGGCCGAGAGCATTGCCCGCGGCGACCTGACAGTGCCCATCACGGCCCAGAGCCGGGACGAGACCGGCCTCTTCCTGCGGGCCCTGGCCGGCATGCAGCAGCATCTGTCGGGGGTGGTCGGAGAGGTCCGGGAGCACGCCGAAAGCGTGGCCACGGCCAGCGCGCAGATCGCCCAGGGCAACAACGACCTGTCCGCGCGCACCGAGCAGCAGGCCTCGGCGCTGGAAGAGACCGCCGCCTCGATGGAGCAACTGGGCTCCACCGTGCGCCAGAACGCCGACAACGCGCGCCAGGCCAACCAGCTGGCGCAGAACGCC
>Ga0116227_10017091_pt1 | contig 10215 bp, 8 predicted proteins | sample S1TSphgellanicum_FD_89693 | JGI IMG/M metagenome (GOLD analysis project Ga0116227, IMG submission 89693) | Host-associated microbial communities from peat moss isolated from Minnesota, USA - S1T2_Fb - Sphagnum magellanicum MG | ecosystem: Host-associated > Plants > Peat moss > Unclassified...
ACTTTGAGGAGGGATGTCGAATCTGTACCATCCAGGATGCTGATGGAAACCAGTGGGAGAGAGCCCGAAGGGACCTTCAGATCTATCATGTTCCACCAAACTAAGAGAAGCTGAGGGACTTAGCTCTTCAAGAACGGAGGGGTTACATATGTAACGTGAAAATGGGTGGCTCACAATGTGAACACATTAGGGACTTGAGCTTTGCTATGAGTATAATTAGTTGTCCTGATTTTTGGCGGCGGATAACTCTCCGTGACGGCTGCATGGGGATGCATGGAAGGTCTGTGTTTGGGGTGTGAAAGAGGGTGTACAGGGGCAATGGCAGCACGAATGATGAGGAGGTGTGGTGGTGCATTGATGGGCGGAAAAGAGCAGGAAGGACTAGGCAGAACGGCAAGATGGGGGAGGCAAGCAAGAGGCAGGAAGATTAGGGGAATGGGGATTTTTTTTTGCAGGGGAGAACAGAGAGCTATAGAGATTTTTGGAGAATGCAGGAGAGCTTAGAAGATTGCTAGTTGCTGATTATCTTTCGCTGCGTTAGCAACTACAGGAGGGCAGCTCCTTGATCTGAGGGGAGGAGAACAAATGAAGGTTGAGTGAGGAAAAAGGAAAGGGACAGAAGGTGATTTGAGTTTGTAGAGTCGTGCGTCAGAATGATGTTAGTAGGAATTCTGGTAGTGTGTCTTTGGAAGCACTGGATGAGTGCCTGCCTTTGGGAATTAGCAGAGCTAAGGGTGTAGAAGCTATGGACTTTGATTAGGAAATTGTAAGTCTATCTATACCAGACAAGGGGAATCACCCACATTCTGTCAAAGGGAATACAACAGCAGTTGTGAGGGTGTTCTTAAGCCTTCCTTTTTTGGTTACACTATGACAACTTGGAACATCCCAAGACATCTTCAACATCCCTCTCAGGGCACTGCTTTATCTTTACCCTAATTTCTTTTCATTTGGGTGGAGGCTCAAACCTACCCTGTTTGACGCACCCCCAACTCCTTAAAGGGCTCAAATGTGAGCCCAAGTAGAAAGCAGCGGAAAAGGAGGAGTTGGAGCACGCTCCCTAGTTCACAACCCTTTGAGGGGTTGAGGGGCAGGTTGGAGCTCCGGGATGAGATTAAGAAGAGTTGACAAGCTTTAGTCACTCACATGAGCTTGCACACAACCCACACAAAGTGGTTAGTGCAAAGTTGGAGCACCCTTGGTGCTAGGACGAGCCACGGGCAACACGGACACACAAGACTCACCACGGCCCAGACTTAGGGGAAGCCACCACCTTCCCCCTTATAGTATACTCTGTGACTCTCCACGGAGCCCACATCCAAATGGTTATTTTTCCCGGGACTCCCGAGTGGGAGTCCCGAAATCGCGCCAAATGGGACTCTTGGGACTTTGGAGCCCCATAACTTTGCGAGCAGACCTCGGATCGCGATGTGGTCTGAAGCAAAGTTGTAGCTCTCGTCAAGAGCTTTCTAATGTCGTGTCGCATTCCCGAATCGGACATCGGGAAGAGGTCTATTCCTGACTTTTTGTGGTCGGGAGTCAAACTGGCAGTTCGACTCCCGGCCCTTCTTTTGGCCATAACTTGTGTTTCAGATGTCCAAATGAGCAATGCGAGCCCATTTTAGACATCTACGCTCCAAGAGCTTTTCATCGATATAAAGAACGCCACAATCCATTGAGGTTTGACCCCTGTAATCGCTCTCTGAAGTTTTGGGAGTCCACCAGGACTCCATCTCCCAAAGTGGGAGTTGCCTTGGGAGTGTGAGTGTTCACTCCCTCACACTCCCTAACACTTTCTAACACTCCCGGGAGTATGTGATGTGACTCCCGGGCTTCCTCTTGCCTTAACTCACGGGCTTCCTTCCTCTTAGCCCGTAACCTTGTAACCCCCTTAGTCTTGGTCGCGAGCCCAAAGCTAGGGTTGCGACACTGTTTCAACGACCCAACATTCTTCTTGACATCTTTGACATCCTTCCCAACACCCCCAATCATTCTTATTGATCCTCCATGTCATCATTCCCACCATTTGCTATCATCCCCATTATTCCTTGTCATCCATCCTTCCTTGCATTCATCATCTTCCTCATCATCATTTTTGACACCCCTATCGATGCCTATCACTTGAAAAAAAATTCCATTGCACCACTTCAATGGCCTTGCCATCACTCTCAACATCCTTGATCACCCCACATCATCCTCAATCACATGGTCTTGGCCATCACTACAACCATCCCCCATCATTCATCCATTAGATGGAAAGAAAATCAAGACATCCTCAAACATCCCAAGCCAAGCCTACTCTAAACCTAATTTTACCCAACACACCTAGATCAGAATGTCCCAAGAATGTCTGGGGGGCACTGTGATTGGCAACATTGATTGAACCTATGTGGAAGTAATGGTGGGTCCAATTCTAGCACCACAATTTGATGACTTGTTAAGAGTGCTTTCATTGAAGTTGCAACATGACAAGGGGATCACATGACATCAGGCTACTCATTACCCTTTGAAATGCAATAATGCAACATTGGAAATTGAGGCTCAATTGAAAGGTTTCTGAAGAAAGGCACTTCAGAACATTTTGATAGCTGTTAATGTAGGTTTCTTAGAAAAAGTCTAGCATCACCGAAACAGCTCTTGTTGATGTATGCCAAAAAACAAATTGTTGTATAAGCAGATTAGTTAGAGTATAGCATGTGGAAACATGTTCATGAATCATTGATAATTTGACACTTTGCATAACTTAAGAGAGATTTTTTTAAAAAATTCATGAAATATTATATTTATACAAGGATGTTATGTGTAAGGTCACACCCAAGGAGTGAGTGGGGCGTTCTTGAAATAAGTGCCACTGTCTCAGTGACACCACCTTGTTTGTTTCAGGAATGCCCCAGTCCGCAGATGTTACCTTGCATAAAGCATCAGGATTATTATTTTTATTATTTCTTGTAATGGTATCCGTCGGGTATCATGAGACAAATTTTACTACTAAAGGCAGGCCTTTTCCAAAAGTGAAATGTCTGCTGGAGCAGGTGTTTCATTTTTTGAAATGCTGTGTGCTAATGGTGGATGACAGATTCCGCTGAAGAATGTGCATCTGGATACACTGAATTTGCCAATGCTTTACAAAACTAAGGGATATTAAGGGTATTGAACTTCCATTGATTCTGTGGCTTTCAACTTTGTCCAAGCATATCCCATGTACATGATGTAAGATCACACATCTTTAATAGTACTATTTCATACATTAAAGTCATGCCCAATTTGGGTACAAATCAATATTCCAGAACTTGATTGAATATGGAAGCCATTGTGCCATCACTTTGTAGTAGGGAAGATGATCACTGATTGATGGTTGTGGTACCCCATGACCCTTTGCCTATGGGCTATTGATGTATTTACACACCAGTCCAGCAATCATACTTATCATGGCTACCTTCAACATACTCATCATTGGCACAAACATGACTTTCATAAATGTTGGAACTTCAGGGTTTAGGGTTTTGGGCCTATACACAGTCCTTTGAAGGTGTTTGCCCCCCTTGAAACACATGAGCCCAACAAACCTCAGGAAAATACAATTTCCTTGTGTAAAGGAGTACTTTGCAAAGGATGGGATTTTGATTAGGTACAATGGGCTACAGGAATGTGGGCTCTTGAAATTGTTCTCGGCCCTATCAAACCCACTTTGCACAAAACAGAAAGGTCTGAAACTGCTGATTCCCCAGGTTTTCAAGGGTTGCCATTTTCCGTAAGTGGCAACAGTGGCAGATTACTATGTCATTTCCTACCTTCCTAGACCATTTTAAGACCTACCTACTCATTTAAGACCTGCCTAAGGGGCAGGTTCAGACCTTTACGCCAGGTAGTTGGCACTGGGTGCTGGTTATGGCTCACAGTTTATCAAGACACCTGCCCTACCGTGCTTGCCTTATATCACATATTAAGATACCTGAATCTCATTCTGCATGTGGATGAGAAGTGTTCCGTATCCATGCTGTGTATGGATGAAAAGTGATCCACATCCACCTTCTGAGCATGTTATGGATGTAAAGGACACTGGTTATGTCCAGTAATTGGCTCAAGGCCACCTGATAACTGGAGATATCCTTTGCACTCCTGGACCTTGGCTATTTTCAGTACCTAGTGGGCCTCTCTCCAGTTACCTAGTCCATGGCAAACCATGATGGGCAGCAGCAGCAACAGCTCGCTTGCTATTGGAAAATGTGTGCCAATGAAACTCTTGACCCTGCCCACCCACCCCTTCCCTTTCTGCCACTTCTAGTTTGCCTCACATGCTCTCTGCCTGGGGGTTGCCTCCAAAACCTGCATGGATTCCCTGAAAACCTCACACTACCCAAGATGCCCAGCCCACCAATGCATGAATTGTCTCAAATGTTCTCTGCCCAAGATGCTTTACTGATTTTCTTGGGCGGTTTTTGTTCTGGTTTCAAGACAAAATGAATACTGTAGCCTAGGGTCAGCTTCCACATCTGTCAATTGGTTTTTTAGAATTCCAAAATTTATTAGTTTTTCATTGATGTACAGTAATTATACTATGACATTGTCATCATATGAGTAGTGAAATTATTCACATTGTTAGCATGCCATAATTTTACAATGGTTTCCAACACCTTAGATTCATATTTTCACCCAAAAATATGTTTCAATATTTAAAGGATTATTTAATGACAAAACTGACCTTAGGCTAAGGTAACATTCACAGCACCCAATCCCCACTCCTCTTCATGCTGAAAATTTGATATTTTTCTTTTCCACTAAGAGCTAAAGACTGCCATTTCTGGTTAAATTTTGTTGGGGCCTTCTGAGATTGGTTGCCAAATAGAAAGGGTCATACCCTTCTAGTTTGAACTATCTAGTTGGATGATGGTTTGACCTAATTCATTAGCAACTAACGAAAATCTGGTGAAATGGATGAAATGAGCACTCCACCCCTATAATAATCAGTTGTCAACTTGACTTCATGAAATTTATGGTAACCAGGAAAAAAGGATTGAACTAAAAGGTTATTAGCTAACTTGGCTACGAGATCCAATAAAAACCTTTGGACTCACGATTGTCACACAAATATATATGGGTAAAATGTATTTTAACTTACAAAGGACAAATTTGCAATCTTGGCTTGAAAGACATATCTCTCTACCCATAGTTTTTTGGTGTGATGACATTGAGAATTAACCTTAGGGTTTGATTGAAGGTTACAATAATAATTTAATGCTCGATTTGCTTGGAGCATGACATTTCCATGAAAATTGTGGTGGTTTCAAAATTGTGATGTTTTCATGTATGTATTGGCTCAATCCATTCATTTTGAATAAAATGTGAAAGCATGTTCATTGGTATGCTCCTTATTTTCATCTCCATAGTCTCATAAATGACATTGTTATAAATGTTATTGTGATTCCTAAAGAACAAATAGTTGTACACTCATGCTCAAAACTCTTCCTCCTAAAAGGCTTTAGAATTTCAAGCTTACCACACAAGCCATCATGCCCCCCAAAAGGACCAACACCCACGTACATCGCATGTCAATTAAAATCAATGTGGGCTTCTTCCCTATAGAAGGTTAGGTAATTTCAAGCTTACCACCCAAGCCATCATGCCCCCAAAAAGGACCAACACCCACATACATCACATGTTAATTAAAGTCAATGTGGGCCTCTTCCTCACATAAGGTTAAAATCCCCATATACTTCCCCATACACCTAGATGGAAGGCAACTAATTCTTGTATTTAGCCCTTAAGTGAATAGGAAGTACACATGAATTTGTTAACAAATAAGAGATCTAATCAAGTGCAAACATAAATTTTTATTGAAAGAAAACTAAAACATAATGTTCACAACATGGAACATAACATCAAGAACTACTCACGGTTCTTGTCACATAAATACACAAACTTGTGCAATGAAGAAAAGAGAATCAAACCATCAACACCAAGGTATTTAATTAAAAGACAAAATCACAAATAATTAAACTAATATAAGCAAAGAAAATAATTCAACCTTATGAAAGTAACTTAGTCATTTTCTTACTCCAATAACTAATGAAACTTAACTAGTTGAACTTGAATTCTCAACATTCCCTTTCAAGTTCAATTCCACTTCTAGTACACCAAGCATTTTTCTAAACTTCCTTAGCTTGTCTGTACCTAAAATGTTTGTGAAAATGTCAACAACTTGATTTTCAATACTAACATGAATAAAATTAATTACTATTGCTAAAAACAAAATTTAATAAAATGATAATGCACTTCAATGTGCTTTGTCCTAGCATGATAAATGGGGTTGTTAACAAGTAGTATGCTACTGATGTTATCACAATAAATGTCAACAAGAACATCCACTAATTGTCCCAAATCTAAGAATAGTTTTTGTAACCAAATTACTTCACATGTAACAATTGTTGCGCATCTATATTCACCTTTCGTGTTTGATAATGTAATTGTTGGTTGTTTTTTACTATTCCATCTAACAACATCACTTCCAAAAAAAAATGAAACGACTAGTTGATCTTCTATTTGAAACATTGCCAACCTAATCAGCATCCATGTATCCATGTACTTGTAACTGGCTCTTGGCTTCATAAAAAATTCCACACTACAAAATATATTTTATGTACCTCAATATGCATTTCATTACATCCAAATGTGGTTTTCATGGTGTTTGCATGAATTGATTCACCACTCCAACTGCATAACTCAAATTTAGCCTTATGATGGTCATGTAAATCAAAACTCCCCACTATGTGTATGTACATAGTGGTTTCCTCCACAAGGTCACCTTCATTTGCACTTAATTTTACATTTTGTTCCAATGGAATTGAAATTGGTTTACAAGCTGTCATACCATATTCGAACAATTTGTTCAAAGCATATTGCTTTTGTATTAACCATATCCTTTTAGGGGACTAGATTACCTCAATGCCGAGGAAGTAACGCAACTCTCCCAAATCCTTCATTTCAAACTTGTGCTTCAAAAGCTTTTTCAAATCAAAGATGTTTGCATCACTATCTCCTTTGACAATCAAATCATCAACATAAATGACTATGATTACAACCCCACAATTTGTTTTTTTTACATATAGTGAAAATCTACATTAAATGTTTGAAATCAATTTGTGACAAAATACCGACCTATTTTGTCTGACCAAACTTTAGGTGCTTGCTTCAAACTATACAAAATTTTCTTCAACCTACAAACCAAATTAGGATGTGTTTGGTCCACATAACCTAGTGGTTATTCCATGTACACTTCTTCTTGCAAACACTACACCAAAATGCGTTTTAGTTCATTTTAAGTTTCACTAGATTTTGAGTGAATTTAGACATTTTTACTTGGTGATATTGGTTAACCCCTTAGCGAACAGGGACCAGTTGCTACGGACAATGAATTGTTTCACTAGTACCTAGTGAAACAAAATTATTCTCAAATGAAATATAAATTTACCAAGCCATTCACTCACTAGTTAATTAACTAACCGACATGGAAATCAATTAAAATTAAATTATTTAATATATAATATTATTGATAATTTCATGAATTTTTAGCCTATGATTTATTGACACGTGTCACTAACTAGGCTAAATTAAAAACCTAACCTATGTAGGTAGGTCACATAATCAACCTAAGCACCTATTTTAGATAAGAAAATATTCGATCAATTACCATTATTGACCATACATAACACCACTCATGAAGTTTGATCCCTTGACATTTAAAATGGAGACAAACACCCTTACCATCAAGCCATTACACTTGTTGTGATAATATGTTACATTACATTCTATTTATTAAATACTTTAAACATTACAAAAACATAAACTTTTAAAATTCATATCTTATTGAAATTTTGTTCAAATGAAATTATTTGAGTTTACTTTTTTTTTAAATTTAATAATGTACATAATTACATTTATTTTCTTTTGAAAATGTAAAATCATTTGAACAAAAAAAAATTTGAATATCATTATTCAATAACATTTCAATGACCATTCTTTTGAAAAAAAAATGGATAAATTTTTTACTAATATAATAATATTACCTATGTTAAACTACTTTCAATTATTATATGGCTATTTTTTATTAATTTAAATTATTTCACCTTACATTATTTATGGCTATTTATGGTTATTCTCAATTACTTTTGGCTATTTTAAATTATTTCATTTTAAGCTATTTTTTATTATGTGAGGCTATTATTGGTTATTTTTAACTATTGAAGGTTATTTCACCTTATGTTATTATTGACAATTCTAAGTTATTATAGGTTATGTCACCTTAAGTGACTTTTGTTTATTATAGTTTATTTCACCTTAAATTATTTTTGGCAATCTTAAACAATTTTAATATATGGCTATTACAAGTTCTTTTATTGCGGCTATTGGTGGTTATTAATGGCTATTGGTACCTATTTTATTGGTGGCTATTAATGATTATTTTATTAGTAGTTAGTAGTGGCTATCAATGGTTATTTTATTAATGGTTATTCTATTAATGGTTATTACTAGTTATTCTATTAGTGACTATTGATGGTTATTTTATTAATGGTTATTGGTGGTTATTCTATTAATGGCTATTGGTGATTATTGGTGGTTATTTTATTAATGGTTATTTGGTTATTATATTAATGGCCATTAATAGTTTTTCTTTTGGTGGCTATTGGTTATTATTTTATTAATGGTTATTAATGGTTATTATATTAATGCATATTAGTTATTATTATATTAATGGCTATTAGTTATTATTATATTAATGGCTATTAGTTGTAATTCTATTAATAATTATTGATGATTATTCTATTAATGATTATTGGTGACTATTCTATTAATGGTTATTAATGATTATTTTATTAATGGTTATTGATGGATATTTTATTGGTGGATATTTGACGTGCCCCTTGGCTCCTTGATAAACTCCAAATGTGAGTCTAAAGCGAAAACAGCAAAAGAATAAGGAATCGAGGCATGCTCCCTGGCTCGTAGCACTTTAAAGGGTAGAGGGGCGTGTTGGAACTCCGGGATGGGATTAGGAAGAATGACAAGCACTTAATCACTCACTCGGATCTATACAAAACCAAACAACAAGTTGGTTAGTGCATAATTAGAGCACTTTTGGTGCTAGGACGAACCATGGGCAAACTCAAATTCACAAGACTCACCACGGCCCGGACTTGGAGGAAGCCACCACCTTCCCCCTTATAGTATACTTTGTGCCTTTCCACAAGGCCCACATCCAAATAACATTTTGTCTCGAGACTTCTAAGTGGGAGTTCCGAAATCGCCAAAATTGGGACTTTTGCGATTTTAGGGCCCCATAACTTTGTGTGCAGAACTCCAATTGAGATGAGGTCTAAAACAAAGTTGTAGCCCTCGTCAAGAACTTTCCAACAGTATGTCACACGCCACCTACACACAAGGAAATCGGGGTGATTCCCAACTTTTAGTGGTCAGGAATCAAACTATTAATTTGACTCCCGGCCTTTCTTTTGGCCATAACTTGTGTTTCAAATGTCCAAATGGGCGATGCAAGCCCATTTTAGACATCTAAGTTTCAATATCTTTCCAATGATATAAAGAACTCCTCGAGCCATTGGGTTTTGACCAGGGTTCTACAGATCTGGGAATCCGGTACGAGATGCAAAAATGCCGAATTTCCCCGAACTGGCGCGCAGCGCCAGGAATGGGGTGCCCGGACAAATGAGTGAAGGCCGAAGGCCCGAGCTCCGAGATAAGTTCTGAGATAAGCTTGCTGCATTTTCCCGCCCAATCCGAGTACCCCGGACGATTTTGAAACACCTTCTTTGTTGTATTCGGGAAGTGTAACATGAGCTCTGAAGCTCCAGCTCCTACAAACTTGACTGCTTCCCCAGTTAAACCCCCTAGCCCCTCCAGCACCAATGCCCCCATTGAGGCTGTTGAGCTAGTTGAGCCCCTGGAACCCCCAATGTCGCAACCCCACTTTGGCCAAGTGTGGGGGTGAAGCCTAACACTTGGAAAAGTTGGAGGTTGGGAGTCTTCCGGGACTCCCGAATGTTTAGAGCTCAACAGCAAGGGTCAGAACACCTCGCATTTGGGTGTTCTTGGTGTCATTAGAAAGGTCTTGAAACGTAGATATCGAAAATGCCCTCGCATTGGCAATTCGGACATCTGCAGCCCAAGTTATGGGCAAAAGAAGGGCCGGGAGTCAAACTGGCA
>Ga0116227_10017094_pt1 | contig 10214 bp, 9 predicted proteins | sample S1TSphgellanicum_FD_89693 | JGI IMG/M metagenome (GOLD analysis project Ga0116227, IMG submission 89693) | Host-associated microbial communities from peat moss isolated from Minnesota, USA - S1T2_Fb - Sphagnum magellanicum MG | ecosystem: Host-associated > Plants > Peat moss > Unclassified...
CAACATTCTTGGGTTCCTTTCATAGTCGGCCTGACGTGGCGTCAGGCCGGGCTTAGGATTAGCGGGGTTGTCCGTTTAACCAAAACGCAGTCTGCATCACCGCGTGCTGACGAGCCGAGTCTTCCCAGGCGTGCTGTTGCTGCACGATAGCCTGCTGAAGTTCAGTCCAGACATTAATATAAGCCATTGATTCCTCTAGAGGATAGGCTCCGCTCAGAAGGTGGAAGGCGATCACCTGGCGCTTCAGGCGCGCGAGCTGGTCGCGGAATCCCTCTTCGGTCAGCGACTGGGCGAAAGCCTCTTTCAAGTCTGCCGCAGTGCGGCCAAGCATGATATCGGCGAATCGCTTGAAGGAGCCGTCGAGCTTCTTCTGCGACTTATCGTCGACGAATGGCTTCCAGGCCTGGTTTGCCAACCATGAAGTGAGTGCTAACTTACATTGCAGATAGTCTGCACTGAGGCAGGTTTCCTGCGCGTCCAGCCCTTTCTTCTCGAGCTTTTCCGCCAATGCAGTCAGCGCAGCGCGCAGCTCGGTAGAGGCTTTGCGTGGAATGAGTCCGCCGTAAATCACCAGCGTCTGGCGCACGGCCTCAACGCCTTGCAAAACGCTGATACGCGCGGTTTTGTCGCCACGCACCCACAGCTCTTCGTGATACTGCCAGTGGCTTAACGCCAGCTCAAGCATGCCGCTAAGAGCTTGTTCTACGGTCGCTTTAGGGGCCGCGTGGAAAACAGGCAGCGCACGCGCTTCTCGCACCACGTTGCCCTGTGCCAGATGATAACCGCGTGCCGCCTTACTCAGGCCGCCGAGACGCAGTCCACCGTTTTTACCCAGCAGTGCCGCCAGCGCCAATAAATCACCGGTATTGCCCTTTTTGATCTCGAGTTCGATTTCAGAAAGCGACTCTGACTGCTCACCCGCCGTCACGTGACCTTGGTCGAGGCCAAGCTCAATCTCGCTTTGCTGGTAAGTGATCACCCACTTCTCACGCACAAAATCAGTACGGAACAGTGGCTTCAGCTCGGCCTGTAGCGCGGTGACGTCGAAACCCTCTGGCCAGATATCAGCCGGGAACAGGCTCAGGTCCAGCTCAGGCTTCTTGATACTGACATTGTATTCAGGACGCTGATGTAGCCCCGCCACCACTTTTCCGGCGGTCTTGATAGTCATCTCGTAGCTGTCGTCAAAACCGCGAATACGCAGCCCCATATCCAGCTTACGCAGGCGGTTATCCGCCGTTTCATAATAAATATTGGTGAGCTTCTGTGGCGCAAAGTGCTCACAGGTAAACGCAGCCAACTGCTCAGGAAGCTCGGCAATTGCCGCAGGAGTGGCAATAAATTTTAATTCTATTTCTAAGGTCATAAGTCTTTGCACCGCTTCTTCGCTAATAAAGCATTTTAGTTTAAAAAAGTTTAGGCAATTCTATCACACACGCCCGCCGGGAGCCGCATCTCGTGGGATTGTAAGATAGTTCTCATTTAGGTTTATGCATTGCGTCGTCACACTGTTGCCCTTACTATCGTTCATCACAAATTTTATCGACAGATGGGGCACTGATTCACAGGCCCGCCAACTACGAAGAATGACGAATAATGAATAAATTACGCCTTTTTGGTTTCGCTTTGCTCACTTTAGGCATCACTTGGGGCGCTCACGCCGATGAGAAGCGCTACATTTCCGACGATTTGATTACCTATATTCACAGCGGCCCAGGCAATCAGTTTCGCATTGTCGGTGCGCTGAATTCTGGTGATGAAGTCACCTTAAAGAGCGTCAACTCTGCCACCAACTATGGCCAAATCGTTGACGCTAAAGGCCGCGATGCTTGGATCCCACTCGACCAGTTGAGCACATCGCCAAGTCTGCGCACCCAGGTACCCGACCTTCAGCAGCAGGTGAAAACCCTGACTGACAAGCTGAGCAATATTGATAATAGCTGGAACCAGCGCACCGCCGAGATGCAGCAAAAAGTTGCCTCGAGCGATAGCATTATCAACGGTCTGAAGAAAGAAAATCAGGATCTGAAAAACCAGCTGATCGTGGCGCAGAAGAAAGTCAGCGCGGTGAACGTCCAGCTGGATGACAAGCAGAGAACCATTATTCTTCAATGGTTTATGTACGGCGGTGGCGTGGCAGGCATTGGCCTGATCCTCGGTCTGCTGTTGCCTCACCTGGTTCCACGTCGCAAGAAGAAAGATCGCTGGATGAGCTGAGTTTCTTAACTCCGCACTATAAAGCTGATTTCAGAAAAGGCACTTCACGTGCCTTTTCGTGTTGCTGCCAGTCAGCCATTTCACGCCAAATCCAGCATTGTTGACAGACTGATAGGCAGAAATCGCGTTAACAAATTTGCTACAATAAGGGCTTAATCCCTTTTTGGTTTGTTTATCTTCATCAGGAGTTATCTCGTGGAAATCTATCTGGTCGGCGGTGCCGTCCGCGACAGTCTGTTAAATCTCGCCGTTAGTGAGCACGATTGGGTCGTGGTCGGTTCCACGCCCGAGGCAATGCTCGAACTTGGCTATCAACAGGTTGGCAAAGATTTTCCGGTATTCCTCCATCCGGTCAGCCGCGACGAATATGCCCTTGCCCGCACCGAACGCAAGTCTGGCGCTGGGTATAATGGCTTTACCTGCTATGCCTCGCCGGACGTCACGCTCGAGCAGGACCTGATGCGCCGTGATTTAACCATCAATGCCATCGCACGCAGCGCCGAAGGTGAGCTGGTCGACCCCTATCATGGGCAGGCCGACATTGAAGCGCGCGTGCTGCGTCACGTTTCCGATGCCTTCGGTGAAGACCCCTTACGCGTTCTGCGTTTGGCGCGCTTTGCCGCTCGCTTTGCTCATCTGGGCTTTACTATTGCGCCAGAAACTCAGCGTTTGATTACAGAAATGGCCGCCAGCGGTGAACTTGAGGCTCTGACCCCGGAAAGAGTTTGGAAAGAAACCGAGAAGGCGCTGCAAACGCAAGATCCTCAGGTTTATTTCCAGGTGTTACGTGATTGCAACGCCCTCAAAGTTCTGTTCCCGGAAATCGATGCGCTATTTGGTGTGCCAGCGCCCGCCAAATGGCATCCAGAAATAGACACCGGCATACACACCCTGATGACGTTAAAGCTGGCCGCAGAACTCAGCCCAGCTGTCGATATCCGCTTCTCGGCGCTATGCCACGATCTGGGTAAAGGCTTAACGCCAAAAGAACATTGGCCAAGCCATCACGGCCATGGTCCAGCGGGCGTGAAACTGGTCGAAGGACTGTGCCAGCGGCTGCGCGTGCCGACCGCTATTCGCGATTTGGCGGTGCTGGTCGCGGAATTCCACGATCTCATCCATACCGTTGAAAGACTGCGTCCCGAGACGTTGCTCAAGTTGTTCGATACCATAGACGTCTGGCGTAAACCTCAGCGCCTCGAACAGATGATACTGACCAGTGAGGCCGATGCCCGTGGCAGAACTGGCTTTGAGCGTAATCCCTATCCGCAGGGCGATTATGTGCGCGCCGCGTTTGCCGCTGCTAACAGCGTATCGATCAAAGAGGTTGTGGAGTCAGGTTTGCAGGGTATGGCCATTCGTGAAGAACTCAGCAAACGTCGCGTTGCCGCGATTGCTGAATGGCGGGAGCATCAGGAAATCCTGGCCCGCTAAATATCGACTTATCGTCATCAGAAAACAAAAAACCCGCCGAGGCGGGTTTTTTAATGCTTTCTCACTCTATCAGGTCAGGAATACCCAATAGACCAGCGCCGCGACCACGAAACGATAAATGGCGAACGGCACAAACGAAATACGTTTGATCAATGCCAGGAAGGTTTTAATCGCAATCAGCGCCACGATAAACGCGGTAACGAAGCCGACGGCAAACATCGGTAAGTCAGACCAGCTCAGAATCGAGTGATTCTTATAGAGATCGAGCGCGCTGGCGCCCAACATCATCGGAACCGCAAGCAGGAAGGAATATTCAGAGGCGGCATAGCGGCTCACGCCCATCAGCAGCCCACCGCCGATAGTTGCGCCTGAACGTGAGAATCCCGGCCACAGCGCAAGACACTGGAAACAACCAATCAGGAATGCCTGAAGGTAAGTAATATCATCAACGCCGACCGCTTTCGGGAATTTCGGCTTTACCCATTCAGCGATGAGAATATAGATACCCCCGACCACCAGCGCATACATGACATATTTAGGCTCGAAAAGCGCCTTAATATCATGGCTAAACACCAGGCCAATTACGACTGCCGGAAGCATACCCAGAATAATATGCAGCAGGGTAAGATGACCCTTACCTATTCCTTCATGCTCGACCTTCTTACCAAAATGAATGCCAATCAGCCCAAACAGACGACGCCAGAACATCACGACAACGGCAAGAATAGACCCTAGCTGGATGATAACTTCAAAAACTTTAGATTTATCATCGGTATAACCCATCAGGTTACCGGCGATAATCAAATGTCCGGTTGACGATACAGGTAAGAATTCAGTCAAGCCCTCGACGATACCTAAAATCAGCGCAATTAATAGCTGATGGCCTTCAGTTACCATAATATTCCCTGCCCCAGAGAGAGATTCATTTAAAACGCAAAATGCGTAGCGCTTAAGACAAAATTAAGAATTTGCCTAGTTTTACCCTAAATACAACATCTGAACGTGGTCATTAGTAATGCTTTATTATGACAGCAGTTTTTCAACTTATACTTTTAAAAGGATAATTTAAACGAAAATTTATTTACTGCGCGTTCCACGCTCAATAATCACGCCGACATTCGCCGCATGAGCAATGGCGCCAGGCTTACTTAATTTAATTTTGACCCACGGGGTATTGAAGCGCGTCATCAGCAGGCTTGCGACCTCTTCGGCCACTCTCTCGACCAGTGCAAAGCTGTGGGAAGTGACATGTTGGATAACCACGTCGCTGACGTCTGCATAGCTTAGACAGTCATTCACGTCATCGCTCTTGGCGGACTTTCGGTTGTCCCAGGCAAGTTCGATATCGAACACCAGCTTCTGCTGAATGGTTTGTTCCCAGTCAAAAGCGCCGATTGTGGTGATTACATTAAGTTGTTCTATAAATACGATATCCATCACGCGTTTCTCCGTTTTAGGCCTTGCCGGAGTTGCCCGATCAATTCCAAAATGCAGTGAGAGAGCTTACTTACCTGCGGCTTGAAGGATGATGGGTATACCACTTCCAGCGGAAAATGCGTATTATCCATGGATGTTGTGATTAAAACGACCCCTAATAGACGGAATTGCTTTTATGAGTGCAACCGCGCTTGGAATGATTATTTTCGCCTACCTTTGCGGCTCGATTTCCAGTGCTATTCTGGTCTGCCGCCTGGCGAGATTACCCGATCCCCGAACCCAAGGCTCCGGCAATCCGGGCGCTACTAACGTCCTGAGAGTGGGGGGTAAAGCAGCGGCAGCCACCGTGCTGGTCTTCGACATTTTGAAGGGCATGTTGCCGGTGTGGTTGGCCTATAAGCTCAACGTGACCCCGATGTATCTTGGCCTAACGGCAATCGCGGCCTGCGTTGGTCATATTTATCCCGTCTTTTTCCGCTTCAAGGGCGGTAAAGGTGTGGCGACCGCGTTAGGCGCCATTGCCCCCATCGGCTGGGACCTGACCGGACTGATGACCGGCACCTGGCTGTTAACGGTGCTGCTGAGCGGCTACTCCTCGCTCGGCGCGATTATTAGTGCGCTGATTGCCCCTTTTTATGTCTGGTGGTTCAAACCACAGTTTACCTTCCCCGTCGCCATGCTTTCGTGCCTGATACTGCTTCGCCATCATGACAATATTCAACGTCTGTGGCGCGGTCAGGAAACCAAAATCTGGACGCGGCTGAAAGAGAAGAAAGCGGCCAGAAAAACCGCCGAAGAAGCGAAAAGTAACAAATAGCCGACATAAAAAAACGACCTCAAGGGTCGTTTTTTAGTTTCCGGCGCGTCATACAAAGCTTGCGTTAGACATTGAGAGACAAGTCGCCTGACGCCGGTCCCTGTTTCGAAGCAAGTCAGCAATACCCTGGTCACTCGCCTTACACAGGCGCGAGTTCATCCAGAGGCCATCGAGGGCGTACAGAAATACTCAAATCTGTATTCGCGCTGGTTTTCAACCGCACCATGCCCGCATAGGCAATCATCGCGCCGTTATCGGTACAGAATTCAGGGCGCGCATAAAACACTTCTCCACCGCGTTTTTCCATGACCTCAGCCAGTTTACTGCGCAGCGTGCGGTTTGCACTTACGCCACCCGCCATCACCAGACGCTTGAAGCCGGTCTGCTCTAACGCTCTTTTACACTTGATAGCCAGGGTATCGACCACCGCATCTTCGAAGGCGCGGGCGATATCGGCGTGAGTCTGGGCATCGTTTTCATTACCGCGAATCGTGTTGGCAGCAAAGGTTTTCAGCCCCGAGAAGCTGAAATCGAGCCCTGGGCGATCGGTCATCGGACGCGGGAACGTGAAGCGTCCGGCCACGCCCTGCTGGGCCATTTTCGACAGCAATGGACCACCGGGGTAATCCAGACCCAGCAGTTTTGCTGTTTTATCAAAGGCCTCACCCGCTGCGTCGTCAATTGACTCACCGAGCAGAGTGTATTCGCCAATGCCGGTAACGCTAATGAGCTGGGTGTGACCACCAGAAACCAGCAGCGCCACAAAGGGGAATTCAGGCGGGTTATCTTCGAGCATAGGGGCTAAAAGATGCCCTTCCATATGGTGAACGGGGATAGCGGGAACGTTCCAGGCAAACGCCAGAGAGCGCCCGATAGTGGCACCGACCAGCAGCGCGCCAACCAGTCCCGGACCGGCCGTATAGGCCACACCGTCGATATCGGCAGCGCTAAGGTTAGCCTCTTTCAGCGCTTCCTTAATCAGGGGCAACGTCTTGCGCACGTGGTCGCGTGAGGCCAATTCTGGCACCACACCACCGTAGTCAGCGTGCAGTTTTACCTGACTATACAGTTGATTAGCCAATAACCCGTTTTCGGTGTCGTAAATTGCAATGCCGGTTTCATCGCAGGACGTTTCAATACCCAGTACTCGCATCACTCTTTCCATCATGTTTTCGCGCTATCTCGCGGCGCGTAGTCTAGCACATAACCCGCCGACGGTATTACATCGTCGACGTCAGAACGCGCGTTTTATGCGCACAATCGCCAGCTTTTTGCACAAATCAATGATTAATGTCGAGCAATTCAAATTGATTGGTATATAATCGGCGGCCGACGCAAAAGCGAGCGCACAGTCCATCGATAAATGGATTGTAATGCGCCTGTTTCAATTTGCCATTGGGCTTTACAAGGCTAGGCAAGTTGGAGTAAAATTCCGCACCATTTTGAAATGAGCTGGCACAACGCTAGCGAACAAACCGATTTTATCGAGGTGAGAGGCACATGCCTGTAATTAAAGTACGTGAAAACGAGCCGTTCGACGTAGCTCTGCGTCGCTTCAAGCGTTCCTGCGAAAAAGCAGGTGTTTTGGCTGAAGTTCGTCGTCGTGAATTCTATGAAAAACCGACTACCGAACGTAAACGCGCTAAAGCATCTGCAGTAAAACGCCACGCCAAGAAACTGGCTCGCGAAAACGCACGTCGCACTCGTCTGTATTAATTCTTCGGGGGCAACCCCACCCGCGTGATACTGTTTTTTAAAACGCGCAGACCGAGTAGTTGCATACGAAGGCCGTGCTTTCCGAAAGGAATGCGCGGCTTGTTCTCGTTTATAGGCTACACCCAATAAATTTCGTGATGCGGCAAGCGCAGCAGCGCGACTGATTAAAGGGTAAGTGAGTAAGGGGCTTATGGCTGGGAGAATTCCGCGCGTTTTTATCAATGACTTGCTGGCTCGTACCGATATTGTCGATCTCATCGATGCTCGGGTAAAGCTCAAGAAACAAGGCAAGAATTATCACGCGTGCTGCCCATTTCACCATGAGAAAACACCCTCATTCACCGTAAACGGCGATAAGCAGTTTTATCATTGTTTCGGCTGTGGAGCACACGGCAACGCCGTCGACTTCCTGATGAACTACGACAGACTCGAGTTTGTTGAGTGCATCGAGGAACTGGCGACCATGCAAGGTCTGGAAGTGCCGTATGAAGTTGGCACCGGCCCGACTCCGATGGAACGTCATCAGCGTCAAAGTCTTTACCAGTTGATGGAGCCGCTCAGCGCCTTCTATCAGCAGTCACTTAAGCAGCCTGCCGGGGCACCTGCCCGCGACTATCTGGCTCAACGCGGTTTAAGCGATGAGGTTATCAATCATTTTGCCATCGGTTTCGCCCCTGCGGGTTGGGACAACGCGCTAAAGCGCTTTGGTAAAACGGCCGACGACAGAAGCTCTCTGACCGACGCTGGCATGTTGATTACCAACGAACAAGGACGCAGTTATGACCGGTTTCGCGAACGTGTCATGTTTCCTATCCGCGATAAGCGCGGCCGGGTCATTGCGTTTGGTGGACGAGTGCTGGGTGACGCATTACCCAAATACCTCAACTCACCGGAAACCGAGATTTTCCATAAAGGCCGCCAGTTGTATGGCCTTTATGAAGCACAGTTGAATCACCCTACTCCTGCCCGACTTCTGGTGGTTGAGGGGTATATGGACGTCGTCGCACTGGCGCAGTTTGGCATCGATTATGCCGTTGCGTCGCTGGGCACCTCCACCACGGCAGAACACATTCAACTGTTGTTCCGCGCAACCGACACGGTGATTTGCTGTTACGACGGCGACCGTGCGGGGCGTGAAGCAGCATGGCGTGCGCTGGAAACGGCCCTGCCCTATTTGCAGGATGGCCGTCAGCTGCGCTTTATGTTTTTACCCGACGGCGAAGACCCGGATACGCTGGTGCGTAAAGAGGGCAAGCAGGCGTTCGAACAACGTATGGAAGAGGCGCATTCGATTTCGACCTTCCTGTTCGACACGTTAATGCCGCAGGTCGACCTGAGCAGTCCTGAAGGGCGCACCAAGCTGAGCATGCTCGCGCTGCCGCTGATAAGTCAGGTGCCAGGCGAGACGCTGCGGCTGTACTTGCGGCAGCAGTTGGGGAACAAACTCGGGATTTTAGATGATAGCCAGCTGGAAAAACTGATGCCGAAACCGGCGGAGAGTGCAAATAGCTACCAGGCGCCCCAGCTAAAACGCACAACCATGCGTATACTGATAGGGTTACTGGTACAAAATCCACAACTGGCTACACTTATACCCTCGTTGCAAGGTTTAGAGCAATCAAAACTTCCAGGTCTTGATTTGCTGAAAGAACTGGCCGACATCTGCAACGCACAGCCAGGCCTGAAAACAGGCCAGTTGCTGGAGATGTACCGCGATAATAAATTCGGCCCACAGCTTGAAATCCTGGCAATGTGGGACGATATAGCAGATAGGGACATTGCAGAAAAAACATTCCTGGACGCGTTGGACCATTTGTTCGATTCAGCACTGGTACAAAGGCTAGAAACATTGATTGCCCGCTCACGAACTGAAGGCTTGAGTGCCGAAGAGCGGGAAGAAGTCAGAGCCATTACCGAAGCGCGCAGAAAGCGTTAAAACGCTTAATAACAGAATTTACGCAAAGTAGTGAAGCCAAAACTTCAGATACTCAGCGTCACGCAAAGCCATTGAAGTTACAGCAAGGCGGTAAGCTGAATTAATCGCCAGTTACGTACACTAAGTAATTGACTGGTGTGAATGAACGTAGCCAACAGCGCTGTAGCTTCATGGACAAAGCGTTAAAGAACTCACGGCTTAAGTGCCGATATATAGCGGGATGCTACCCCGCAAAATGCCGCCATAGTGGGCCGCGGCGAAATCAAATACGCCCCAAATGTTATAGTTGGCGGTTTCGCCGACCGACACCAACCCAATACTCTGAAGTGTGGATACCGTCTTATGGAGCAAAACCCGCAGTCACAGCTTAAGCTACTTGTCACCCGTGGTAAGGAGCAAGGCTATTTGACCTTTGCTGAGGTCAATGACCATCTGCCGGAAGATATCGTCGACTCCGACCAGATCGAAGACATCATCCAGATGATCAACGACATGGGTATACAGGTACTTGAAGAAGCGCCTGATGCCGATGACTTGATGCTGGCCGAAAATAGACCTGATACCGACGAAGATGCAGCAGAAGCAGCAGCGCAGGTGCTCTCAAGCGTAGAATCTGAAATCGGCCGTACCACCGACCCTGTGCGTATGTACATGCGC